>Ga0307515_10014971_pt1 | contig 14327 bp, 10 predicted proteins | sample 17_EM_MG_FD_194513 | JGI IMG/M metagenome (GOLD analysis project Ga0307515, IMG submission 194513) | Populus trichocarpa ectomycorrhiza microbial communities from riparian zone in the Pacific Northwest, United States - 17_EM | ecosystem: Host-associated > Plants > Roots > Unclassified | place...
CCGGTGACGTGGTCGACAGCCGGTTGATCGCGGTCGTCGCCGACCTGCCCGAGCCGGCCACCCTGGACGCCATCGACGAGTTGGGCCGCCGGGACCTCATCCGGCGGCACGGCACGTCGTTCACGTTCCGGCACCCGCTGCTGCGCAGCGCCGCATACCACCAGGCACCGCCGGGCTGGCGGGTGGCGGCCCACCGCCGCGCGGCGGACGAGCTGGCCCGCCGCGGATCGGCGCTGCCCGCGCTGGCACGACACGTCGCGCTCTCGGCCGGACCCGGCGACCTGGACGCGGTACGCCTGCTGGAGTCGGCCGCCGCCGAGGCGATGCACACCAACCCGGCGGCAGCCGCGCACTGGTCGGCCGCCGCGCTGAGCCTCCTGCAGCAGCGACCGGAGACCGTACGAACGCGGTTGCGCCTGCTGCACGCGCAAGCCACCGCGCTCGGCATCAACGGGCACCTGGCCCGGGGCAGAGACATCCTCCAGGAGATTCTGCATTTGCTGCCGGCCGGCTCCGAGGAGCGAGTCGCCGTGCTCGGTTTCCTCGCCACGCTGCACCAACTGCTCGGCAACCACGTGCAGGCGCAGGTGCTGCTGCACGGCGAACTCGCCAGCCTGGCCGACCAGCGCGGCGCCACCGCGGCGGCGCTACGAGTTTCGCTCGTCCTGTGTGGAGTCATGCGCGGCGATCTCGAGGCCGACGACCTGCACGCGGCGATCGAGGTGGCCCGCGCCTCCGGTGACCGGTCGCTGCTGGCCTCGGCCCTGGCGATGGGCGCCGTGGCCAGCCGATCATTCGATCTGGCCGGCCGGCGCAGCCCCGCCGAGTGGGCGGACGAGGCAACCGACCTGGTGGACACCATGCCGGACGCGGAGCTGGCCCGACACCTCGACGCGACCTTGTTCCTCGGCTGGGCGGAAAGCTATCTGGAGCGGTTCGGGTCCGCGACCCGCCGGGTATATCGAGGGCTGAACATAGCTCGCCGCACCGGCCAGGGCCGCCTCGTCGGCCCGCTGCAGATGCTCGTCGGGGTGCTGTGCTGCATGACCGGCGACCTACGGCAGGCCACCGAGAGCCTCGAGGACGCCATGGAGTCGGCCATCCTGACCGGCGCGGACGAGATCCGGGGCCGGCTGCTGGCGTACCAGGCCTGGGTCAGCGTGTGGACCGGCGACATCGACAGGGCCCTGCTGCTCGCCGAGGAAGCAATGTCTCTCGCCGCCGGCGACCAAGCCACAAACTGGCAGGCCGGGCAGGCCGCGGGCAGCCTGGCCCTGGTCCGATTCGCGGCCGGCGACCCGGACGGATGCGTGGAGCTGATGCTGCGGGCCGGCGGCGGTCCCGAGTTGCCCGCCGTACGCCAGGTCTGGCAGCCCACCTGGTTGGACACGCTGAGCGCGGCAACGATCGCAGCGGGCCGCCCCGGGGAAGCGGCACGCTGGGCCGAACGCGCGAGCATGCTGCCTACGGACGACACACTGCCCCGCCGGGCGGCACTCATCAGGCTGGCCCAGGTATATCCGCAGCTACACACCCGACCGGAGCAGGCCACCCGCCTGGCCCAACAGGCAGCGGGGCTGTTCGACCGCGCCGGCGATCGGCTGGGCATGGCACGGGCACACCTCTGCGCCGCGCTGGCCGCCGCCGAGACAGGAAACGCGGACCTGGCCGCGGACGAAGGCGAACGAGCCAGGCGCGCGTTCCAAAAATGCGGCGCGAACCCAGCCTGGCTAACCCGGCCCGCCGGAATGACACTCGCCGCCCCCGAGCCCGCCCGACGCTAACAACAGCAACCAGCCGCGTGAGATATCCGCGTCGCCGCCGGCCTCGCCAACGGCGGCTTCATCCCCACCATCAGCGCCACCGCGCCGTTCCTCTGCCACCGCCCAGCAGCCAGCAATCTCGTGAAGCTGCGGCGCGGAGCGCACGTGGCGCGTAATTTGGTGGGGACGCTCTGTGGGCTGGTGGCTCTACTGCTGCCTTTCGGGCAACCCGTTTCCCCGGTTTCGGGAGCGGATCTGGTCGCGGTGCGTGCATGGGCCGGCCGCCTGGGCCAGGTCTTGGTGCGTTCCGCCTCGTTCGGTGAGGGGTCCGACTTCGTCGGTGGCCCTTCGGGGTGGTTGCCGCACGCCTGGCCTCGATGTGTCCGGGGATTGGCTGCGCGGGTGACGCTGCCCGTGGCCGGGTTCCCATCTGATGGACCCAGGTCCCGGATCGCGGGCTACGGTCCCGACGGGTGGGCGTGTGTTCCGCAATGTGGAATCACCGACCCGGCAAAACGTCATATTCGGCGCTTATCGTCTGCGCTGCCGGCATTCTTGTGCAGTTAGGGTGACCCGTCCTACCCGCGCTTTCCAAGATCGCATCCCGGGTCGGGGAGATGAGGGGAATGGTGTGATTTGTGATGCCGACGATCCCAGATTATGGAACCTTGTCCACCCAGCGGGATGATGTCTCGGCGGGCAGGCACGATGCCCCGGCAGGCGGGACCACAGGTGTGTGGTCAACGCCGACCCCGTCCCGGCAGATCACCGGCCTGCGGGCGGCCCGCGCACCTCGGCACACGATCAGACCCGCCGCGACCCGCCCGAGAGCCCGCGACCGGTAGAGGTGGACGGGCGCGGGATTGCCCCGCGCAATGGGGGAGTCTCCCGGCCGGTGGGCCTCGTGGAGGGCGAACCAGCCTCGCCTTTCCAAGATCTGATCCGGGCGGGCGGCCGGCCGGCTCGTGCACGCGCCGCGACCAGACCCGCTCCCGAAACCGGGGAAAGGGGTTGCCCGAAGGGCATGTAGTAGAGGCTGACCATTTACGGAGCCCCGCACGGTGGCTACGGAACGCGCCCAGTACGGACACCCCATCGGTGCCAGTTTTGACCTGATGTGGAACGGCCCGTCACGGGACGCCTGGCCCGCACACGACGGACCTCACCCCCGCCTCCGGTGCGCAGTAGACGGCGACCCATTCCCGGGCCTGGATCCGGAGGCACCCAGAAAGAGCGCATCCTGGCCCGTAGGAAACCTGGACTGGACGACTGGCCAGAGCCCGGCCAGATCGCCACCGGCTTGCCGAAGTAGCGGCATGGGCTGTCCGGGGCGCGTCGAGCGGCTTGACAAGCAAAGACTCTGAATTACGCGCCACCCTCAAGCGCACGTTACTTCCACAAGATTGCCGGCGAGGAAGGCGGTTCGGGCGAAATATGGTAATTTTCGGGGCGAGAGAGTCCACATGGCGGAACACTCGTCCATTTACCGAGACGCTTCTCGCCATCCGGGCACCGCGCCCATCATGTGAGCACGGTGCCCGATATGCGGGACCCGGCGGCGAGCAGCGACACCTACCGGACGCAAGCCTCAGGGACAGTCCACGCCAACACCGGGTACGCGATACAGGCGGCGCGATGTGTGCGGGATACCTCCCTAGTCTGGGCTGCAGTCCGATCAGCAACAGGATCGCCGCCCCGGCGACAGCAATGCCGTCGGCGCCAGCACCGCCGCGCAGAGCAGCAGCCCGCGGCCAGGAATCGTGGCAGGCGCGGGCAGTCCCACGCTAGCGATTTGGGAATAGTCATTTCAGGGCGGCGAGGCTCTGGTTTGTGTACTCCCGGCGGCCCGTGCTCAGGCCGTACTCGAGATCTGCGAGCAGCCCGCACCGCGCATAGAAAGCCGCGCGTTCCCGCAGGCCCGGCGTGAGGCAGCGCAGCGCCTCGGCGCAGGCGTCGGGCCCAAGGTCGCGCAGGATCAGACCCGGGTCCCGCGCGGGGTCGCCGATCGCCGCGTCCGTCCAGTCGATGACCCCTGTGATCGCGCCGCTGTCCGGGTCGACCAGGATGTGCTCGCTGCCGAGGTCTTGGTGCGAGAAGACCAGCGCGTCCGCGGGCTCGGGCGGCGCCGCGGCCAGAAAATCCTCGACGGCCGACCGATGCGGCGCCGGCACGTGCGCGGCCAGCTCGGGCCACAGCTCGACCGCCTCGGCGAGCCATTCCGCCGGCGGCGTGTCGTCGGTCTCGACCAGGTCTGCCGCCCGCTCCGGCGGCACGGCGTGCAGGACGGCCAGGAAATCGCCCAGCTGGGCGGCGACCTCCGGCCGGTCGGTCAGTGACAGCAGCGGTACGCCGGGCAGCAGCCGATAGGCGAGGCAGCCCCGCCCCGCGTCGACGATCGCCGGCGCCGGCACGGGCAGCGGCGAGATGGTGGCCACGAACCGCAGCAGCCGCGCTTCCCGTTCCACCTCCGCCGGCTCGCTTCGGCGAAAGCGCACCACCAACTCGCCGTTCACCAGGTACGCGACGTTGTCGAGGCCGGCGCCCAGCCGCCGTACGCTCGCGATCTCCAGGCCCGGCAGCACCGCACGCAGATCGCCCACGACGCGACCCTAGTCCCCGCCGGTCCGCTGAACGAGACGACCGGTTGTCCCTCGTCGCCGATGACCAGCAGGATCGGGGCATGCCCTACGAGGAGGCACTGTCGTTCGCCGGGGCCGTCGCGCGCCGGGCCGAGGCCCGGCCGGACGGCGAGATCGTGCGGCTGGTGGGCGCGCCCGGGTGGTCGGCCGCCGAGTTGTGGGAGCGGTCGATGGCGATCGCCGGCGCCCTGGCCGATCTTCTCGGGCCCGGCGATACCGCCGCTACCAGCCTGCCGCCCGGCCCGGAGGCGATCGCCGTCACCACCGCCATCTCGGCGCTGGGTGCGGTCGAGATGCCGCTCGGTGCCGGTGTCGACGAGCCGTGGGCGCGGACGCTTGCGACGGCCACCGGCTGCGTGACGGCCTTGACGACCACCGGGCTGCTGCGCGATTCACCGTTTTTGGGCGGGCTCGGGCGGCATGGCACCGTTCCGTTGATCACCGTAGATGGCACCGGGCCGGGGGCCGTCTCGCTGGGCGAGTTGGTCGCCGGTGGGCGTCCGGTGGGTCCGCGCCGGCGGGATCCGGGTGACCCGGCGTTGGTGATGACCACCTCGGGCACCACCGGCCGGGTGAAGGGTGCGCTGCTGCCCGTCGCGGCCGGTCCGGGTCAGGCGGCCCGGGTGCAGCGGGCGATGCGGTACGGCGCCGACGACGTGCTGTTCAACTTCTTTCCCTGGCAGCACATCAATGCCCGGCATGCGGGGTTTCTGCCGGCGGTGCTCGGCGGGGCCCGGCTCGTGATCGGCGACCGATTTTCCGCGTCGCGGTTTGTCGACATGGTCCGGGCGGAGGGTGTCACCGCGTTCAACTTCATGGGTGCCGTGTGCGCGATGCTGCTGCGGCAGCCTCCGTCCGCGCACGATCGGGACCATCGGGTCCGGATGGCCTATGGCGGTCCGGCGCCGGCCGGGCTGGTGCATGCCATGCGGGAACGGTTCGGCATCACCCTGCTGCAGGCGTACGCCTGTACCGAACTCGGCGACGTCTCCACCACCTCGGTCGGCGAGTTGCAGCCCGGCGCGGCGGGACGGCCGGTGCCGGAGTACCAGCTTCGGGTGGTCGACGCGGCCGGGGCCGAGGTTGCCGCCGGGCAGGTCGGCGAGTTGTGGGTGCGGCCGCTGCGGGCGCATCTCACCTTCACCGGGTACGCCGGCGACCCGGAGGCCACCGCGCGGGCCTGGCGGGACGGCTGGTTTCGCACCGGCGACCAGGTGCGGCTGCGCGCGGGCTGGCTGCATTTCGAGGGCCGGTCCGCCGATGTGGTCCGGCGCCGCGGCATCAATATCTCGCCGGACGCGGTGGAGGAGGCGATCGCCTCGATGCCGGGGGTCGCCGAGGTCGCCGTCGTGGGGGTGCCGTCGGAGCTCACCGAGGACGAGGTGCTGGCCGTGGTGGTGCCCGCCGACGGCGCCACGATCGACCCGGCCGAGGTGCGGCGGCACGGTGTCGGGCGGCTTCCCGCGCACGCCCTGCCCCGGTACGTCAGCATCGAGTCGTCGCTGCCCCGCAACGCCAGTCTCAAGGTTTCCCGGGAAGCGCTGCGCCGGCGCGGGCTTCCCGACGGCGCCTGGGATGCCGAATCCGTTCCCTTGGAGGCTCGATGACCCTGCGCGTCCTGGATTTGACCGATGAGCTGGCGCTGCAGGCCGGCCGGCTCTTCGTGGGACTCGGTGCCGACGTCATTCGCATCGAGGAAGAGCAAATCGAGGAAGAAGAAGCCGACAGTGCCGCTCGGTTGCACTGGCACGCGGGCAAGCGAGTGATCCGCGGTGACCTGGACGGGGCATTGGCGCGGCTGTTGCCCGGCGCCGACGTGGTCATCGAGTCGGGGCCGCTGCGCCAGCTGCGTACCCTCGAACTGCGCGCGGCCGCGCCGGAGGCCTGGCGGCACGTCGTGCACGTGGTGGTGACGCCGTTCGGCACCTGGGGGCCGCGCCGGGACTGGCTGGCCGACGATCTCGTCGTCGCGGCGGCCGGCGGCATGGCCTGGCTCGGCGGCGATGCCGACGGGCCGCCGGAGCCGCCGCCGCGCGGCCAGGCCAGCCAGTTGGCCGGCGCGCATGCCGCCATCGCCGCGCTGCTGGGGCTGCTGGCCCGGCAGCGGACCGGCCGCGGTCAACTCGTGGAGATCTCCGCGCAGGAGGCGGTGGCCGCGACCCTCGAAACCGGTGCCATCTCCTGGATCCACGGCGGGATCGTGCCGGGCCGGACCTCCGGCGTCTACGGCCACGTCGCGCATCGCGTGTTCGCGGCCAAGGACGGGCATGTGGCGGGCGGCTACTCGGGGCCGAACCGGATGTGGGACGACCTGCTGGCCTGGCCTGGCTGGGCGAGACGGGCGAGGCCGCCGATCTGGCCGAGGAGCGCTGGCAGGATCCGGTGTATCGCTGGGAGCGCCGGCCGTACGTGGACGAGGTGGTCGCCGGATTCGTCGGCCGCCGCACGGCGGAAGAGGTCGCGGAGGAAGCCCGTGCCCGGGCCTTGCCGTGGGCGGTCGTGAGCGCCCCGGCCGACCTGCCGGACAACCCCCAGCTGCAGCATCGCGAGTTCTTCGTGGACATCGACACCGCCTCGGGGCCGGTGCGCAACGTCGGCTTCCCGTTCGCCGCGCCGGGGCTCCCCCGGCCGGTCCGGCTGCGGGAGGCGCAGGTCGTCGACGCGGCGGTCGGCTGGGCCAACGACGACACAGATCCGCCCGCCGGCCGCCGGCCCCGGAGCAAGCGGGCGCGCGGTGCCGCCCTCGACGGCGTGCGCGTGCTCGACCTCACCTGGGTGCTGGCCGGCCCGTACGTGACGAAGATCCTGGGCGAGCACGGCGCCGACATCGTCAAGGTGGAGTCGGTGCACCGGCACGATCCGACCCGGTTCGCGCCGTCCATGCGGCTGCGGCCCGGCGCGTCGAGCGACGAGAGCGGTTATTTCGTCAACTTCAACCGCAACAAGCGGAGCCTGTCGCTCAACCTCCGCACGGCCGGCGGCCGGCGGCTGCTGCAGCGGCTGGTGGCGACGGTCGACGTGGTGGTGGAGAACTTCAGCCCCGGCGTGCTGGAGCGCTGGGGACTGGGCTACCCGGCGCTGCGGGAGATCAACCCGGACGTGGTCCTGGTGTCGATGGCCGGGGTGGGCCAGACCGGGCCGTGGCAGCGGGCGGTGACGTTCGCCGACACCCTGGGCGCGATGTCCGGGCTGACCCACGAGACCGGGCGCGCGGACCGGCCGCCGCAGGGCCTGACGTTCGGGCTGGGCGACATGGTGGCGGCGAACTCGGCCACGCTGGCCGCGCTCGACCTGCTGTATCGCGGCCACGGCGGGCACGTCGATCTCTCCCAGTTGGAGGCGATGGCCGCCCAGGTGGGCCCGGCCCTCGTCGAGGCAACGGCCGACGCCGGGACAGCGTCCGGAGTCTTTCGGACCCGCGGCGACGACCGCTGGATCGCGATCGGCGCGGCGCTCGGGGAACCGCCCGGCGGCACGGACCAAGACGCCGAGACCCTCGCCGCGCGGCTGCAGGAGCAGGGCATCCCGGCCTATCCGGTACGCGACGGCCGCGACCTCGTCGAGCATGATCCGCAACTGGCCGCCGGCGGCTTCTACGTCGAGTTGACCCACCCGCTGATCGGGCGGGTGGCGCACGAGGGTGTCGTGGCCCGCCTGCACGACACGCCCGGCGGCCTGTGGGATCCCGCCCCGCTGCTGGGCCAGCACACCGACGAGCTGCTGACCGAGTTGCTCGGCCTCGACCCCGACGAACCGCGCGACGAAGGAGCACTCGAATGACCACCGAGCCGGGCTTCCGGATCCAGTATGTCGGCCCGGTCGCCACCCTGGTGATCGACAACGGGCCGGTGAACACCGTCGACCCCGGGCTCATCGAACGGCTCATCGAGGCGCTGCCCGCCCTGACCGACGATCCGGCGGTGCGGTGCATCGTGGTCCGTGGCACCGGCCGGGTCTTCGTCGGCGGCGCCGACATCGCCGTGATGCGCCGGCTCGATCCGGACACCTACCGGGCGATGCGGCGCTGGGTGCTGATCCAGCGCGCGCTGGAGTTGGCGCCGAAGCCGGTGGTGGCCGCGCTGAACGGGCACGCGCTCGGCGGCGGCGCCGAGTTGGCGCTCGCCTGCGACCTGCGCATTCTGCACGCCCGGGCCACCTTCGGGTTTCCCGAGACCGGCCTGGGCATCTTCCCCGGCGCGGGCGGCTCGCAGCGGCTGCCGCGGCTGATCGGGATGCATCGGGCGCGCCGCCTGATCATGGACGGCACCCGGCTGACCGCCGAGCAGGCGTTGGCGCAGGGGCTGGTCGACCTGGTGGCTGGCGACGACTTCGACGCCGTGGTGGACCGGGAGACGGCCCGGCTGGCGGCCCTGCCGACCGCCACGATCGGCCTGGTCAAGCAGGTGATCGACCGCGGCTGGGGGCTGGACATCGACGAGGCCATGGCCGTGGAGGAGGAGTACGTGCTGCGCAACCTCGAGTTGGCTGACGCGGCGCGCAGCGCGAGTTGGACCACCATCGAGCCGACCGCGCCCGCCGCGCCGAGGACCACCACCACCTCGTCCGACGCGGCCCGCACGCCGTCCATCGGCCAGGCACCGAGCCGGCCGACCTCGTGCAGCGCGGTGTACGCCGTCGTGGTCGGCACGAAGTAACTGGCGCCGAGCCCGGCCGAGAGCCCGGCAGGCAGCGGCGCCACGCTGCGGGTCTTGGCCACCACCTGCTCCGCCCAGGTGCCGTCGCGCAGCAGACCGAGGCCGCCGCCGCGCAGCAACACCCGCGTCCCCGCCTCGTACACGTCGGAGGAGAGCACGGTCCCGCAGCCCTCGACCCCGCCGACGTACGGCAACTCCGGCTTGATGTGGAAGGTTCCGCTCGCCACCGTGAGGTCGAGATGCGCCACCGCGGCCGCCTCGACCCGGACGAGCGTCTCGCCCGGCCGGGGTGGCGGCGCCGGCACCTCGTCGACCGTCGGCGCGCTGCCCCACTCGTGCACCCGGACCGCGCGCATCAGCGCGCGGCCATCGGGTGCTTGGCGAGGAACTCCAGGCTGAGCCCGTTGTACCGGGCCGCGTGCTCGTGCTGCGGCCAGTGCCCGCAGTCGTCGAAGAGCGCCAACTCCGAGCTCGAGATGGCCTCGTGCATCGCGGTGGCCTCGGGCACCGCGCCGAACGGATTGTTGCGGCCCCACACGATGAGCGTGGGCACGGTGATCTGGGCGAGATGCTCCGGGCGCAGGATGTTGCGCAGCCGGGTCTCCAGGTCCTGCAGGCACAGCAGGTTGTCGATGTTCGCCACGAAGTCCGGCTGGTGGTAGATGGCGTGCCGGATCGCGACCAGTTCCTCCGTCGCGTCCTTGGCGTCGGCCATCAGCAACCGCATCCGGGCCCGGGTCAGCTCGAGGTCGTCGCGGGCCACCGCCTCCCGGGTGCTGCTCCGGATGCGCTCCATGACCTGCGGGTTCGCCACCGTCCCGCCGGCGCAGAGCAGCTGCAGGGAGGCGATCCGGTCCGGGGCGTCGATGGCTGTCCGGGCGCCGACCCAGCCGCCGAGCGACTCGCCGACGATGTGCGCCGACTCGATGCCGGCCGCGTCCAGGTAGGCGAGCAGGTGGTCGCGGTACCGCGGGATCTCGTAGGCGTAGTCCGGCTTGCCGGTGTAGCCGTGGCCGAGCATGTCGATGGCGTGGACGGCGTACCGCTTGGCGTGGGCCGCGATGTTGCGCGCGAAGGCCTCGAGGTGGCCGCTGGTGCCGTGCAGGAAGATCACCGGTTCGCCGGCCCCCGCCTGCAGGGAGCGGGTCGGAACGCCGCCGGCGTCCACGGTGGTGACCCGGAAGTCGGTACCGGCAAGCTCGGCCCAGATCGTGCGGGCGATCTCGGTGGAGGTCATGTGTCTACTCCAAGTGGTCGGACGGATCAGCGGTGCTGGTTGATGCGGTGGACCCGGGTGTTGCTGCGCGCTAGCACCTTGGGCAGCGCGTACGCCACGGCGGCCAGCGCGGCGAGGAGGAACAGTTTCTTCACAGGCGGTCTCCTAGCGAGCGCAGGAAGCCATCGACGACGGCGTGGTACGCGGCCGGCCGCTCCTCCTGCAGGTGGTGGGACACATGGTTCATGACGTGCAGGCTTCCCCGCTTGACCATCCGGGAAAGCATCAGCGGGTAGTCGGGGGTGAGGAACGCGTCCTCGCGGCCCCAGACGAAGAGCACCGGCGCCTCGATCTGCCCCAACTCGGCGGTCAGGTCCTGCCAGTCGCCGCGCGGCGAGTCCGACATCGCGGCAAGCTTCTGCTCCCCCGGGTCGAGGCTCTGCCGCCACCTCAGGTCGACCGTCTCCGCGGGCAGCCGGTCGGCGTCGTACCACTCCAGCCGGGCGATCAGGTCACGCATCTTCTCCCGGGTCGGCCCCTCGCCGCCGTAGTAGACGTCGCGGGCGGCCCGGCCCCGGCGCCCGCCCTCGGGCAGCGGCGCGAGCGGCCCGTAGAAGACGGGCATGCTGCCGGTCACCACCAGCGAGCGGACCCGGTCGGGATACCGGGCCGCCAGGCACAGCGCGATGGTGCCGCCCCAGGAGTTGCAGATGAAGTCGGCCTGCGCGACGCCGAGCGTGTCCATCAGCGCGACCGTCTTGGCCGCGTGGAAGTCCCACATCGGGCCGCTGATCAGGCATTTGTCGGACTTTCCGTACTGCAGGATGTCCACGATCAGGCAGTGCCGGTCGGCCGCGAAGTACGGCGCGACCGGGCCGAAGTCGCTCCAGCCGGTGCAGCCGGGGCCGCCGCCGTGCAGAAAGATCGTGTCCGGGCCGGCCCCGACCTCATGGAAGTGGTACGTGACGCCGTCGGCGTCGGCGAACCGGCTCTCGGGTGTGGTCGTCATCGCTGCGCTCCAAGGGTCGACGGGTCGAGCACGGCCACACCCATGCCGGTGAGCCACTCGGGCATCGGCGCATAGGCCAGCGCGGTGCCGGCTGCGAAGCCGAGCGCGGCCGCCATCACCAGCCAGGTGCGCAGTTCCTGACCGCCGTTGCCGGCCACCGCCGCCACGTCGGCCGTGGACATCGAGGTGTACCGGCGCAGCCGGCCGTGCTCCAGGTCGTCCAGGAAGGCGCGGTCGAACTCCGGGAAGATGGTGGGCTGGGCGGCCACGATGATCTCCCGCCGGCGCTTGTCGTAGCGTTCCCACTCGCCGCGCCCGTTCAGCCAGGCCTGCACCAGGAAGGCCTCGTCGTCGCCCTGGGGGTCGGTCCAGTCGCTTGGCCAGGGCAGCTGATGCGACAGCCCGCCCGAGGCGACCACCACCACGCGCCGGTCGCCGGGGATCTGGTCCACGGCCAGGGCGAGGTTCTCGCCGAGTTGGGCGCAGCGCGCCAGCGTCGGCAGGGGCTGGGCGAAGACGTTGACCACCAACGGCACGACCGGCACGTCCAGGCCGTCGAGCAGGTATTGGATCGCGTGCGACTGGCCGTGGTCGATCTGCAGGCGCGCCGAGATGGCCACCTCCGTACCGGCCTCCACCAGATGGCCCGCCAGGGCCTGGGCGAATCCCGGGTCCGTCCGCTGTGGACCCTTCGGGGTCCCCGACTCGCCCGCGGCGATGACCTCGCCGACGCCCAGGGTGAAGGACGGGATCAGGTCGAGCCAGAAGCCACGGAAGTGGTTCGACCCGACGATGACCACCACGTCCGGTCGGGCGTCGGCGATCCGCTGCCGGGCGGTGCCCAACGCGGTACGGAAGGCCTCCGCCCGCTCGGTGTGCACAACCTGGTCCCAGTGGGTGTTCATCAGGGTGGAGTGGGACGCGCCCACCCCGAGCACGATCTCGGACATCAGTCGCCGAGCCCCTGGGCGCGCAACCGCTCCAGCCGGTCCTCGGTCGTGTCCTCGGCAAGCTTGCGCCACTGCAGCAGCGAGTCGTCCGGGCGGTACAACCGCTCCGGCGGCGCGTCGGTGACCTCGACCATCCACTTGTCCTGCCCGGAGAACTGGCCGTGGAAGAGCCACCGCACCGCGCCCAGGTACTTGGCGTAGAAGGGCAGCGTCCGCACGCCCCGCTGGAAGTCCGCCATCACGCCGACGTAGAGGTGGTTGTCCGCGTCCACCGGCACGTAGAACTCGTAGTGGATGAAGGTCGGGTAGGCGATCCGCAGCACGCCCGGCATGCTCATCGAGGCGAAGCCGGGGAACTCCTGGGCCGCGATGGTCGGGTTGACCGTACGGTGCGAGGCGGTGTTGCCGATGTTCGTGGTCTCCTTCGGCGGTCGGGCCTTGTACCAGGCCTTCCCCGACCACTTGCCCAGCCCGGGAAAGTCCGCGTCCCAGAACTGTTCCTGCTGCACCCGGTAGATCCACCGGCCGCGCTTGACGATCCGGGTGGTGTTCCAGACCGGCATCGGCTTGAAGATCCGCCACAGCGACGTGCGGTGCAGATACTTGGCGTGGCCCTCGTCGTAGCCGTTCTCGGCGGCGAAGCGCCAGTTGCCGGTGCGCGGCTGAATCCGCATGCCCACGACCGCCGGGTTGTCCACCAACTCCTCGGGCAGTTGCTCGTCGATCGGGTGCGGCTGCTCGCCGTCGCCGACGTAGACCCAGACCATGCCCAGGCGCTCCGCGACCTCGTAGGTCGGCTGGGTGACCTTTCCGCAGATCGGGGACTGCGGCCCGTCGGTGATGGCGGCCTTGAGGTCGCCGGACTCCAGGTCGAAGGTCCAGCCGTGGTAGACGCAGGACACGGTGCCCGGGAACTGCTTGTTGCCGTAGCTGAGCGGCACGCCCCGGTGCGGGCAGCGGTCCTTCATGCCGAACACCTTGCCCCGGTCCCGGATGACGAAGAGCCGCTCGCCCAGCAGCGTCACCGCGCGCGGCTTCTCGCCGACCTGCGCCGAGAAGCACACCGGATACCAGTAGCCACGGAACCCGGCGCCGGCGGCCTGGTAGTGCGGCCAGGTCGACCAGTCCTGACGGCCGGGCAGCTTCCCGGCACGGTGCTTGCGGACCGGTTTCCCCGGGCTCGACGCGGGTGGCGGGGTCGCGGTCTCGGTCATGTCTGCTCCACGGGTCGGGTGCGGGTGCAAGGAGCAGACCATCGCTCGCGCGGGCCGGCCAAGGAAGCCGGTTCACCTGACGGAACGCCGGATGGATCCGCGCGGTGTTTCGGTGAGCGGTCCCGTGCGCGAGGCCGCGGGCATACGCCGTCCCTACAGTCGAGCCGCATTACCGATCCTGTCAGGAGGCTTGTGATGGCCCCGTCCCCGACCGTCTCGACCGACGTGCTCATCGTCGGCGCCGGACCGACCGGCCTGTACGGCGCGTACTACGCCGGCTTCCGCGGCCTCACCGTCACCGTCGTCGACGTCCTGCCGCAGCCCGGCGGCCAGGTCATGGCGCTGTACCCGGAGAAGGAAATCCGGGACGTCGCCGGGATTCCCGCGATCCGCGGGCGTGACTTCGTCGCCGCGCTGGTGGCGCAGGCCGCGCCGTTCGACCCGACCTACCTGCTGGGCCGCCTGGCGGTCGCCCTCGCCTACCGCGACGACGAACCGGTCGTCACGCTGGACGACGGCACCCTGGTCCAGGCCCGCGCGGTCGTGCTCACCGCCGGCATCGGCGTGCCGACCCCGCGCCCGCTGGGCTGCGGGGAGGAGTGGCTCGGCACCGGCCTGTCGTACTTCGTGCTGGACCCGCAGGCCCACGCCGACCAGGACGTGGTGATCGTTGGCGGCGGCGACAGCGCCCTCGACTGGGCCGACGCCCTCGACCCGATCGCCCGGTCGGTCACCGTCGTGCACCGCCGCGGCGTGTTCCGCGGCCACGCGGCCACGCTCGCCCGGGTCCGGTCCGGCCGGGCCCGGATCCACACCGACACCCAGGTGGTCACGCTCGCCGGTGACCTGGCCGCCGGCCGCCTGGCCGCGGTCACGCTGCG
>Ga0307515_10014972_pt1 | contig 14327 bp, 8 predicted proteins | sample 17_EM_MG_FD_194513 | JGI IMG/M metagenome (GOLD analysis project Ga0307515, IMG submission 194513) | Populus trichocarpa ectomycorrhiza microbial communities from riparian zone in the Pacific Northwest, United States - 17_EM | ecosystem: Host-associated > Plants > Roots > Unclassified | place...
TATTGTTAGCACTCTTCCAACTAAAATTTGGGTGATTTCTCCAACCAGGGTTATACGTTTGTGCGTATGGGTTATGATTGGGCATTTAGAAACTGTTTAAAGCAGGGGCTTGTTCATGGAGACATTCCTTAAAAGAAGGCAAAGTTGGACAGTCATTGGTTGAGTGTTCATTAGTTTCACAGATTTGACACACAATGTCTTGAACAGATTTTAATTGACCACTCGTTTTTAATTTCAGTGCCTCGACTTTTCTAGCTAAAGATGCAAACTTGGCTTGGAGGTCATGATCTTCCCTAAGGTTGTACATTCCTCCACTAGATATATGAAGTTGACTTTTACTTGGTGCCTCATAAGTGATTATAGTGTCCCAATTTTGAGCATTTTCAGCTAGCAAGTCTAGGTACTCCATTGCTTTATTAGGGTCTTTATCTTTAAAAGTTTTATTGCACATCAATTCAACCATTTGCCTATCTATAGGTGTTAACCCTTCATAAAAATGTGAAACCAATCTCCATGTTTCAAAACCATGATAAGGGCAAGTATTAAGCAAGTCTCGATACCTATCCCAACATTGATAAAATGTTTCTCCTAGTTTTTAAGTGAAAGTGATGATTTGTCTTTTAAAAGAGTTTGTTCTGTGAGATGGAAAAAACTTCTTTAAAAATTGTTATAACATTTCATCCCAAACACAAATAGATCCTGGTCTAAAATTTTGTGGTCTCTAAGTGTTCTCACACAATTATTCTCATTATGAAGCGACTGATTATCTTCTTCGATCATTTTTTCTGAAAATGATGAGGATACCCTACAAAGTCTACCACTTAATGTACGTGACCAAACTCTCTAAGTGACCAAACTCTCTACCACTTGTGGGATTCATGTGGTCTCTAAGTGTTCTCACACAATTATTCTCATTATGAAGCGACTGATTATCTTCTTCGATCATTTTTTCTGAAAATGAGAGGATACCCTACAAAGTCTACCACTTAATGTACGTGACCAAACTCTCATGCACGTGTATGAAGAGAATAAAAGGAAGAAAAGAAAAGAAAAAGAAACAAAACAAAACAAAAGAAACAAAGAGTTAGATAAAATGAAAAGTGAAAAGAGAAAATAAAATAAATATTATAATTTATACAAGAATTTACCTCCCCGACAACGGCGCCAAAAACTTGACACGACCAAAGAGTTGATGTCTTTTCCCAAGTGTAGGGGTGTCGAAGTAATAAATAACCCGACAAGACCGAGGTCGAACCACATGGAGGTTAACTATATAAACTACAAATAAAGAAATAGATAATAACAGAAAAAGAGTTGAAGGGAGCTTTGAGATGTGATATTGATGTAAGGATTTAAACAAATATAAAACAATTGTCAAGGTTAGAGGATCCACTAATGGTATTTCAAACAAGTATAATATAAACTCTTTTTACTACTCAACTGGAAACCACACACAAAGGAGGTTCCAATCGGATTATAAATTGTTAATATTATTACATTAGTTATCTTATTCGATTAATGCTAATACTTGTAAATGTTGTTAGGTATTCATGATAATAACTTATGTTAACAACAAATCAAGTTCCTTTCATAGCACAAGTGTCGGTTATACCATACGGTTGAGCTATGAAAGTGTCAAGTATTTGTTGTACTAAGGGTTATACAACATAAATCTAGATTAACCATTTAACAAGCAAAGTATTAAGAGTGAACAAGATAACAAATATAAAACATGTTAGTATCAAACATTAAAGTCCATGTTGAGTTTATACTATACTTATTCTTACACCATTAGTGTAACCTTTTCACCTTGACATAATAAACTTAGCTAAACATAATGAAAGAGAGAAACATAAATAAATAAGATAAGAACATAAATAAGATATAAATTAACTAAGTAAAGGAAAGGCAATGAAAAGCATAAATAAGAGATTAATATAAACAAAACTTAAGCATTACAAAAAAATAAAGAGAGAGCAAAAACATGATCTTGATCTGAAAACCAAGATGCCTAAATACATGGCAAATGCCTCCTTTTATAGGCCAAAATTTGAAACTATTGATTTGCTGACTAATTGTTGAGTGGGTGGCCACATCTTAACTTGGTGAGAATCTTTATCTTCTTGTCTGAACAAAACGTCACTGCTAACATTAGAATTTGAACAGATTGTCCTCATGAAAGTTCTAGGAAATTGTCTCAGCTTTCCAACAAAAAAGAATCAGTGCATTTGGACTTCTAGAACTCGAGATATGGTTGAACACTGAACAGTGTCTAGGCTGCAGGACAGATTCAGACTTCTCCGTTGTTGCTACAATTTGAACTTGAAAATGACCTTTTTGAATCTTGGACTCCCATGAAAGTTTTAGGCATATATCTTAGTTTTCTATCCATATAGAGCAGACCTAAATTCAAGTTCTACAGCTCCAATTATGATCCAATAACCGAATGGTATTCTAGTTTGGACTGAACTAACCTCTCTTTTCTAAGCTTAGTCCTCTCTTTGTCTTCTCAATTTCAATAGTTAATCTCATCAATCAATCCCTTGATTTATGGGATAGGCCTGCATTTAATATGAACATTTACCATAAATTAAAGGTATCTTATAGTATCAGATTCTTGTTATTATAAAACATACTTTAGTTAAGGAGTTATTGATACTTCAAGTGCAAAATGATGATATAAAACCTTTTTTTTATCTTTTTTTTAATTGATAGTTTTATTTTTAATTTTATCATTTAACATTGAGTTGATTATGAATTAGATTTCATGATTTGTTTTGATTTGCTTTTTATAAGGTTATCTTGGTCTTATGACTCGAGTCACGAGTTTTGCAAGTTAATCTAGGTAAACTCTTGTCTTTTTTTATTATTATTATGTTCTATTTTTGGATTGATTTTTTTTCAATATCATCTTTCAGCAATGAGTATATTAAAAATCAGGCTTTATAATTTGTTTTGATTTACTTTTTAATAGGTTATTACAGTCTTATGATTTTGATCATGAGTTTGGTAGGTTAACACATGTTATTTTTTCTATTTAATTTCTATGAAATTATCCTAGTCTTATGACTCAAGTCATGGGTTTGACAGGTTAACTCAGGTCATTTTTTTTAAATTAATTATTTTCAATTCTAATATTAACACCAAGTTGATTGAGACTTGAGTTTCATAATTTGTTTTAACCTATTTTATATAAAGTTATCATGATCTCATGATTCGGATCGTGAATTTAGCAAGTTAACTGTGATTGGACCAGATTGATTTAATATGTTGTTATTTTAATACACACATATATATATATTTAAAAAAATATGTCTCGAAGTTTTGTGATTCAAATTATATTTTTACTAGTTATTCAAATTATTTTTAAACTTATTAAATTAATCAGGACATATTAAATACATGTGAACAATTTAAATTTTTTATCTAATTATTAATAATATCTAAATATTTTATTCATGTTAAAAAAACACTGAACAAGCTAATCTTTCCTATAAATACAAACAAGAGAGTCAAGTCAACCGAATAGCCAATGGCATCAGCAATGCCATCAACTACTACAACTACTACTCTCAGGCCACTGTTTATCAGCCAACAAAGACCCACCAGATTCTTCTTCGTAACATCCGGAATCAAATTTCCCGATAAAAAATGGATCGACAACAAAAACAAAAACAATTACTACCACCATAAGAATGTTAGTGCTTATCCTGGATTCCCCGTTCTCACTTCTTGTAGCTCTTATTCTCTTCATTCTTTTCTTTCGCTTCGCTCTCCTTCTCTTCTTTCTCATCCTTCTCTTTGCTTTCTGTTCCAATCTCGTTCTCCTCCTCTTCGATCTCCTTTCTCCTACATGACCACGACTAATCAATCCTCTCCTGACCCTCCTCCTCAATCACCCTCTACCAAAACGGTAACGTCTCTACTTTCTCCTGTCTTTCTGTATATTTCGAGGCTGTTTCAATGGAAATTGGAACAAGAAAATAATAAAGTAGGCTTTTTTATGAGTTAAATATGGGTTTTGATTGTTACTCTTTTTTAGTTAAGGGTCTGTCTATCTAAATTGAGCAAGTTCAATGTAGATAGATATTACATGTTTTCGAGTAATCGGTTGAAAAAGAAAAAGAAAACGAAAAGTATTAGTCATTTATGAGTCGAACAGAATAAAAGTGCAACTTTTTTTGTTAATTGAATAATGGATTTTGATTGTTAAGCATGTGTGAATAAAGGTTTTCTCTAAATTGCCTGATTCAATGTGGAAATTGGAGGTTTTTGAGTAATGGATTTTCTGGATATGTAGGTGAGGGTAGTGGTTAAGGGGAGGGTACAGGGGGTCTTTTATAGGAACTGGACAGTGGAAAATGCTACGCAATTGGGGTTAAAAGGTTGGGTGAGGAACAGAAGGGATGGTTCTGTGGAGGCTTTATTCTCTGGGGATTCTGATAAGGTACAGGAAATGGAGCAGAGGTGCCGCCGTGGCCCACATGATGCTATGGTCACTGGCTTCCTGGTTTTCCCTTCCTCTGATGATCCTGGAATTGGTTTCCAGCGCAAAGCAACTCTTTGATGAGTACTTGCGGAGACAATCAATGGAGGATTTCTGCTTCAGTATGTATAGTTCCTGCTCAATATGAATTACAATTTTATATCTTTTTAGAGATATGCACGGTGCAGTTCTGAATTATCAACTGCCTTGCTGAATAACACAGTGACTTATCAAGTTTAAGACATTAGTCTTTTAATATGTTATTTCCATTTGATGCTCTTCTTCTACTTTAATATGCATTTCATAAACCATCTGAGCTGGGGGAAATCAACGTGCTTGCCATAGCACAGTACTTTAAACCAGAACTAGTGGTTAATCTTAACAAAATCAGTTGACAATGGAAATCATGTTATTTCTAGTGGATCGTTGTTTGCAGTTGGGCCTTTCCTTGGCTGCCTAGAACCATACCGGTTGATTTTGTAAGGCTTTTATTGGTTTGTAGATTTTATGTCTCAGAGAGGGTCCAACTACAACATGGTTGATATTAGATCCCAAAGTATGTACTAGAATCCAACGTTAGGTACAAATGATACTATTATATCAAAATGTTACCCAGCCTCTTCTATATTTTCTATGTTTTAATGTATGTCTACATTTTCTTCCTGGTAAAATTATTATTAAACAGAAACTCCTTACAAACTAGGGTTAATCAGAGATTAATTAAGAAGATCATTATCTTTGCCTTTGCTTTGTTATACTGGAGCGTTTTACACTGTTCAACATGAACTGGAATCATTAACTAGGATAGCTAGATGTTCAGACATTCTGTGCTAAAGATTTCCATCTTTGTGATCTTTCTTTACAAACTCTTTTCTGATTTTCAAGGCGCTTATCATCTTTTTTTTTTTTAATTATTGAATAATAAGAATCCCGCTATCTTATGCCTGCTGACTAAGGATAAACTTTGGTGCTTAGCAAGCCAATAAGTAGACTGTAACATATGGTTCACAAGAGATGCTATAATATTAGCACTAAAGTTGTTTTGGAGTACAAAAGATAGGTGTGGAATGTATTTGTTTCTGTTTGCTTGTTTTCTGGCCATCGCATTCATTCTCCCATTATCATGTTGTGGCAAGATATATTGTGGATATGATTCTTCAATATATTAGCAAACAATCAAATTATACATCTTATTTTATTTTTAATAAACTCTGCTAAACATACCCAAGTATATGTTTTGGTTGTCCTGAGAGTGTTCCGTTCTTCACACTGAGAGCATTTGGTTGAAAAAATAAAGTCCTGGAACTCTGAAGGGAAAAACTGGCATTAGATATTTTTCAACTTTTGAATCAATTGCATGTTGAACTATTCTGATGAGCACATTATTTTGGTTCTTACTAATATTATAAATTCCTAGAACTTTACTTCCTTTTGTTTTGGAAATCCAAGAGTTCTATACCTTCATTTCCTCTCATATTCCCATTCCATTGGACTACAGTTAAAATCATTGGGGTGATTCCAGTGATAACCATCTTTTATGTCCAAATGCATTGGTTTCATCTCAGAAAGCCATTTCCTCTCATATTCCCATTCCATTGGACTTCAGTTAAAATCATTGGGGTGATTCCAGTGATAACCATCTTTTATGTCCAAATGCATTGGTTTCATCTCAAAAGCCAGGTTTCCAGGCCTTTGTTTTGTGTAACCTTTCATAATTGAACCTAACTTCCTTTTTGGGATCCATTTTAGTTTGTCATCATTGGTTTGAGCATGATCGTTTCAACACTGACAGTCCAGAAGTATGTTCATCACCTCATAAACTAGGACCATCTTGTGTAGGAAAGTACTTTCTTGGTTATTACGCAAAGTGAATAATGTTTAATTCTCAACTGACTTGAAGGGACATAGTTGCTATCTATGGCGTGTGTCGGGGACTGAAACTTATATGCACCGCCTGACTGCATAGAAACATTCAAATGACTGCATAAATTAAAAGTGGGAAATTTTCTAGAAGCATTTTCCAATGTGTCGTACAAATTGTTCAGTGAGATCTCTACCATATGTGGTCAAATCTCTCTTGGCTTATTGCATGCAATCAAAATGTAAATGTTTGAATCATGCAAAGCTTTGCTTGTAAAAAATGGCTAGCAAGAAAGGGGATTGGTTGATTTGAGGCTTGTTAGGAGCTGTTTAATTCATGCCACTGCTTCTGTTGGTCCTTTCATTTATTATGATTTGGGCGACGGTGTCCATCATCTGAGGTGTTCCCAGTGGATGTCTAGGAGGGGCATTTTGTAGGTCAATTTATCAATTGTAGTTAACCTAAGAGAACTAGTGAATTTGATCATTTGGTTGACCATGGTCGTGTTGGGCGGATGAATTTGCAATTTAGCTAGTGGGAGTGCTGACATGGGGAACTTTCTTGGCTTAAAAAAGTTTTTTGTATTATTTTATTAATTGTTAAGGTTTTTAGATTTTAAGGAGTTTAAAATCTCAAGATGTAATTTGATAAATCAAGCATAACTTTTAATATGATTGTTGAATTGAACTGAAATTTTAACAAAAGATTCTAAAAGTCATGTTTTCTATTGAGTTAAAATTTCATGATGATTAGAGATCAGGAAAACCTAAAAGTTACTATACAGGATTGTTTTTATTAACCTTATTGTATTTGGATTATATTTCTTATTTAGATTAAAACTTTTAATTTAATTAATATTTTACTATTTAATAAATGTAGATTCTATTAATTAGGTAAGTTTTAATTATGAATTCTTTTCTTTCAAGGACTCCAGGTCTAGTACTAGCATAAATAAGATTGTCTAGTTTATTTTTATGAAAACATTCAAACTATTCATACTTTTAATAAAATATAAGAGATTTTCTTTATTTATCTACAATGTTTAGGGCTTTAGCTTATATCCTCACTATATGCCATGTCAATTTGTATCAGAGTAGGCTGAACTATTTGATGAATGGAGATGGTAGTAATCCATTTCGCAATGCAGAAGTGGAGACCTTTTAGGGTATTGTGTGGACTGAGAAGTAGAAACTAGATCGTTGAGAATAGATGTTTGATTGCTAGGATCAAGCCATAATAGATCCAAATCCAATTTGGCTAATGAGAGATGCAAATAAGAATCACAAAGAGAAAGGAATGTGTTTGAAGACATACCTCGGGTCGACCTTACCTTAGACCTTTTCATGAAATTCCATTTGATAATCACTTATGTGTGGAGGAGTTTGGTGAAACTAAAATTTCAAAGTTATCTAATCGTATTGAAGATAACATGATTAAAGAGGGTGCTGACAAATAATTTCAGTCTTTTGATATTAAGTTGGAGAAAACAATGAAAACTAAGATCTTTCAGGTATGGATGAAGATCTTGCAAACAAGGACATGTTAATTTCTAATAATTTTTCTAAAGATATTATGAAATATTATCTTGAAGTTTTTTTTTATTCAAACGTTAAAGTATTAGAAGTTATAGATGATGATGGGTTCAAGTTTGAAATAAAAGAATATGTGAAGGAACTACATGTGGACTTTATAGGAATGAAAATATAACATTAAATATGGATTATTCTTTAATATGCACACATCATAAATTAAATTTTGAAGTTCAAAGGTAAAGACATGCTATTTAGTAAATATATTGGCTACAATGCTATATTCAAAGTATTCATTTGGAGTGGAAGCATTCAATTTTTTAGAGTTAACTCGAGAACAAGTTTTTTGGAAGTAATGGGATTGATGTGGGTAACTATTTTAATATTCTTGGCATAATACTGTTTATTGCATTATTTTATTATTGGTTAAAGTTTTTAGGTTTGAGATATTTAAAAAGAGTTCAAGACGTAGTTTGGTAAATCAAGCATATCTTTTAATCCGATTATTGGATCGAGTTGCAATTTTGACAGAAGATTCTGAGACGTAGTTTGGTAAATCAAGCATATCTTTTAATCCGACTATTGGATCGAGTTGGAATTTTGACAGAAGATTCTGAAGGCCTTGTTTCCTTTTAAGTTAAATACTTTGAAAATGATCACAACATTGGCTTTTATACATTAAAAAAGCAATCCAAACACATTAGTTTCTGATAAAACTTCGGAAACGATAACAACATTGGTTTTTGTACATTGCGAGAGCAACCCAATCACATTAATTGCCGAAAACTTTGAAAACGATAACAACATTGGCTTTCGTACATTGCAAAAGCAACTCAATAACATTGGTTTCCGAAAACTTCGGAAACAATCACAACATTGACCTTTGTACATTGTGAAAGCAACTTAACCACATTAGTTTCACACCACTATTTACCATTAATTTGTATTCTTTTCATACACAACATTTATAATTACAATCAAAAACTTATATCGACGTCATAAGTTGTAAGTAAGACTTTACTTATCTTTTTTTTCCAGTTGAGTGAGCTCCACTGACAGAAGATCCTATCCTCGATGTTCCCCTTGATCCATACAAATATTTTTTGTTAGTACATTCTTTATAATTCACATACTCATTCTTTGTATAAGAAACACTTCTTTTATAAACTTCATACTTAGGCTCATTGTGTTTAACAATTCATAACAATACATCAAAACATTGTTTAGTGTTTCACTCCTCAGTAGAGTTGTAGAACTCAGTATCAAATGGGGTTTATTTCTTTAGTAAGTTAAGACTTAATAAATATACAATTTTAGTGAGGATGGTAAAACTCAGTTCTATCGTAAATTTGTTGAAATACAATGGCACGTGAATTTGTCATGTAACATACAACCTGGCATTTCTCTAGTGTTTTATCCATATTTGGAGTTCTATAACTCCAAATGGGGTAAGGTTTATTTCCTACAAAATCTAACATCATTAACCACATTCTCCATAAAGACATATACCCTAAATTTTCTTATTTGCTAATCTCAAATTTTAGTTGAAGGTTTGATGTAAATTATGTCCAGTAATTTCCAACCTGACCTGCCTTCAGGTTTTTATCTATATCTAGCGTTTTGTAAATCTGATTTGGGCAAATGCAGTCCTATTAGAAAGTTAATACTCTTAACTACAACTTTCATGAAGGATAATATCTCAAATTTTGTCTTTAACTAGCTCAATTTCTGGCCACAATTTAGCTAGTAACACTATCTAGATTTCTAGTTTATAGATCTAACACACAACCAATCATTTTCATGCATTTCTCACTCTTTTTATCACAATTGTATAGAAAACATGTCATTTCCACATAAATAATCATTCATGAGATTTTAAACACTCATAATTAAATTTCACTAGAGCATGTACTACATGAATTTATTTAGATGTTTAGATTTTAGAATATATAATTTCTTGCATGGTCATAAACAATTGTTATTTTAACTTGCACACACAAATCAATATTAAAAAGTTTTGCCCTCTTCATTTTTCATGTTTGGCTGAAGGTTTCAAGGCCTTAGTATTCATGTTTTTTTTTTTAAAAAAAAAAACATCATCATGTCTCCTTCACCTCGATTACACACTTTATCCTCAATTTTCATTTACCCTAAAAATCCCTTTAAGAACCCTAATTTAAGATTTTGTATCTTTGTATAAAACTTACCTAAAAGTGTTAGAAATTGATTTAGGAAGGTGTTAGGTTTATTCCTAGTTGTGTTTTTGCTTCCTAAAGCTCCTTCTCCCTTAAACTTTTTGGTCTCTCTTTATCTTTTTTCTGTTGCTGCTAGCTTCCTCTCCTATTCTCCCTACAATTTGTTTTGTTTTTTGTGCTAAATCTTCACTTTAACCCCTTAAAGACTCTTAAGGATCGGTTTGTATGTGTTTTCTCAGCTTGTTCTTTGAGAGAAAGTGTTAAAGAGAAGAAATGGCTCCCCTTATTTTCCTTTTTCTTTTCTGTCGCCAACCCCTTTTTTTTTCTAGGGCCGATGGGTTTTCTCTTTTTTTCCCCTCACTTATTCATGTCTTTTTAATTTAGTTCTCTAATTCTTTATTTTTCTCATATTAGGCTCTAATTTCATCATTGTACATTTAATTTTTCACTTTTGACTTATGTTTATCTTCACACTTTAAGTTAAAATTTCATGCCTCACTAATGGGTTCTTCAATTACTTAAATTCATGGATTCACTTTTGGGGGGTTTACATTCTTCTCTCTTCATAAATTTCATCTTTGAAATTTTGAAAGACATACATGCGGCAGAGAACAATTTAGGATGCTTTCTCCTTATTTCTGACTCTCTCTCCCATGGTTCTTCTTTAAATTGTGAGTTTCTCCAAAGAACTTTTGCTAACAGGGCTTTCTTATTCCTCAGCTCCTTCTAGTTTTGATCTAAGATCCTCACTAGCTTTACTTGCAAAGTCAAATCTTCTTTTACCTCTATTGGAACTTGTGGTAGTAGTCGTGATGGATCAATTTCTACTTTTCTCAGTAACAACACGTGGAATATTTACTATATATATATATATATATATATATATATATCCCTTTTTTATATATATGTATCCAATAAATCTCTCACTCATTTTCATCTACATTGAACATCCCTTTTTTAATGAAAATATTTTCAATATTTGAAGTATGATGGTCACGTCGCGTCATTCGGCGACGACAGAGCCTTTTATCGTGCCTCCTGATGAGGTGTGGTGTGTTGGGAAGAGTTTTTGGATTTAATCATAAAATTATGATTAATGTTCAGGGGTCGCCACCTAGTATTATGATCACTAGGAATCTATGGTTTGTGAGAGTCTGGGAAAGAGACTGGTTGTGCAAGGAGAAGACACATGAACCCCCAGTGCACCCTACCTAAGGTAAGCTGCATTGTTGTTTGGTTGTTTTTTTTTAGTCGGATTTTTATTCGTTGGTCTTTTCTAAGGTTCAAGGTAGATCTCTCTTCGTGAGAAAGTCTCTACCTTATTGAGTTAAATCCTAACCGTTTTAAAGTCTGAATTTTAGCATCATATTTTTACACCTTGTATCTTTAATACCTAAGGGTATACTTTATCGTGTAATTTTACACCCCACATATCTTAAAATCTACATCTAGACCCTAAAAAAAATTGGTGAAAGGATTTTTGATATTTTGGCCAAACCATAATGGATAATCATAAACTGGTTACGATATCTATTTTTTCTTGGATTTTCAAAACATGAGAAAGATGCATTTTTTTTTATGAAAATATGCTTGGAAAATTTTAGGATTTTAGCCGTATGCATAGAAACAAATTTTTTTTATATATTTTTGAAATAAGAAATTAATTTAAAAGTTTTGAGATTTTTTTTTATTTTTGAAATTTTTTAGAAAAGTTCCGGAGAAAACTAGGTATTTTAATACCAAATCTGTATCTTACAATGTAAGTATACGAACCCGATATTATGCAAAATTGGTGGAAAAATATGCGAGAAAATCACAAATTTTTTCAAAGGATTTTTAAAAAAATTTTGGAAAATTTTCGTTTTTTTTTAATATTATAATATAATATATATTAATTAAATATTATTAAAACATGTGGGCTGGGCTGGGCTGGGCTAGCCCAGATAACTGGGCCGAGCTCAGACCCAGAAAAGAGTGGGCCGATATCAGCCCAAGAGGTCTTCTTTTTTTTTTGGGAGGTTGGGTTGGACCTGGCCAAGCCATTTGGTCTAGGCCAGAACTGGCCCGGTCCAATTACAGGGTGAATTATTTTGCACCCCGCATGCTGAATGAGTTCTCGTTTTGCAGGTAGGGTGACGAAGATGAGGAAGGGGACAAAAAGAAGGAAGAGAAGGGGAATGTTACCCTGATAAACCAAGAAGATCTGTAAGAGTGGCCGTGAAAAACCCAAAGTATTTCGACTAAGAGCTGTCACATTAATGCAATTTCCATATGCAAGAAACATGCAGGGAGAAGTTCTGTTCGCCAAAGACTTGGTCTAAGTTGTTGGTCATGTCCACAAAGCATGCTTGCTTAGGAATAGGTCTAGTAGTTATTATTTGATTTTCAATAATGTGACAGTGTCCTAATTCTTAGAGATATGATCTCAGAATTAGGAGTGGTTGTTATTTTCTTTCTTGTATTTAAACCCTTTCAAAAGCAGTAAAAGGAAGCTTATTTTCCAAATAAAACTCTTGCGGTTAATTCTCACTCTAAGTAGAATACTATCTGCACTATAATATTCATAGCCTGATTGAGATCTATCATTGGTATCAGAGCCATGGGAACAAATAAGGAGAGGATTGAGAGTTTAGAAGCTGGTCTGGGTGGACTCCAAAACAGTTTTAGTCGCATGGAGGTTGGTGTTACTGACAAGTTGCACCACATAGAAGATGTACTTAGCAAGCTCTCTGAAGTCCTATTATCCAATCAAACTGCATCAGCTAGCAACCCTTCTGACCTTACTACCAGCTCTCCTAATGGACGTTCTCGTTCCATAAGAGAGGAATCGAGAGAAATTTCAGAAGGAGGACGACCATTGTTTTCTTCGAAATTAGCTAGTTTGGAGTTCCCTCGATTTTCTAGAGATGACCCTACTAAATGGTTCACAAGGGTGGATCAATTCTTTGAATTTCAAGGCACCACTGAAGCTCAAAAGGTGTCTCTAGCTTCTTTCCACCTACAAGGCGAAGCTAATCAATGGTGGCAGTGGTTGAGACAATCTTATAAAGAAGAAGGCAGGGAGGTGACATTGGACATTTTTCAAGAAGAACTGTGGGCAAGGTTTGGTCTTATTGAATGTGAGGACTTTAATGAAGCCTTGTCAAAGGTAAAACAGGAAGGATCTTAATGTGAGTATCAGAAGGAGTTTGAACGACTGGGTAATCGGGTGCACGGATGGCCACAGAAAGCTTTAGTAGGAACATTCATGGGTGGCCACAAACCTGAAATAACGGATGGCATAAGAATGTTCAAACCAAAGTCATTAAAAGAAGCTAGCAGCCTTGCACGAATGCGAGATGAGCAGTTGAACCACCAAAGGAGAAGTACATGATCAATCCATCAAACTACTATAGACTACCATCCACCAACAAGATTTAAAACAGCTCCGCCTATGAAAAGGCTCTCCTGGGATGAAATGCAGAAGAGACAAACACAGGGCCTATGTTTTAACTGTGAAGAGAAATTCACACCTGGTCACAAGTGCAAGGGGCCACAACTCCTACTGCTAGAAGGCTGCTGTGAATATCCTAATGGAGACGACATCGAAAGCTCAATGGAATTCCAACCTGAAATATCACTTCATACACTCTTTGGATGGACAATGACACGACTAAAAGATTGATGTCTTCTCCCAAGTGTAGGAGTGTCGAAGTAATAAATAACCCGACAAGACCGGGGTCGAACCACAAGGAGGTTAACTATATAAATTATAAATAACAGCAATACAATAACAACAATAACAACAACAATAATAGTAATAATAATAGTAATAGTAACAACAACAATAACAACAACAACAACAAGAAGTTGATGAGAACTTTGAGATGGAAGATTAATTTAAGGATTAAACAATGATAAAAGCAATTGTCAAGGTTAGAGGATCCACTAATGGTATTTCAAACAAGTACAGTGTAAACTCTTTTTATTACTCAACTGGAAACCACACACAAAGGAGGTTCCAATCGGATTATAAATTGTTAACATGATTACATTAGTTATCTTATTCGAATAATGCTAATACTTGTAAATGTTGTCAGACATTCATGATTATAACTTATGTTAACAACAAATCAAGTTCCTTTCATAGCACAGGTGTCGGTTATACCATACGGTTGGGTTATGAAAGTGCCAAGTATTTGTTGTACCAAGGGTTATACAACATAAATCTAGATTAACCATTTAACAAGCAAAGTATTAAAAGTGAACAAGATAAC
>Ga0307515_10014973_pt1 | contig 14326 bp, 12 predicted proteins | sample 17_EM_MG_FD_194513 | JGI IMG/M metagenome (GOLD analysis project Ga0307515, IMG submission 194513) | Populus trichocarpa ectomycorrhiza microbial communities from riparian zone in the Pacific Northwest, United States - 17_EM | ecosystem: Host-associated > Plants > Roots > Unclassified | place...
AGCTCATCCTCAAATGTTGAATTGACGGTAGGCAAGTTATCGATGGTGGTGTAAACAGAGGGCAGCTCACCGGCGGTGGCTCTTGAGGCCATAGGATTGGCGGTATCTCTTGAAGAAGAAGCTGATGTGGTTTCTTGGGTGGTCGTATGTGCAGTCTCCCTTGCTACTCGCTCCCGTGCAAGCGCTTCTTTTTCGTTCTGTCTTTCCATGCGTCGTCGATTTCGTTGCCGCTGGAAAGTGTCCCGTCGCTCCTGCTGGACCTTTTCAGTGCGAGCTCGTGCCCTTTTTCTTGGCCCCTCCACATCCATGGCGGTGTGATAAGCGTGGGGTAGGTACAAGCGGCAGGTTCAAGTTTGGTTCCCGGCCAAACCTAGATCTCACAGTTGCTGCAGGGTTTGTGCCACATGTATGTTAGTTAGGAATATTACATTATTAATTCTAAATATCCTGCATTGATCGGTGACATAGGCCGGAGAGTGAACCAAAAAAAACGTTAAGTCCATCCTCCTTAGGCCGCGGCATGGTGGCTGTGGATGGCCGAGTGACAGATGACGACGACGACAAAGGGATGATAGCGCGCCGTGTGACGGCCGGCGTGCACTAGACGTGCCCTGGCCGGCCAGACCATATATCCCGTGCTGTTTTTTACACTGTGCACGACGAATAACCCACCCCGTTTATGTGACGTTTTGGCCGTTTAGCTGACCAAAACCGGGTGCCTAACCCGGGCGTGCCACGTCCCGTGGCCCGGCCGGTTTTGGTCGGTTTTGGTGGCATAAACCGCCGGTGGGCACCAAAACCGCCCGGGCCACGTACCCTCTATTTGCAGTGATTGTCGCGGACAAAATAGTCGCGGACAAATTAGTCTGCGAAGAGATGGATCTCTTGGAGGACATCATCCCGCGAATGTATGAGGTGATGCACAAGGTCGCGAACATTTCGTGTGACTACGTTAAATATGGTAGGTGGTCACCTGATGTCCTTGGCTAGTGCTGATAATCGCAGCGATAACGGTGGGTGGGTCGGCCTACCGGGAGATGATAGGAGAAATGGACATAGTATTGACGAGAGTCGTCGAAGACTTCGACCGTGCAGTGAATGTTGAAGCTCTACGCCGAACCAAGGAGACTGGTAAGCACTCGTCCTCTCATTCTCTCAATAGGTCATCCCAACAGTTCCGTGTAGAGCAGCAACTTCTGCTTAGTCGTCTCAAAGACGTCAGGACCAGCTATGACAGGGATCTCTGCTGTATGGAAGGCACCCGCAAATCCCTCCTCGGACAAATCATGGCTTGGGTGACCAATGGATTGGAGCAAACAGATGGGAGAAATACATACTGGATCTACGGCCCACCTGGGATCGGAAAAACGTCGTTAGCACATTCGATCTGCGCGAGCCTTCACGATAAAGAGCACCTCGCTGGAGAATTTTTCTGCCAGAGGGATGACCAGGAACTGAGAGACCCCAGAAATATCCTTCCAACTCTCATCCGCAAGCTTGCGATACTCTTCCCCCCTTTTCGAAGTATTGTCGCAGAATATCTCGGCAACGACCCAAGCGTAACACTGGAGTCAATGCGACCCACTCTCCTCCTTGAATTCATCCACGAGCTTCCTCGCCTCCCAAAAAAGACTCTCGTATTTGTCATTGACGCACTTGATGAGTGTGGCAGCATTCAGAGTCGTCCAGGCATCCTGAATGCCCTAACAGAGGCTGCTGCATACGCTCCGTGGCTCAAGGTTATCATCACGAGTAGACCCGAAGTCGATATCCAGGATTTTTTTGATGGTCCTACCCAATTGTCGCATTTGCGATATGACTTAACCACAGATAAAGAGATCACCTCCGACCTACGAATCTTCGCGGAACACCGATTCAGTAGGGTGGCTTCAAGCAGGTGTCCCCAATCTCCTTGGCCGCCAGAACCATTGCACTTAGATGGAGTTATCTCCAGAGCAGCAGGTCTGTTTATCTTCATCGAGAGTCTTGCACTTGCCCTTGAGCATTGCTATGAACCCACTAAGCTATTGGGGGCGACGTTGCAAGACTCAAGCAGCCCTGGCTTGACGTCTCTATACGGACTGTACTCCAGAATCGTCAGAGCACGGAGAGTGCAACGCAATGCCGAATTTCGACGGACGATTGGAGTGCTTCTTATAGCGGCGCCGTACCGTCCACTGTGTGAGGAGACGATTGCAGAGCTGGCAGGAGTGAGACCTGACTTGGTGAAAATGTGGGTGGAAGATCTCGGCTCTATGTTCTATCGAGACGAAGCAGCCAGTGGAGGGATTCGTTTCCGGCATTTGTCCATTTTGGACTTCTTTGTGAACGGTGACTGTCAGGGCGACTATCAGGTCAACCCCCGAGACGCAAATATGTTCCTTGGTATCGCGTGCCTCGAGAAGATGGTTGAACAGCTCCGTTTCAACAACTGCGGGCTCGAAGACTCCCGGCTCGCGAATGTGGACGTGAAGGATCTCGCATCGCGGATCAAAGTGAATATTTCTGACGCCTTGCAGTATAGTTCTTTGTATTGGTCAAATCATCTTTGCTTTTCGCCCGACATTGGCGAGAGGTGTGTGTTGGACAAGTTGAGAAAATTCTTTGAAGGACCGTATGCACTATTTTGGGTTGAAGTATTGAGCATTATGGGAATGCTGCGGCTTGGTGTTACAGGCCTTCGAGAACTGACATCGAAATTGGTCAAGGTGAGTACAGCTCCGGCTTGCTGTGGTGGTGATTCCAAAGCGATTCTAACTTGCTCTAGGATACGGATGAGACACTTTTGGAAAAAGTTCAGGATGTTTATCGTTTTATGATCATCTTCCGCACTCCCATCTCTAGGAGCACTCCACACGCGTATATTTCAACAGGACCATTCCTGCCATCAAAGTCACCATTATCGACTATCTTTAGCACACATTTCACTCAAGGCATCCAGGTGCAAAAAGGAAAATTGCTCTCATGGCCAGAGCCACCATTAGAATTGATTGGACACGGGAGTGACGGTGTGCTTTGCATGAGTTATTCCCCCAATGGGTACCACATTGTCACTGGGTCGGATGATAGGACGATTCGGATCTGGGATGCGGAAACTGGCTCTGCAGTCGGAAAGCCTCTGGAGGGGCACACTGACTGGGTGATGTCAGTTGCTTACTCTCCTGATGGGACGCATATCATCTCTGGATCAGTTGACAACACAATTCGAATCTGGAATGCTGAGACTGGGTCTGCAGTCGACGAGCCTTTGAAGGGGCACACTGGCAGGGTGGCGTCAGTTGCTTACTCTCCCGATGGGCGACACATCATCTCTGGATCATATGACAACACAATTCGAATCTGGAATGCTGAGACTGGCTTTGCAGTCGGCAAGCCTCTGGAGGGGCACACTAGCTTTGTGCGGTCAGTTGCTTACTCTCCCGATGGGCGGCGTATCATCTCTGGATCACATGACAACACAATTCGAATCTGGAATGCTGAGACTGGCTCTGCAGTCGGCAAGCCTTTGGAGGGGCACTCTGGCTGGGTGTGCTCAGTTGCCTGCTCTCCCGATGGGAGGCATATCATCTCTGGATCATATGACTACACAATTCGGATCTGGAATGCTGAGACTGGCTTTCCAGTCAGCAAGTCTCTGGAGGGGCACACTGACTGGGTGTACTCAGTTGCTTGCTCTCCCGATGGGAGGCATATTATCTCTGGATCATTTGACAACACAATTCGAATCTGGAATGCTGAGACTGGCTCTGCAGTTGGCGAGCCTCTGGAGGGGCACACTAGCGGGGTGCTGTCAGTTACTTCCTCTCCCGATGAGAGGCATATCATCTCTGGATCATTGGACAACACAATTCGAATTTGGAATGCCGAGACTGGCTCTGCAGTCGACAAGCCTCAGGAGGGGCACACTGGCTGGGTGATGTCAATTGCTTACTCTCCCTGTGGGCGGCACATCATCTCTGGATCACGTGATCAAAATATTCGAATCTGGAATGCTGAAACTGGTTCTGCGGTCGACAAGCCTCTGAAAGGGCATACTGCCGGGGTGGCATCAGTTGCTTACTCTCCCGATGGGAGGAATATCATCTCTGGATCATTTGACAACACAATTCGAATCTGGAATGCTGAGACTGGCTTTGCAGTCGGCAAGCCTCTGGAGGGGCACACTGCCTGGGTGGTGTCAGTTGCTTACTCTCCCGATGGGCGGCACATCCTCTCTGCATCATCTGACAACACACTTCGAATCTGGAATGCTGAGACTGGCTTTGCAGTCGGCAAACCTTTGGAGGGGCACTCTGGCTGGGGGTGCTCAGCTGCTTACTCTCCCGATGGGCGGCACATCATCTCTGGATCCGGTGACAACACAATTCGAATCTGGAATGCTGAGACTGGCTCTGCAGTCGGCAAGCCTTTGGAGGGGCACACTGGCTGGGTGGTGTCAGTTGCTTACTCTCCCGATGGGCGGCACATCCTCTCTGGATCATCTGACAAGACAATTCGACTTTGGAATGCTGAGACTGGCTCTGCAGTCGGCAAGCCTTTGGAGGGGCACACTGGCTGGGTGTACTCAGTTGCTTACTCTCCCGATGGGCGTCACATACTCTCTGGATCATCTGACAAGACAATTCGAATCTGGAATGCTGAGACTGGCTCTGCAGTCGGCAAGCCTCTGGAGGGGCACACTGGCGGGGTGCGGTCAGTTACTTGCTCTCCCAATGGATTGCACATAATCTCTGGATCCGAAGACAAGACAATTCGAATCTGGAATTTTGAGTCTGGCTCTGCAGTTGGAGAGCCTCTAGAGGGGCACACTCGCTCTGGAACGTCCGTTACATACTCTCCCGATCTGCAGTGTACCACTTCTGGGTCCAGTGATGGGGCTAATCACTTACGGGACTCATTTCCACAAATTCCGCCCCGATCTATCTCGACTATTGAGGCTGGACGGCCAGACAAAGAGGGTTGGGTCACAGACTCGGGGGGCGGCTTGCTCTATTGGGTACCCCGTGACTATCGCGCAGGCCTCCATTCAATTGATCTTCTCACAATCCCTCTCACATCCCCTGCTCGGTCCCCCTCGCTTCAGTTTGATGAATTTGCATTTGGAACGTCTTGGACTCAAATTTTTAGGGCTGTACCGCCCTAGACTTTCCCTATTCTTGACTCTGTACTTGTATTTTGCTCTGTCAATTGCTCCTTGGTGGTGCTAGTTTGCGTTCTCTTCTTCTTCTCACATTGGTAGATAACAAGGTCTCCTCTAATAATTATGTCACGTGCATATGGTTCACTACATGCTCTCTTCTCCTCCGTAATAGTGTACAATATGATGTACCCGAGGACAGGAGGACATGGACGACTTTACGGACCAAATGTGTAGACCTGTAACCTAACGTGAAATCGTTGAAGATCTCTAAGTAAGAGGAGATATGGTTCACATAATGGACTGATTTCACACACAAGCCCCCAGAGGGCCAGCAGTGTAAAGCAACTCGTGGGTAGCCCATCAAAGCGTTTACAAAGGTGCAGTCCAAGAGATGGAGGGAGCTGACGGAGGGAGGTTGAATATTTGTGCTTAGGCAATGGGGCTAGCGTCGGGGGCACTTAAAGCAATAAACAGTGAAAGCCCAGGGGCAAGGAAGGGGGCCCGATTGAGAAGAATGACGTAGGGCGATGCGACGGGTACGTGCCAAGATAGTACTAGTGGACGCGACCGTACGTTGAGTATTTGAATGTTGTCATGTATAGTGAGGAACCGAAGAGGGATCAGGTGCTTATCATCTCAGCTCCTGACATCATCCTTATCCCCAAATACGTCTCTAAGGCTCAATTGAAATGAAGCGCCAACTGGGAACCATTAGTCCTCGCTATACTAGGCACGGGGTGGCTTTGTCCGAGAGCAGAGATCCACTTCCCAGGCTTGCTCTCATCTCAAGAGTTTCACGGTCAAGCAAAACAATGCCGTTGGCTACAGCAAGCGGAGTGACCGCAAGATAAAAAGGCGATCAGACAAAGCTTCGCGAAATAAGATTATGAAGAAGGTTGAGAAGAGTGGATACTCGATTCCCAATCGTTTCAAGATACCTAGAAGGAAATCCTACACGACTTCCTTGCTCAACCCGGCCCTACCTATACCACCCCTTCACCAGCACGCTTACTCTCACCACATCCATCATCGTCATTACGTCGAAAATCCTTTGCACAACGCCCACATACCTCCTCCCCAACACCCGAATCTTTCCCCAACCGACTGCTTTCTCAAAACGTTCTCCCCTCAGGTTTCGCGTTTGAGACGGACACAAAATTGAACCACTCCGCCTCGTCCCTAACATTCACCCAGAGTTGGTGATTCCTCCACTGACTGGCTGGGTGGCATGTGGCGACGCACCCTTCCGGTTATGCTCAAAGCTTACGGTGCGTCGATCTCGCCGCCGTTGTCGCCTGTTGTCTCCTCCGTCTCCGTCGTCACTCCTAGCTCGGTCTGCCACCTCTGTACCCTGTCGGGAAACTCACACTCCGGCTATGCGCACGTCCCCACCCTTACGAAAGAAAATTTGCCCAGCTGATCGGTGCCCTATTGGTCTGGTAGATGGGAAGGACTCATACTCTCTGTGTGTCGGCTCTGGGTGCAGTTTTCGTTGACAGACTAGATGCAGCTCAGTGGAGGAAGAACCGTGAGGGTTCCTACCTTGACCCGCGTACTATAAATACAGAATAGTTTACACACTCGCGGCGTGGGGAACTGGGGATGACCAAACCATTGAGTTCTAACCTTTTCGGTCAGCGTCTCCATGGGCGGACATGGCGGAGAAACACGCATGCCTAATCCGGCCATTTCCGGTGACTCATTCGCCGGTGTCCTGGACCCTGTTTCCGGCCACTAACGCCGCAGACGACTTCTATAAGCGTGAGCGGTAAACTCACTCGAGTGGCGCACACAAGGCTCGCCGCCCCCGCCGAGCCCTGGTTTTCTCCTCGCCCAGTCACTGTCACTGTTCGCAGTCGGCGTGGTCATTCCCACTGGGTAACCTTTATCGACGACTGCCCGTGTTTCCCCGCCGTGTATTTTATTGCTATAAAATCTGACGTTTTCGATCCGGAAGTACAAGGGGTGGGCCGAGAATGCTACCAGGCTACAGCTACAGCTGCATCGGCGTCCTTCCGCATGATAAGGGAAGTGAATACACGACGGACGATGAATGACGGGCACCTTTCCTTTGGAAAGCTTCTCGCCAGTGCCGGTATTCGCTGCGTACACACTATTTGCCCCAACCGGCTCCATTGTAGAGGGGACAACGACTCTCCTGTCTCATCTCTGATAGTGCGAATCTGTTTTCTCTTTCCATAACCCTGGGTCTCGCTGGTGCAGGCACCCCGCCGACTCCTTTCGTCGCGTTCTCTCCGGTTGTGAGCCCGCCGCTGCACCCACACCCCCGCCCTACGAGCCTCTCGTCCCCTGATCCCTGAAGATCCGCCTATGCCTGCTCCGCCTGACCCTGAACCGGTCCCTGTGGATGTGGTGCCTACGCCCCGCCTTGTCGCTCTCCGGAAGAAGATCGGCAATTAGCTTGTCGCAGCCTGGTTATATCCAGTCGATTATTGAGCAGGCTGAACTGGCACGGTGGATTGCAATCCCGCCCAGACGCCGATGAATGAAAGCATGAAGCTCTCCGCTCGAATACTCCTCAGGGGGCATTGGCAACGAAGTCCTACCCTTATCGCGAGCTGAATAGGAAGCTCCTCTATTTGGACGTCGCTACGCGCTCGGACATTGCGTAAGTTGCAGGTGTCATTTGCCGTTTCTTTGAAAACACGGGTATGGGCCGTTGGAAGGCGGCGAAGCGTGTTCTCCATTATCTTACGGGCACTGTACATATGGGATCGGTCTATTCGTGTAATCCACCTGACCTGTTCACCACATTCTCCGCGACGCCGATCACAGCAGCAGTACAGTTTGTCGTCGATAATATTCGTTGTCGTAAGGCTTTCGTGGACGAGGAGTCTTCGGCTACTACTTTAGGTAATGTGAATCGGGGGCGTTGTGTGTTGAGTGTAAGTGCGAGCGACGAATGGTGATCATCGTGTGCTGGCGGCGGAGTTGTAGATGGCTTCGAATGCGTGCTCACTTCCCGGAATGGCGGACTGATGGTAGCTCCAGCATTGGCTGGTATGCAGTGTGCTGTGCGGGTGCTGAAGTGGTGAACTGCTCGCAGAGGAGGCCGGTGTGATCGTCGAAGCGAATGATGGCGTTCGTACTACCAACGGGAGGTAGTCTCAGGTGTCCCAGGCTTGACTGAGGGGTACCGTTTCTTCTGGCACAGAAGACCCGGAATTTCCGGAATTTTACTAAATTCGCCCGAGTTTGCACCCTGAGCGGTGGGCATTCCCAGGACCAGGCGGCGAAGGGATAAGAGAGTGTTTGGGTTCTTTCTGGATAGGAGACATGGTCGGAGGAAGATCGCTCAGTCCTTATTGCTGTACGCTGTCGAGCGCTGAAGAAATTGGCAGCTTTCGTGCATGAACAGGTGGCAATGATGCGCCTATCAACGAACTGCGGACCAGTGGGTGGTTCACGAGATGGGACTGGCCCACCTGAATTTCCGGCACGGAAATCCGGGAGGGGTTGAACGGAGGTTTCTGGATAAGTCGCCGAGGTTGCATTGGTACTGGAGTATTCAAACGTTAGTAACGGGGATCGAACCCGGGACTCTCTCATTCTACTGCCCAACCAGTAAGTGGAGGAATCCAAGCTACGGCGAGAAGTGCGTGGATACTCGAGGCCCATAACAGGCAAAAATGACCTGTTGTAGTTGATACCGGGCTCCCGGTGGTTCCTACGAGTAAAGGATCTAGCCTTGTTCTTCCCGAAGATCCCATTCTTGAATTTCCAGCGGAGTATCCAGCCGATTCTGAGGGTGCGCATGCCGAGCACGTGTGGTATTTGCTTAGGGATGTCGTGGGAATTGAAAGTTTGTATCACTTTGTCCATTCCTTCCACCCATCCATCTTCTCGCGTGAATTGAGGGGATCAGGTAGCCATGAGTGCTGAACCCCATTAGAGAAACCTATTGAGAACGCGATAGGAGGATTATGGGCCTGGTCTACGACGAGCATTGCGCTACCAGCACCCCCTCAATTGCGTTCGAGGCCGGTTGTGTCGATTTCAAAGGGTTATTAGGGGTGAACGAGACGTCGTGGTATGGATGTGGTGGGAGCGGGTCATCAGACCTGTTAGGTTCCCTGAGTCCTGTTCAAGGGTTCCTGCTGGGTCACTAGGAGGGGAGGCGGGGAGCCCGGTGGGTCGTTAATGTATCATCCAGGAAGAGGTATAGTAAGAAGGGGATAATGAGTTCCGTTGTGCATAGTGTTTGTCGTTGGATTGGGCTCGAGTATAGGCATGAGGGCGAGGTCGAGTGCAGGAAAGACCGGACAACGACGCACGCGCATTCGATAGAGCCACAGGTAGCACCACTAGCTTAATAAGGGCACTATTCGGTAGCTGAACGACAGAGTCGTCTGCGTCGACACTCAGCGGGGTCGATTCGCAAACTGTGCGGGATGGTAAGCTGTCCCCAATACAATACGTACTGAACCATGAACGTGACTCTGTTGAGGAGGACGGAGGATGCTTTGCGACACTGTATCTGTATTTGAAGAAGGTCCCAACTCTATGTACAGATCCAGATGGCGAGCAAAGGTTCCAAAGACGGTCACAGTCAGTCCGCGATTGATGCCTTGAAGTTCGCCCTTGGGTCGATTCCGACACACACCAAACGGAACCACTCGTTTCCACACCTGACCGTTCCTCCAGAGTTGTAGTCCCCAGTCGTCGCTGGGTTGATGATTGTCGGTTCCGGGTTTGGGTGCTGATGGAGACATGGAGGACTGGAACTTGTCGACGAACTGAGTTCCTTTGCTTGCTTGTGCTGGGGCCACCGGAGGAGCCTGTGAAGCCGCAGAGATTAGTGAAAGGAACAGTTGGAGGATGGCTCATTCTCATTAGGGGAACATCGTCCGGTACGACGTTCGGGCGACCCTCGTATGGCCTGCCAATATACCATCCGGTTGGCGCGCTCCAAGAAGGGCTGAACAAGGTGGATCCTCCTGTGAGGGGTCATTCGCATCCTCCCGAATAGAGTGCTCAGCAGCCCACGTAACCTTTCTCAGCAGTCTGCTCACCCTTTGAATTCCATGTTGTTCATCGAGTGCGGTGAGACCGTCTTTTCGGATACCGTTAGGGTTGCCTCCATGGGAGATCCTTTGAATAACACGGTTCTCCAACTCTGAGCTGGGAAGATAGCTAGTAATAGTTTCGACTTGGACCAAAACGCTACAGCGGTGAATCAGTCATGGTAGCCGTACTCGTGCAGTTGGAGAGAGCTACCAGCCCAAGATGGCGACTATCCACAGTACCAATAGATATATGTTCAGGCGGTTCATTTACGTCGGGAGTGGTGGATACGAGGCAGTTAGAACCCCCGCCGCCATTCTATGGGAGCTGGAATGAACATGGGCAGTTCATTATCATTGGGACAACTCACGTTATATGCTAACTTGAAGGTCATGAGCTTGTGTTCTGCAAACAGTTCAGCACAGGCTACTTCTGTAAGACATTATGGACGCACCTGGGAGCGTCTCCAACTGCTGGTGATAGCTATTAGGTTCTGCAAGACAGATAAGTGACGTTCTAAAGAGGACAATAGACCACAAGAAGTGGCACTCACACACATCACTGAGCTTTGGTGCACGGTTGGAAGTAATCGCCTTAGCAAATAGATCCTTTTCATTCTCTCCCTCAGGGGTTGGTGATGGACCGATTATGCAAAGCATGGGGATTGGGACGGACGACTCCACGAGTTTGTGGTAATGAACCGAAACCGTATATGCTTCGGTGGTATTATTTGGGCCCTCTCTGTCCTATGGGAACAGTCAAACGAGTACCGAGAGAGAGGTGGAGGTGGAGGTAAAGCCTTGGAAGCGAGCGACCACATTCCAACTACGTCTCTTCAGGTATTGTTTTTCCAACGCATGGAAAACGCCCTTCTCCAGATATTTCAGGAGTAGGTCGCCCTCAGACGAGAATCCACAATGGACGGCCATGATCTTGAAATTGGATACGCGACCACTGTCGATGGTGACCTATGAGCAGGCCGAACCTGGGGTGCTCTCAGAATCGCCCACGACAAGACGCGCTAAGAGCGCAGTGGTCAAAGGAGGGCATAAGTACAATCGGTGAGACAAAGCGTGCCGTTGCAAAATTGTCCTCAGGTAGCAGGCTCTGCGGCAGAGACACGATTGAGGGAAGAGGCACGGCGAAGGGTAAGGTACCGTAACTGGTGACCGGGCCGCACCTCAGGTACATGATGCACCAAAGTTGGCAAAGAAAATGGTCTGGATCGTGATGAGCGATTGAGCGCGCGTCATCTGTAAAACATACACACCTAACGCGCTCAAGTGTACCTGTTCAACGCCTTCGAGCCGTGTTTGCATCGGGGTGGAAGTCACGGTGGAGTCGGAGTTCAATTGGATCCCGCCCTTATGAAATCCCTCTAACCAAAGAGGCCCGACTGTACAGTAAATGTTTATCATTAATGATGCTGGCATGAATGTACATATGACAAAGCGACTCTTCAATTGACAAAAATTTCAACAAAAATTGGGGACTTGCCGATCACTGCAAGGAGAACAATGCTTGTATCTTCCTGAGTATTAGGATCGAAACGGCCTAGGGAGGGCGAAGGGAGCGAGTTGAAGGATTGCGGTCGCAGTGGTCGAGTCCAACCTTGAGCGTCAGTCATGTGTGTACTGGCGCGGTGCTGTCATCTGCTGTCATCTCAAAAGATTCATTATTTGGTATGTAGAGTTGCAGAGAACCAGTCGAACCCTTTCAAACGCCATCCCAGAGAAGCGCCGAAGTATCGTAGAGAAGCGTTATGTCTTGTGGATATCACCATTCAATCCGGGTAGTACATGGCTGGGTGATCATTTGCGAGTAGTCAGCCCACGAATCTTTGGACCGACACGAGCCGAAGAGGGAGAGGGAGAGGCGAGGGGAACCCATTTACCTCGGAAGGGTAACAGGCGCGTTCATCCAGCACCTCGAAACTGACGAGAAGTGTAGTGGAAGATTTATGAAGGCGGCCCGCTGGGCTAATGGCGTCAATGGGTATATATGTACGGTCGAAAGGTTAATGCATAATCCGGGTAGAGTCGTGTAGGTGAGATAAGATAGCGCTGCAAATATCGTGACCCAAGCGAGACTGTTGAACGATATTGAAATGTTGGCTACGAAGACAGCGATCTCTCCTATCGTATTTTGCACCGCTTTGCTGTGGGTTCGAAGAAATATAATGAACGTGATGGTGGCGAAAGAGGGTTGTTGGTGTACATCTCCCACACGAGTGAAAGTGCGTGCCGAGAATACAGGAATATGTATTCTGATGCCATTGCGCCCCTTTCAGCTATACGTTTATTTCTATCACGGTGGGTCTACCCTGCGGAAGTCTAGACACACAAAGGACGGAAGAGGGCTGATTATTGAGAGGGGTATTCACTACCCCTTATGCGACCTACCTTTGGTCCAGTCTCCTGCCCAAGATTTGTCAGCCGATGAGGCTCTTACATAACCGTCCATCTGGTAACCAGGCACCGGAGCGCGTAACCTGAAACATCCAGAATTGCCAATTTCCGAGAATTGCAATGGAAATTTTGGCGTAGAACGTATTGCAAAATTCATGGGCTAGTATTATAATAACTGCAACTAATACTTACACAGCTTTTGTGAGATATATAACTTATAGGGGTGTCACGCGCGAAGCTTATTGAGATCTCACGTTCCTCTTTCTATCTCCTCCCGGACCTCCCAATAGTCCCCTCAAAGTGATCAAACATGACGACTCGACGACCCAGGATAGAGAACATGTGAGCGATGGCTGTACCGCGCGGCATTATCAAGGTGACTGACGATCAATCAATCAAAGCCTCCACCTAGAAAGTGTGGTGTTTCACTCCAGTTTTAACCCACCTTGCTGACTGTGGGAAACATACAGAAATTGCGCTCCAAGCCGTCCCAAATCGGGACTATACTCTTAGATTGTATCTAGAAAACCAGGTGGTAGAATTGCAGACGCAAGACAACCAAACCTGGACACCAGCCCAACGCCTGTGTGTCCCTTGTTTCTTCAATACGAACACTTGGTGATGACTGTGCATGTGTAGAGGTGTTTCTCCGACATCAGAGATACGTGTTGAGATTCAAAAGAGGGGCAGTAACTTATTCTGGGGCAAAATTCGACTTGCGAGCGAACTGATTGACGTTGAAGCGCTTTTTAATGATTATTGGAGCACCATCAAACATGAATTCATGGTACCGAGTAAGCGATCATCACCAACTCGTACCCTCATATAATCTGACCACGAAGCGCAGAGAACATTATTGTCATTGGAAAGCATCACCAGCATTGTTGGTCTATTGAATTACAATTCTTTGCAAGCACTACCGTTCGTCTCTTTGCAACCGCCTATCCCTAGCTAATGATCTTCACATAGGCGGACTCGCTGCGCACTTCGCTCCATACACTCGAAGAATTGTTAAAGGGATACCCCCCACTGATGAGTGGATGGACCGAAAGGGCCGTGGAGAACGCCATTCAACATGGCGTTGTATTCGCAGAGGTCCGTTTTCCACGTAGAGACTAGCAGGACGTTGACACCTTGTAGTTGAATCCAATCTCGAAGGCCGCCTTCCGTGTTGCCAGGCTTACGTTTGAGGCTCGTGCTCACCACTGGTGTGATAGCAGCGGAAGTAACGCTTGACCATTTAGCTCTTGAAGGTGCAAAACGAGTACGACCAGGTACAATTGGGACTTCTGGACCGGTTGAAGCGCGTTTTACCTTTCGCGGATATTGTCGCTGACAAATTAGTCGCGGACAAATTAGTCTGCGAAGAGATGGATCTCTTGGAGGATGTCATCCCGCGAATGTATGAGGTGATGCACAAGGTCGCGAACATTTCGTGTGACTACGTCAAATATGGTAGGTGGTCACCTGATGGCTTTGGCTAGTGCTGATAATCGCAGCGAGAACGGTGGGCGGGTCGGCCTACCAGGAGATGATCGGGGAAATGGACAGAGCATTGACGAGAGTCGTCAAAGACTTCGACCGTGCAGTGAATGTTGAAGCTCTACGCCGAACCAAGGAGACTGGTAAGCAATCGTTCTCTCATTCTCTCGATAGGTCATCCTCAACAGTTCCGTGTAGAGCAGCAACTTTTGCTTAGTCGCCTCAAAGGTGTCAGGACCAGCTATGACAGGGATCTCTGCTGTATGGAAGG
>Ga0307515_10014974_pt1 | contig 14326 bp, 13 predicted proteins | sample 17_EM_MG_FD_194513 | JGI IMG/M metagenome (GOLD analysis project Ga0307515, IMG submission 194513) | Populus trichocarpa ectomycorrhiza microbial communities from riparian zone in the Pacific Northwest, United States - 17_EM | ecosystem: Host-associated > Plants > Roots > Unclassified | place...
TGAATGGAGTTGAGTTGAATGGAGTTGAGTTGAATGGAGTTGAGTTGAATGGAGTTGAGTTGAATGGAGTTGAGTTGAACGGAGTTGAGTTGAGTGGAGTGGTATGGCATGCTGTATATTGGGCGTAATCAGATCCCTTGATCCTAAACCAGGATTGGTGATTTGGATTTAACGATCCCATATCTAGTGTTACCAATGCGTCTGGTGATGTCCCAGCAATCCGGGTTTGAACCACAGGAACAGGTCAGTCCAGTTCCAGACCTGTCCAACAACCCGACCTGCTGCCTCTGGGCGAGCCAAACCCGGACCAGCACCCATCAACCTGAAGGTTTTGCTGGGTTTGGCTAGAGCCGTCAGTTCCAATCTCCAGATCTGCATTTTGGGTTTCACTATATATTGTCGGATTCAGATATGCTACTGTTAATACAAAAATATTGACATTGGTACATCACTGTTTGTTTTCGATGTATTGGCCGCCGTGATGATCAAAACGAGCAGAGACACAAGCCCTACCACATCCCGAAAAAAAGTGTCAAAGGTGGGTCAACGATTGTTCGTAGTGAATTTTGGGTAATGTGGGGGCCAACAGGTTGTACACTGTCATAAACGAAGTATTCGCAGCCTTTGAAGTTCAAAGAGAAAGGGATACACTCCCAACCACATCTTCAAAACAAGTGTCAATGGAGCATCAAAGATTTTTGGTCTTGCATCTTCGGTAATATGAGTGGTACTTGATCACAAGCATCAATAAACAAGGATATGGCAGCCTGTGTAGGCAAATATGTACCGGATATTCCCGCCACATCCTCCAGGACAGTAACACCTTATTTTATTCACGGAGCTACCACTGAGTGTTCTTGAGCCTTTTGATGAATGAAAGCAGTCCAACCGATGTATATACAAAATAACGGCCACATTGCGCTGTGATTGACTATGATGCAAGGCCAACAATCCTTGATGCTCCGTTGATGCTCCCATCCAAGCTGGGACAGGGTGCATGTCGTTTTCTCTTTTTCGTATAAAGACGGCCAATACTTTGTTTATAACTGTCTGCAACCTGTTGCCCTACCGATTACCCAAGATACAACACCAACAATTGTTGATGCTCCGTTGATGCTCATCCTCAAGATGCGGCAGGCAGCATGCCGTTTTCTCTTTTTCCTATGAGGTGAGCCAATACTTTGTTTATGACCATCTGCGACCTGTTGCCCTACAGATTACCCCAGATACATGACCACCAACCGTTGACACTCCATTGACGCTCATTTTCAAGATAAGGCAGGGAGGGCATCAAAGTCTGTTTTGCCAATAAAAGCAGGCAGAAATTCGTCTATGACTGTCTGCAACCTATCGGCAGTGTGTATACCCAGGATGCAAGACCAACAATTTTGACGCTCCAGTGACGCTCAGTTTCATGTATTGTATAGTTAATATCTACTTCCATCGATGATTATATATATATATACTTGGACTTATTTTGAGCCTTGCTATCCGATTGAGATTCAATCCGTTGGCAAAGCCGAGCCCAGTACTATTCTTGCACGGGCCTCTCTCATTCTGCCAGAATTGATGTATGTCTCTGAATATTATATTTTGCAAGCTGTAGTTTTATTTATGAACAATTATCCTCATGCGACTGTTCACTATTCTCCCATAATATTTGTATAAGTGAAATTCTTGGTCAAGCTACATATAGAACCTGGTGAAAACATATTGACCCAATCTGTCCTACTTTTTCTTGTTTCCATTTTTCCTCCTTGTTTCCATTGCGCTGACAGTCATCAACCCCTATTCAGCTATTGTCATTAACCTCCGTGTTGGCCAAATCAATCCAGGAACATTTGGTGTGGCACTCACAACCCAGTGCTCTGGGCTTTCCGAAGCCTTCATGCCATTCTCTGGCTATGCATCAGATACATTGACTGCCTCGCTGTCCTCTTTGCTGTCGTTTGGATCATTCAAGTCACCATTCCAGTTACGTCAATTTTTAGGGTCAGGAATGCATTCCATTGCACTATCCTCATCACGTTTGGCTGGATGGTGGTCGATTCACTTTATCTGGTGGACATTTAATAGCTCAGTTCGCCCTCCAGGGAGCTCCTTCGCAGACAAAGCTGGTGGGAAAGATGAGCTTTCCAAAAATTTATATGCAGCCGCATCAACAAGTTGCTAGTTTGAATAGGATGCTGTGCTGATCTCTTCGGTATCTGAAAAGTATCCCACAGCTGGCATTTGCTTGTTTTGAGCGCGGAATTCCTTCTGTGTAGCATGTAGGTATTGGCTGCTCTGCCACATCTCCAACAAGTCGTGGACCTTGGCCATTCTGTGCAATTGTCTTTGTTCCACCTCGTTCTTCGATTCCAAGTCGTTTTCAGTTTCTGTGTTTTCCAATGCTGTGCAATCGCCCACCAATATTCCCTTATTGGCTGAAGCAAACTGCCTTACTAGGAAATTTTCATGCAGCATCCCGCCAGTGGTTTTAGACTGTCTCCAGGCAATAACATCTCACTGAAGGGACAAACTGGCCTCGACTCCGACACCATGTGGTATTATCGAGAATATGTCCCACGCCACATTGGAGAGATCGGCGTACTTTCAGAGTGTTGCTTCTTGCCGGCACCACCAGTTGGTGATATCCGGTAACCAAAATGTACTCCTAATCTCCATGGGATTGGAGTGGTAATGATTAAGTTTTGGATTAATTAGCCCCCAGTTCTTTGGTGCTTCAGGCTGTGAATTCAAATGGAGGTTTGTGGCTGTCAATAAGCGTGCAGCGCGATCACTTCGTCCAGGTGTCGTTTCAGCCACGCTTTTATGTGTTAAGTAATCATCATCACCGCTGGACAAACCATATCGATCAAAACCCGATTGACCAAATCCAGAAGGCGTCGCAAAGAGGAGGATATTGCCATGCAGAAAGTTTTCGGGTTTAATGACAGACATTTGTTGATGGTTGGCACAGTATTCGTTCTCTACATACTTCAGCAAGGCCTACTGGTATTGGGTAGTGTAAAAAACCTCGTCCACGGGATTCATATCCATCGCCTTGTCCCCCTTCCAAACAGATCGCAACTTCTGCAATGGATCAAGGATATGTGCCGAAATGTGAAGCAGACCGGTCTTGGGAGTTACTTCAGCATAATATTGGGACAGCCTCTGGCCTGCAACCTTTACAGTGAACTATAAGTCTTCCTTCAATTGCGTCATCTTTTTAGCCAAAGCTCGCATTACGCCATCCATATGATTGAACATGTCATCGTACTCAGTGATGACATGATGCAGAGTAACTGTGTGCATTGTCGACATACACAGGGTCCAGTATCGGAATGGCCTCATACCATCCATGACAAACTAAATGATGATCAATCCATCCGGTGTTGTGAAGAGTGGCCGGTAATCGCTGTACATTGGATTCTTAAGCCACTCGCAGGAAGATTTTCGTAATCGGTAGGCTCGCTCAAACAACTCCACTGGCATTCTCCACCATGTTTTCGCATCCATGAGAGGTAGTACTGCAATTCGTACTTTAGCCTGATGACAGTCAATGAACTGGTTTCGACGACCAGGTGTCAGCATAATCAACACAGCAAGCATTCTCTGCTATATGAAGGTTAGTTTCAGGACTTTCAAAATGTCTTAAATACGTACATTCTCAATTATCTTTGCCCAAACCTGGTCGCATAGCTGACACCTTGTTGATTCAAGCATTGCCTTCTTCTCGCAGTCTTTGACTCTTCCCAACATTTGTGCTTTCATTCTCTCCAACTTGCTGATCGCGCTCATGGGCTGCCCAAGACTTGGTGAGGCCTTTTACACTGTGATTGGTCATGGATGCACCCAATCCAAGCTGCATGACTTGCGCCATGCACAGTATGTGGTTTCTCATTGCAAGCCACTTGATTCCCAAGGCCTCAAGGGTTGATTGCAGATCCCGAGTCATTAAGGAATTTGAAGAAGCATCGTTCGTTGTAATTCGAAGAACACAGCCATTGGTTAGCTCGGAATGATCCGGAACCATCTTCAAATGTATGGCTAGCTTTCCCCCAGTATATTGACGGTTAACATACTATTCTCAATTAGCATTCGGAATAGGACATGGACAGGATATCAACCTTGTCGAATGGGAGTTGTACTTATCGCAATGCCCAATTTTGATCGATACCGGATGCTATAACCAATGTTATCGCTAATTTGTTCATTGATGTCCACTCCTCTATCGCTAAGCTAACTTTATCTCTTGACGCCAATTGCTTCTTATTGCATCCACTGTCAGTGAGTATTCCCTCCAGCACATGTTGCTATGGGTGCTGGCCGAGGGCAGCACAAGCTCGGCACGTCATGCCTTCAATGACCGTCACAGCGTGAGGTTTGGTATAGCATTCCACGGAATGTGAGTGGAAACAAATCCCGACATGTGGTAGCGATTCCCGGTATCTTGGTGAAATTGGGTAGTTAGATAGTCTTTTGTTGCCCGTTTAGAGGATTCTGTCTGTCAATTGTGGTAATATACGTAAGATCTAACTGTCAAATATAGATTTCTTTTGTGTGGTTACTATTGTCACTCCACGAGTACCTTGTCTCTTCAATAAGGCTAAAGCAGTTTCGTCAACTGTTGTACTGGTCAATTCAGAAACCTCCGTCCGTGTTGATTTGTTTACCTTTGCAATGTGCGCTTTTGCGAGCAAATGTGTCCCCATGGAGCTGGTCCTATATTCCAATGGAGGGCAAAGAACTTGATGATAAATGATACCTATGATGCCGGGGCTACCAGTCTCCTCAATTCCGCACCGGATATTGAAGTGCCACGAAGGCGCAAGTCAAAAATTTCTGCATGCAATAGGATGTTTGGAGCTAAAATTCAATGAAGCCCACCAACCATCGTATATGATTTGTAAACTAAGGTCACTCAAATTGCGAATAAAGACATGATCATTTTTGGAAAATATCATACCCTCTAGCAATGAGGTTTTTATAGATTGGGAATCCGACATGGTTGTAGGAATTTTAAAGCTGTCTAATTCTAGTTGAGAGACTGTCAAAAGTTACATTATTGTTGAGTAGAACACTGGTGCTTAAATATTGACTCTTGAGCTACACACAAGACAAAAGTGAGACCTGTGAGATATTGCATGCATAGTTATGAATTGTATACAGGGTCATATTGGCAAGACTGACCATTAAAACCTTCATTTACGAATGATGCAAGGCATTTTGTTGCTGTAAAGCTTATTGAGCCCCACATAACCTGTTGCCGCTCTGCTGACACTTATTTTTAGTGGGCAGTAGCAGAAATTGTACTTGCATAGTTGCTCACAAAGGCAGCCTATACATTGATTAAGGGTGAATGTCGATGCACAGCCCTTGGATTTTGCAAGTTGCATGGCCAAAAATTGTTGACACTACATTGACGCTCCGTTGAAGCTCAGATTGAGGTCATTATAGTGAAGATGTCACAAGCATTTGTGCCTTGAAAGGCGGCCGGTAGTTTAATTATGTCTGAATGTCGCCGCATAGGCCTTGGCTTTTCCAACACAGAAGGCCAAAAATTGTTGACACTCCGTTGACACTCATTGTTAGAACATATTAGCAATGTTGTCCCAAGTATTTGTGCCTAGCAAGGCAGCCAATATTGTGATCATGGAATAATGTCGCCTCACAGCCCTTTGATTTTCAGAGATGAGGGGAGAGACATGTTTCATGCTCCGTTGAAGCTCATTTTTAGGACACAGTAGTGATCATGCCCCAAGTATTTTTGCCTTGAGAGGTGGCCGATAGTTCAATTATGGGTTAATGTTGCCGCACAGCCCTGCCATTTTGTAAGATGCAAGGTCAAAAATTGTTGATGCTCGGTTGTTGCTCATTTTTAGGACATAGTAGTGATGTTGTCAGAAGGATTGTTGCTGAAAAAGGCAGCCAACAGTTCGATTATGAGTCAATCTCGCCACACAACCCGTAGGTTTTGCAAGATGCACACCCAAAAATCGTTGACGCTCCATTGAAGCTGATTATTAGGACAAAGTTGTGGTGTTGTCGCCGCATTTTTGCTTCAAATGGCAGCCGATGTTTCGATTATGTGTCAATGTCACCTCACAGCCCTTGGATTTTGCGATATGCAAGGCCAGAAATCATTGACGCTCCATTGATGCTCATTATTAGGCTGGGGGATTGAGTGTGCCATTTCCCAGTGTAGCTATAACGATGCTCATAAGATTGACTTCCACAGAAGGTGACAATGCCGCCCTTTGATTTTCGAATTTGTCAGACTAAAAATCGTTGACATTCCATTGATGCTCATGTTTAGGATGTGGTAATGAGTGTGCCATTTGCACTTTCGGCTTTAATGCTGATTAACACATTTACTTTGGAAGGAGGAGACAATGGAGCCCTTTGATTGTGGAATGTGTAAGACTAGACATTGTTGACACTCTGTTGACGCTGACAATGACCACATTGAAACAGGTTTGGTACACTCAACCATTGTATGCAACGAATCACATATTCGTTACTGACATCCAATATTGCGTTTCTCGGTAGTCACAGATGCATTCCGAAGCTTTGTGGCTTCTCAATTTCTGATAAACCTCTATCCACGTTATCTAACTGAGTAATGATGTGTCCCTATCACATTGCTCCGCTTTCGGCAGGCAATTTGCAGCATGTAGATCATTTCACTAGATTTTGGTTAATATCGCTCAACTTCCTCACCTTTCCTCATCCAGCTCCTTCTCCTCGATTTCCATGATGTACCATCAGCAATTTCATATATCTCAACCATGTGAACCAGGTCTGTGCGGAGAGTTATGCAATTGGATGCGTGAATAAATGCAGCATGAGTGTCGTCATTCAGACTGATTCGTATTGAGCACAGACCGCTCCTTGTATCACTCGTATTACATCACTCACTTACATTTTGTTAGTATATTTCGTCACTAATATAGCTTTTGCTTTCTCACTTAACAGTAATAGGCAAACTTAAATCGAGCTTATTGGGTGTCATAGAAGATGATTTGGGTTGAAGAACATTCGCATGGTGTGTTCGACCCTTGCATATGCACAGACGAATTATCATGTCTCACACTCTGGTCACTGAAATCAAGACAATGCTGACATGTAACAAAAGTGGTACAACAATCACTTTTTCCAGAGACATGACATCAAAAATACCAATTTGCCTAGATATTGCTTGGATGAAGCAGGAGCCATCACCATGTCTTCGTCCGAATCTGATTTCTATATGGTAATGAGGTGGGGAGACTATATGCAGGGGTCAAAGCTGATGGGTTCAACAGGCTTCGCTTTCTGAATTGATGATGAATCATGCTCTGTAGTGGACGCAAGACCAGCTATACCTCTGTCTGACTGTGGCATCCCAAACCCTAGCCGAATATGACTACTTCCTGGTCGAGAAGTCCCTTGCAGCATTTGCGATATCCTGTGGACAATATCAAGACACACTATCAGCTCTCTAAATGTTGTTGGTGCAAGTGCAGCCGCATCATCATCCGTTTGTGGTACAATGACTGCTGGAACCATCAATTCAGATGTGCTGTACTTCCTGTCTCTGTCACGGAAACAGTCAGCTGAGTCCCCCCATCCCAGTTGTGTCAATTTGAAAAGTTGTGTCTGCTGTTGCCGAAAGCTCTGCATACGCTGTTGTACCGTTATGTAGATTGTGCCCATCACCCAGCCGGATTCATCATATTCGCTCAGCTTGCCCTGCTCTGTCTCTTCATCATGCTCATCTTTCCCATCATCCCCATCTTCGGAACATGCAAGATCGCTCAGACTGTCTCGGATATCCACAATCATCGCCTCAAACATCCTTTCGGGCTCTCTGGTTGTCAATTCCGCGCTTCCTGCTGTCCCTGTGCATTCCAGCTCCTGCCTGTTCGCTGCCTCTGCATCTGCAACTCGGGTTCTTGCCAGAGCGGTTTCTCTCTCAACATAACCGTCGATTCATTTCTCTTTGTCTTCATCTCTTATGAAGTGCGTTTCTTGTCGTTTGTCGGCCACACACTCCTTGTTGATTGCAAGCTGCGCGATGCCCTAAGGGCTCGGACTGTTTCTGCTTCGAAGCCGCTCTTGCCTTCATTCGCTTGATGAGATCGTTGGGTGGACCACTTTGTCGATTTGCCGTAATTGCCCGCCGGAAGTGGTTGAAATTCCGTTCGGAGCACTGACCATTGTAGTTTGTGTTGACTATTTCATTCTGCGAGATGTTGGAGGTTGCAAGATATAAACATTATGGAGGCAAGCTGCGTCGTTTATTTTAAGGTTGTTGCGTTTACTCAACTTGAACAAAGCAAAATCTACATTTTGACTGTCACTACAACGGGAATAGTTAGGCTAACCGTACAACATGACTGCATTCTTAGCGTTAGTTTCATGTATTTTCCCAGGGATTATTTGAGACCAATATCAGCAGACATTCTTTCCCTCGAAGAATGTCCAATTTAGTTCTGACATTCATCAGATTTCAGCTTTCTTAGACCTCAATGTGTCCCTGGAACCAAACAAACAACATCGGACTGAGCGATTGCAAATCGCGAGACGGTGGGAGACCCCTGCAACTTGCAGTTTTACGTAGCAGGATTCATGTTGAGTATAACTCACAAGTTGGCTGCTACTTATTCAATCCTGACATGAAACTCTATATATATTCCTCAGGGCTTTCCACTTCTTTTCATTATCATCTTCCTCGTCTATTCCACACCAGTAAATCATGGATACACAACCGCCTCAGCCAGGCGGTGAAGGATCAGAAGCCAATCGATCGACGGGCGCTTCATCCAATATGTCACTCCTTGGTACTCAGCTTGAACGCAGACAGCAGTTAGTCCACTGCGATGATCCAAAACAAGTTAACAAAATATGACCCAGGACGCATATTCAAAAATGATCCATAAGACCGGAAGCGGCAAGAATGAATCGCAGCGTGCAATTGGATGTGACTATATTCATAAGATGGCGAAAGGCCCTCGATTGTTTGTATGCTGTACAGTGAGTGTACGCAGAGAGCTACGTAACCAATCTATCGCTGCTCGTAACAGGAATCTTCCATGGTCTACCAAGGCATTTGTCTGCACATTCCTCAAAATCAAACATCATTATGTTGTCAACTCCGGGATGTTCGCGGATGAATTTCGTGATATGCATCCCCGTGAGTGGACAAAACAGTCTTTGATCACCTTCGAGGAGGCTACTGAAGCATATATGGTCGAGGTAATAGCCGAATCTCATTGTTAGAGCAGCATCTAATTTCTTCTAGGTTTTCAACATGTCAGCTACCATGGCAAGGCAAGGAGGTCGGGTACAGCTGGAACAGTCCGACATGCATCTCGCCTTGAATATGGCCTGAATGGCCAATGGCAGGTTTTCAAAGGCCGTAATCGAGGAAACGCATTATCTGATCCTGACACATCGCACCGCAGTCCGAGAAAACCTACAGTGGGGTGTTGAGTATCTGGGGCATAAACAGGTGAATGCTGGGATAGAATGACACCCGGTGATGCTTCGTCAAAACCAGATGGACGGATGCCTTCCTTTCCAAAATGGCACCGCAATGAATCCGGAGACACACTGGGGATGCTAAGGAACATGTGCATCTCCATCCGACCGACACAGACAGCTGACTCCAGAGCTGACGTCTCCTCTGCCCGTAATTTCACATCTACATGGAATGCCACCTGCGCCACCTTGTCACACTGCCGCAGCTCAACACTGCCACATCATCCATTCACCAGCTGGATATATGTATTCACATCCTTCTCTTCCCTGCGCTGAAAAATTTTCACTTGATGCATCTGCCCAGGATAGCCAACACGAAACAGATTTTGATCCAGATATGCTGGCTGATGAAGGAACATCCACTGGTTAGTACACTGTCTGCTGTGTGGTAATGCAGCTAACATCCATTGTGAAGACCAGAGCAGTCTATTGAGCAAACCCGCAAGTAATGACGAGCATTGATGGAAAGGAATGGGATTTTGCGGTGTATCATTATCTACCAATAGCGGACACTATAAATTATATTTTAAATGATATATTAATAAGTAGTATTAAAGAACAATGTAGCGATCAAGGAGAAAGCAAATGAAAACGTTTGATAAGCTGCCAGAACAATGTGAATGATAGACTATGGTAAATCAGAAGATTGTGAATTGCGCATACGCCCTAGGCAAAATGAACGTCAATGGACCGTCGATGATTTTTGGTCTTGTAAACAAGGTCATCGTTAAGAGTATTAATTACTATGTAGCATAATCGTTTTATTGGCTACCTTTATACGCATAACAGCAAGCGACATGGTCACTACCCCATTCTATAAATGAGCGTCAATCGAGCGTCAACGATTTTTGGCTTTGCATCTTGGGATATGTAAGTGTTGATTTGCGATAGTAATTCATACGCGACGTATTGGCGGCCTGTTCAGGCAAAACAGTGCGTACGATGTTCGTTACCCTATCATCAAATTGAGCATCAACAGAGCGTCAACAACTTTTAGTCTTCTAAGTCAGGTAAATACAAAGTGATCTGGTAGTGATTAGGCTTGAATGGATGTATTGGCTGGCTTGATAGGCAAAAGAGAAAGTGTCATGGTCATTGCCCCATTCTGAAAATGAGTGCCAACTGAGCATCAACAATTTTTGGCTTTGCATCTTGGGTTATCTAAGTGGCAATTGGTTGCAGACATCCAGAGATAAGATATTAGCCGCCTTTAGTGTCAGAAGCAACAGCAGCACGCTTCCTGCCGTATCCTGAAAATCAGTGTCAATGGAGCCGCAACCATTTTTGGTCTTTTACATTTGGTGATCAAGGCATCCCACGGATATATAAGATCACAACTGTACCATTGACTGCCTTGGTTCTCCAGAATACAGAACACAATAGGCAAAACATTCATTCCAGAATAACCGATGTCGCAACCCAGAAAATGATCAAAAATGAATTTCTGGATGTTAATCATTTACCTGATTTCGATCAAATACAATTATCAAACAGCAAAGCATGCGCATTATATACATCTACAGACGTACCCGCTGGACGACCCGCTGACCCCCCAACCAATTCTGATGGCTGGGGAGATGTCCATTGAACCGTACCCGAATGGATAGTTCCGGTGTATTGACGACCCGAACAGCCTCTGTGGCGATCGTTCTGTTCCGACTTGGACCCGAACCCGAAGTGGTTGTCCGGAACCATTACTAACACTCCCCATATCAGATGGACAAATCGATCAGTGGGTTTTTCCTCAGGATGGATGGAATGTCACTGGATGGATTCTGAGCATGCGATGAAGAGTGAATGGAAGGCAGACTGTACGAAGGTCAGTACAGATTAGCATTGGTGAGCTTCCAGAGCTACAGGTGAAGTTACAGAATGATGAGAATATGGGTGCAATTATGCACCGGGTGGAAGCGAATGGCCTCAACCAACTGGATCATAGCTGGGGACGGATCACAGCCATTGAGGAAGTGCTGACGGAAATGGATAACGCAGATTGATTACAGCCAGTGGTCAATCACAGGCAGAGATGGATCATGGCCAGAGATGAATTGTATCATGAGATGGACCACGGCCAAATACGGATTACAATTCCATATGGATATATTACTGGCGGTGGATAACTGGAGGTAGATGACAGGCGATGGATCTCAGCAGATAAATCATGGGAGACAGATGACAATTAATCTCCTTCCAATGTATAAAGAGATTGAGATTGTGCGAAATGATACCATTCTGCAGATCACGTTGATTTCGAGCTACAACGTGACAATCCAAGCACCTATGCATCTGTATCACATTCTGGTGGCATGGCTCCACATAGTACGTTACGAAGCACAATTCAGGGCGCCACTCACGGCACTAATCAAATCAATCTATAGAGATCCCGATTCAGCATCAGTGATTCTGAGTCATGGAGCTACAATGCCCATACTGTATGTCTTGAAGTCATATACGATCGGTCTTTGGTGGAAAACCGATCTTTAGCATAGGGTAATGACAGTGCTCAAATTGCAACTACTCCAACCATGAACAACTACTGGAGTGGAAGTGCAGGAATGAAGCACTGCGCCATCCATTCAGCAATACACACAGCCGGCAGAGGCAAGCCAACATGGTGAAGAAGCAACAATTGTACTCTGAGAATGGCGAAAAGTGCACCAAGAGAAGTGATGCCAAACACAGATGCACAGGGATCAAGATGTTGCATGTCCAACTTGCAATCCGAAATGATATCCCAACTCAGTCATGCCAATCACAACTCAGTCTCAGTAATCCCGAAATAAGCCATTGCTACTGGCAAGTCTAATTCACAATTGAGCCTAATCGATTGATCTGGCATCTGAAGAAGCCCTAACGGATTAATCTTAGGGGTAGCTACAATATACAAAAGGGGCATAATTGTAGTGGGATCAAAAATAATCCATACCGCAAGCAATTACAGTACCTGAAGTGCTGGGCGGAAGCACCTTAGGGAGCACTCACTGGCAGAGAATCACAGCTGGAGTTGAGTCACTAAGTCTACCTGCAGCAGTCAGCTAATGCAGCTGAAGACAAAATGACAAGTGAATGCATGACACGATAATATGGATACCCAGAAACTTGCCAGCAGGCACACCTGCAGAAGTAGTGGAAAGCATACATGGAGGAAACCTGGCAAGGGCTTCCAGCAATTGGTGATGATAAGTGCACTAAGCACAGAGCAGATGTAAAGTGTACATACAAGTACACGAAATAGAAGGTTGAGCGGTTTGACAGCAAGACCAATAGCGAGATGATGAGAAGATCCAGTGAGTTTGATCTATGCGGAAAGAGTGCAATAATATCTACCAAAACACTTCTGAATAGGACTGAAAACAACCTCTGAACATACAAGATAGTGCAACAAATGTCATTGTGATAGTCAGTCACTGACAGGCATCATAAAACAGTTGAAGCAACTACAAACTGATAATTACCTGGTTGGATATAATGGAGGGTGCAGGATGTTAGGATTTTTTGGAGTATATCTATGAAATGCACCGACTGATAGATTATACCAAACGCCATACTGATATGACGGCTGAACAACCACACTTGAGGCCTATCAGCCAGCTTGGCCAATGCTGACGGAGTTTGAAATGACTGCTGATGGGCATTGTGTGAGTGCCACTGGATGCAACAGATCGTGTCAAATATCGAGGCTGGCCCACAGAGCTGTGTATAACGCGGTGGAGAGCACTAACATGCTTGCTTACATATGCGGAATGCATGGCCATTACATGAGAGGCTTCAATGATTGATACGAGGTCAAACATGATTGACCATTACGGATGTCTTTGACAGAGGGAGCAGAAGCTGCAATCACAGCTACTATAATCACTGATGGACTGGGCCTGCAGAATTCACAAGGAATTGAGAGAGCTGGAGTGCTAGTGCTGTTGAAAATGTATGGTGAATATAACCGGTTTCCGGGATGCTGACAAATTCAATATCCTGATGCAATGGCCAATGGCTATAGCAATGGCAATGGCAATATCAATGGTGATGGCAATGGTGGTGAGCAGCAACTGGAAGCCACCATGGATGCCGCCAAGCCCAGATGAGGCTGTTACTAAGATTGGGGATTTCATGTTTATAATTCTGAAAATAACCTACACTTGGGATGTATTACAGGTGCAAGATTGGATGGTCGGATGCTGAATATTCTGAAACTAGAGTTATGGAGGACGGTGTCCCTTTAGATGTTCCTCATTTCTTGTATTTTGTCTTTACTTCTTTACCTCTTTCATTCTTGGTGCTGTACAAATGGCGCTGGCATGGGTTTTTACCACCTCTGGAGCAAAGTCAAGGGGAGGTGGAGTATCCCTGTGCAATGGATCTGCCAAAATGCTGCCCTCAGTAGTACTGATCAGTTATGGGACTTATGGGTGTGTACAATTGCATATGTGGATTGGTTTTTTGATTGTTTCCTTTCCTTTCCTACTCTTTTACAGGTTTATACACCCCAGGAGGTCTCCACCTAAAGAGGGGGATAATGTAATGGTAGTGCCGCATGTGACCTGACCAGGGCCTAGTAATACCTGCATTATATTGTCGGCTCACCATGCATCAGCAAAAAACATTTCCGTCCGGGCGGAATGGCTGCGTCAGAGTGGACGCGCTCCGTCAGTGCTGTCAGAGACACCCCGGTGGCGGATTACTCCGTGCCCGGCATCAATACCACGCGTCGCGTTGCATATCGCCCTCCGATCGCAGTTTCGCAGTTTCTTCTCGCTCTGTCGGTCTCCTATTTTAAACAAACACTCTGGCGTTGTGGGCAACTGTGACCATACGTCGGAAT
>Ga0307515_10014975_pt1 | contig 14326 bp, 9 predicted proteins | sample 17_EM_MG_FD_194513 | JGI IMG/M metagenome (GOLD analysis project Ga0307515, IMG submission 194513) | Populus trichocarpa ectomycorrhiza microbial communities from riparian zone in the Pacific Northwest, United States - 17_EM | ecosystem: Host-associated > Plants > Roots > Unclassified | place...
TCGTGGATGGTGCTGCGTGATGCCTTTTATTAAGAAAATGCCTGCAATTGAGCATTTTGAGGCACTAGTTTTGATGTTCAAAACCGTCAAAAACCCCCCAACCGTCAAAAACCCATAAGCTACGTTACCGTTAACCAGGTAATTAAGCGAAGTGGGGAAAGAGGGCTGCGAGCCACAGTACAATGCCTGCCATTTTCCTACTGGCCTGGTGAACCACCTACTGGGCTGCTGGGGCTGTGATCCGTGATTAAGAAGCTCTGGGGATGAGAAAGTGCCTGAGCGATGGATTGAATTACGGAGCGCTTGCGGGAAAGTAGTAATTTGGTGCTTCCCGGCGAAGTCGCGGTCGGCTTTGGATATTTGGTAATTTAATTACGGTCTATTCACCATATCCCCAGCTTTCATTACGACAGTACTGCAAAAGTAAAAAGGGCTAAAGCGTCAAGCTGCAGCCCTAATCTCAACAAGGCCATACCGCCTACAGGCAACTTCAAGGAGCAACGATCTACCAGCTTATGATGTTCATAAGCTGCAAGAATTATGCCAAGTTTAACATGCAGGCGTGGGACACTTTTGACATCGCTATACACTCGGAATTGCGTTTCTGGTCCATCAAGTTAAAGTGAGGGGTATCGTAAGGCCGCGCAGCAGACACGAATCAATCACATAAAACATCGATGTATTATCTCTGGATACTAGAGGAAACAATAAGCTCTCAATTAGTGATGCAGCTAATGCACACCTGCTGGAGTAATGATAATGACAACCTAGCAGAGACAACTTGTAGCATGGAACCTCGCGCAATTTTTGCTAATCTAGGCCGCTTATGTGTTTGGCGAATAGATAAATGCTGTGCTGCCTGCAAGCTTGATCCGGGCAGTGACTCTGTAATTCCTAGCTAGGCGATTTTATTCTCTCTTGTACTCCTCGTATTGGAATGGTTCCGCATGTTGTTTGCAATGGTCTTTCCGTTTGGATTCCTTAGGATTTTTGGGCAGCCTACTGTAAAGAAGTCTGTCAGTGTATGAATTCTATCATGCGATGAAGTAAGGCTTACCCACTTGTTTAGCTGAGGGGCCGGTGTATCGCAGTGCTTCTCATTGCAATACCATGGTCATCAAGAGCTCGTGACTAGCTGCCTGAGAGGTCTTCTGCTGAAAAGCTCTAATCCGTAATTCTCTTGGTGCATTGAAGGTATAGAGCCCCTGGTTTCCTGTTGTCCATTGCCATGCGATTTGTCCTGTGAAAATGAGGCATACCCGGTTAAAACTATTTAGATAGCAGTCTGCATGGGCGAACCTGCATGGCTCAAGCTCTCCTTGAAGATAGCTGTAATACAGATAGGGCCCGAAAAGGATAAGGGCAACTTCGTGTCTGGCTGACCGAGCCTCGTTGAAGATACCTGTGGCTGCAGGCGACGTAGGAGTTCGACTAATCCATCAGGAAAAGTGAAGGTTTATAGAACCTACATGCGGACTATAAATCAAAGGGGATCGGAGTTTGGCTCCATAGTCGGTGATGCTAGCAAATTTTTCGTGCTGCTAAGGTTTGAGGATTGGAAGTGAACGAAGCGGAGTTTAAATCGTTGGCGGCATTTGGATTGCGGCGCAGGGGCCATGTGAGATATCGTCCATTCCATTTTCGGATTGGCGCCTCCTAGTTCTGCCTTCTTTCGACGACAAGGCTGAAGACAGCATCCATGAGACTCGATATCTAATTGGCGAGGGCATCTGTTAGAATCTGCTTTGCTTTACTGGCTGTGGCTAGTAAGGTCCGTACCATTTTGCCGTTGACTCCGACAAGTGACCTTCCAGGTGACTGCTGCTATGACTATGGCTATTACTGAACACACGAATGCGACGACGACCCCGATTAAGTTAATCCGGTCGCTGCTCGATAACGCTCGATCTCTGATTATGCACATTTCGACCCTTGAAGATGCGATCAAAGGAAAACGGTAATGAGAGGTAGTCGCCTAAGGTCAGAAGAGACTTTACGAGAGCGGCACGAAGCACTCATAAAGTCAGGAATTCGCTGTTTTGCGACATATACGGTTCTGACGTTAAATATCAACCCTTTATAACTCACGGGTTGACAGCTTAGCCCGGAGTTTAACGGGTAACGTATGACACGGGGTTTTGCTCGTCCCTGAGTTTTGTTTTCGAGCAAAACCAGTGTCTCACGTTAGTAAGTTTGTGGCAGTGCTACTTCGAACGTGACCGAAAACTCGTCTGCGTCTCCTGAACCAGCTGAATCATCTCTCCAATTCATACCTCCGAGAAGTTATACATCTTGCTTAGGTGGTACCCAAGATAATATGCAAACGTACTCGGCCGAGTCCACTCGGATAAATTGTAGTCCGAGGGTCCACTGCATATCGGCTTACGCTACCATGCATTGGCTATGCTAAAAATGGTTCTTGCTGCGAATTGCTTATTTAGGAGCCTGCTGATTACGAAATGACTGACCTTTGGCATTACAGCACTACTCGCCCGACGATATTAATGCCTTATTTATCTGCGTATCGTTGCAGCCTCATCAGGCATGTTGTAAGATCAGCCAGGTGGATGGCTATCTGTTGATTTGAAAGCCTATGCTCACTGGCCTTGCGCAGCCTAGCGATGGGCTTACCCACGTGTGCCCGCTGTCGAACAATCCCACTCGACCTCTTTCTGGAACAAGATTTTGTTCACGAACTGTATCCTTCCATTACGGCACTTAAGAGCTCGGCAGAAGCGGGCTGTCATACTTGCTCGATTTTCTTGAAAAGCTTCTATTCTCCACCTGGGCCTCCGGTTAAAGGACATTCCTCTGGGCCCGTCTTATTACGGCGATGTGTTGAATCTAATAGAGGACCACCTTTAGACATTAAGTGCGGATCTATGGTAGGATTTGTCTCATGTTGTGTCGAAAGCGGTCTTTCTGTGGGCAAGTGTTCTTACCAAGAACGGTATTCCCCTCATGCTTAGTTATTTTAAGGCCGCCAGCACATGTTAGCATCTAAAACTGATGACAGAGGGAATCTGGATATTATAAGGGCCTTAATTGATGACTGTCTTCGGAATCATCAGCAGTGCGGCATTGCTCATCGGGATGCAATCCTGCCTTCAAGGCTCTTGGATGTCGGGCTCGGCGTTATCTCATGAATCAGACGCTCCGCACAAGATTTGTTCCGTGACAAGGGATAGCGCATAGACCCTCCTGCTAACTTCTAGACCAATTAGAACAGCGCACTAATTCCAGCCCTCTGCGCACCCCTGTCACCTGACAAAATCCTCTGCGGAGCGTCTGAGAGCTTATGGGCGTCGCTTTGGTGAGATTTGAATGTTTTGAAAATCAAATCTTGCGTATTTCTATGAGCGACGTCCTTACTATAAGAGTTATTATATATTTTATTAATGCAATAGATTCTTTAGGTAATTATATCTATATATTTATAAATTATAACCCCCTACTAAGAATACTAGGGGGCGAGATACATCGTCGCAGAATGTAAGTTGGACTTTAAATTTGAATGTTTTGTAGATTTTAACTAAAACCAACCAACTACCTATGTCTAACTTCTTATAAAATAGAGCTACGATATTGCTATAATATAGAGACGATAGAGAAGATAAAGAGCTTTTACCTCGTAGTATTTTAGAGATAATTAGACCTAAAGAAGTATATAAGTTTTGGCAGTGAGGCAAAATTATAATAAAACTAGACTAAAACTGACCAACTACCTATATCTAACTTCTTGTAGAATAGAGCTATAATATTGCCATAATATAGAGGCGATAGAGAAGAAAAGGAGCTTTTAGCTCGTATTATTTTAGAGATAATTAGACATAGAGAAGTATGTAAGGCATAGCAGTGAGGCAAAATTGCGACGAGAAAATGCGACCGACAAGAAAATGCGACCAACAAAATGCGACTAACGCAACCAACTATAATATAGCTACGACGTTGTTATTTAATGCAATAGATAGAGGAATTAAAGAGCTCCTACCTTATAGTATTTTTATAATAACTAGACGTTATAAAAGGGTTAAGATACGTGTTGTGGTGGAAGAGTTATCGCCTAACAAAAAACATTGGGTTCTCATACAAAGGGCGCCCATAAGCTCTCAGACCCTCGGGGAGAAATTCCTCTCGGTGCGATCTGATTGGTCCAGGAGTCCACAGGACTAGGGTAAGGTCCACAAGCGTAGCGCTAGTCCTTCCACGTCGTAGCGCAATTTCTCCCCGGGGTCTGATTTATGAGATAAGCTCGGCGATGATGCATCACCGATCCGGCTCGTGCCGGGTGAGCAATGCGAAAGTTACGGAGGGAATTACTTGACGCTCAGCCACTGCTGGGGTGCAACTCCTTCAGACGCGTCATGGAAGACGACGCTGGGAAAGGTCAAGAGATTTTCCACTCGCATTCCTCCAGAAGACTTACCGCGAACATTCCAAGAGGCTGTCACCATCACAAGAAACCTTGGGCAGAGGTATATTTGGATTGATTCGCTATGCATAATTCAAGATTCGACGGAAGACTGGGAAATAGAGTCTGCGAAAATGGCTGAAGTGTATTCAAAATCCCTTTGCACTCTTGTAGCCGCCTCCGCTCATTCCAATGGAGGGTGCATTTGCCCGAGAGATCCAAACGAAGTCACTACCGCCACGCTCATGCTGTCATCTCAGTTTGGCAGCTTATTAAGAAAGGTCACTATATTTCCAAGACTTCCTCTCCTCAATGAGCTTATTGAGCAAGCCCCTGTGAGTCAGCGGGCGTGGTGCCTCCAGGAGCAAGAGCTATCAACTCGATCGGTTCAATTCACGACGCATCAGTTTCTATGGCGGTGCAAAACCGCACATACTTCGGAAGGTGCTATACGAGGTGCCATGGAGGGTCTGGATGGTAAAATAAACTTTGCTGACTTCAAGCCTTGTTACGAGTACGCTAAGCAGGAGCTTTTCGGCGGCAGCAACGCACGTGAGGCGCGCGTTAACCCCGCCTCTACTGCGAATGAAAAAAAGCAAGACCTCTCTTACGCATATTTCAGGTACTGGTACCAGACCATGGAGTCGTTTGCCAACCGCAACATCACCATCGAAACGGACAGGCTACCCGCGATATCCGGTCTTGCGCGGCGACAGGAGAGATACCAAGATGACCAGTTCCTGGCCGGCATATGGGCCAACGATATCCTCCCTGGTCTGCTGTGGCGACAGCGCACCCTGTTCGGGGAAGGAGGCCGGCTGAAGAGACCGAAGAGCTTCATAGCGCCCTCGTGGTCGTGGATTTGCTTGAGCGCGCCGGTCTGCTTTGAAGCGTCGCCTTTCAGCTGGAAAGTGAGTACTCCGGCAATACGTGACAGGATCTGGCTGAACCCCCTCAACCCAACTTTCGTGGATGCTGAAATAGAACCGGCGGGGAAAGATCATTACGGTCAGGTCCGGTCTGGCCGGATAACTTTGTCAGGACGGCTCAAAGCTGCCAACTGTCCTCAGGAGGAGAGTAGTTCCCCAGGTAGTTTCCTTGTAGATGTTAAGGACCCAGGAACAGAGCGGCTTGTTGGCCGTGTTTACTTCGATACCCTTGCGGACATGGAGTTGTACCGGTCTATTACATGTCTTTGTATGTTTGAATGGCTGGACAGTGATCCTACAAGAGTCGGAGGCGGTCTTGCTTTGGTTCCAACCTCGGACGAGTATGCTTGCAACGAGTATATTCGAGTGGGGTATGTGGACATGCTTGATACAGCATGGTTTGACAAGACGGATGCGACTCTTTTCTCGATCATCTAGGTTGGAGCAGGCACTAGCGGACCTTGGGGAGCGGATACCAAGCCTACTTTGGACGATATTTTGGAGAAAGCTAAAACTTCCCCAGGATTGATATTCTATACTCCTCCATATACATTGTAAAACAGTCTTGTCCTTCCAGGCTCTGGGTATTGTCATGGCTCTAACAATATTCCCTGCAACTCTTGTGTCTTGTCATCCATTGTTCTACCCTGGCTGTTCGCCTCGGCATGAATGGTATATGCGACTTTGTCTCCTCATATAGCGGTGATAAGAGGGTACTTCAGGGTTTGCGAATCGCCAGTACTGGGCGCTCGAACTTTTGCGCGGCGACCCACTACTTCCGTTGTACAACTGCATCGCCTTCCTCAAACGGCTTCGTAGGAAATTGAGGTCATTTATTAGACCATCAAGTACTGCTGCTTGGAGCTGGAAGGGTTGTCATGGCCGGGCTTGGGTTTGTTGGGTTTAGTTGGGTGTGATTTGAGGGCGCTGGTCGTGTCGTAGGCACCACGGCCGCACTACGATCTTAGCGCAGGGGATCCTCGCTTAGCGCCGCCTTCTTTCAACGACAAGGCTAAAGACGAATTCGTTCGCTTCGAGATCTGTGCAGGCCCCCCAATTAGTTCTATGAACATCTATACCACGCAGTGTCAGGTAGGGATCCTTTAAATCACCTCTTTGCTGTTGCTGCGACTGTCGGTGCAGCCGCCATGTCGCGACAGCAAGCCGCCAAGTTGCTATTGCGAAGGCGATGGATAGTATTGAGGCCGCGAAGGCGAGGACAATCCCAACTATGTTGATGTCGTCGCTGGCGGAGATTTTCCGTCGGAAAATGTTGGGCATCTTTATATGTTTGGGAAATAAAACCATTAATACAAAACGGTTGAAAGATTCGCCGATCCTTTCTGATGAGTTTGGAAAGGCAGTTGTGAGGGCCTATCTCCTCATCCGGTTCCTTAGGGATAGCACCTCTACTTATAGGCTATGCTATCTAGAAACCTAACTGAGCCGTTTCTGCGCGGCAATAAATGGTGGTGGAAGGAAGCAATGCAGCGAATGCCATGGTGGTGGGCAGAGAAAGAGCGCGTGCAACGTGGGATGGGCTGTCTTTAGTTCAACCGGGTGACATGGCCTTCCGATTCATCGCTCGTCGGCGTTTCGTACGAGTGTTAGACTTTGCAAAAGCCCCCGTTCTTGGCTGCCCCATCGTCAGGCCCCACATTGCCCCCTGCTTGTCGACTAGACTATCGACTAAACTGCACGATCGCCCATACTTCCGTACCCCCTTTCGTATGCTGGCCGGCTAATCAGCACAGCGTGCGGCCAGAGTCGACTATCGATATTGCACTGACGGGCCGCGGGACACGCGCGCGCTCTCGCTCTGTCTCGCTCTTGCCCTCCTCTGAACAATAAGCGAGGCCACATTCGCTCGCCCTGCCGTGACCAGCGTGCTTCCTCGACGAATCGCCACCGCAGACCCGAGATTCACCGGGGAGGGGCTCTGCGCAAACGGCTGCCTCCAACAATCGCCAAATTACCACAATCCAAATTCTTCTCGCCCGATCCCCTACATAGAGCCAAAGAGTCAAAGAGGGCGGCCAGCTCTAAACCGCAGGGTTAACATTCAAAAGGAAGCAAGGAAGCAATCTCTAGAAAAAGCCCTACGGCACGAATTACGTTCTCTTTTAAGGCTAAAAAGCTAGTTGACAGAAATAAAGGGTTAGTATAACTGTTAGACTTTAGTGCCCGTGACCCAGAAGGGGCATTACTAAAGTGAAAGCGCTTTCTTTATGTATTAACATAAAACCTCTCGACAAGTCTCCTGTGGCCAACGGACGTGATAATGATGCCTAAAGCGGAAATGGGGATGCAGTCACCGCAACCACAGAGACGTCCAAAAAGCAACGCTGCCACAGGGATTCAGCCACCCCGCAGGTTGGTGCCGGCACGGTGGAGGAGCAACAGTGAACCGCACTGGACGGAGCCCACAAGCACCCCGGCCGTAATGGAATGCCATCGCCCGCCGTTGCGTCTCGTATCGTTTATGGCAATAGGGGGGTTTCGATGAACTGACGGAAGGTATCTGACGGAAGGTAAAGCTAATTTTTAGTGCTTACATATACATTTAGCGCGACCTTCCGTCAATTGGTCAGGTAGGGGTTTCGATAGAGAGCGACTCTGGTTCATCAGGACCCCATCTTGTACGTCTTAGCGGCTGCTCTAGAGCCTCATTATTTAAGTCACACTCTATTCTGGTTGCCTGCTTAACAGTTTCGGTGATAATATTTTGGGGTTGGCGGCTTCAATCGGGCTCGACTTTAGTGGCGCTAGCGTCACGTCTCATTTGCTCCACCAGCTCGACGGTTCAATTAACTTGGAGCGCGGGATTAGAAGACATAGTGGCAAGGATCAACTGTGCGAAATTTGGAGTCGCTAGCTGCTGTAAACAAAATAGGGGGCTGGCTTGAAGTTCTGATGAAAATATTCATCAAAAACTTTTGATATTTACCAAGATACAAATCTGACGGAAGGCCCTACTAACCATATACTACTAGTACGCGACGATCGCCTCGACTCGAGTTGCATTACCTTCCGTCAGATACCTTCCGTCAGTTTATCGAAACCCCCCTAATGGCGACCCAGCGAATGGGAGAACCGTAACGCTGCACTTAAACTAATTTAATCTCATTTGATACGTTAATTACTAAAGACGCATCTTTCCTTGAATACCAAACCGGCACCTGCAAACCCCCCGTACCTCGCAAGCTTGGGCGACATGTGCCCCGCACTCTCGGTTGTAAATCAATCAACGAGACTTCAATATTGAGTTGAGTTGGGTGCCAAGACCCAATCAATTCAACCAACTGAGAGTTCGCTGGCTTAGCAATTCAATCAATTTGGAGGCTCCGATTGAGTTGAGTTGATTGAAGAATATTGAAGCTTTGATATTATATAGAAAATATTACTAGAGTTCACATAGAGCAATGCTTTAAGCCTTATTGTTCTTAGTCTCGCCCACCAAAAATAGCTTACCCGAGCATCGCCCGTTGTTTACACCGTCATATCGCCGCCCGAGCCTTGGCAGGTGAGAGTCTTACTCCTAATTCTACGATATCAATTCTACTACTACTAGTTATGGCTTCCAACGCATCAGATGATGGCTAAGCGAATACCTCAGTCCTTTCTACTGCTCGTTCTAATCCTACCGTACCTACCAACCTCCAGGGCGCCTCAGATCAGTGTAATTGGCAATACCGACGCGTTAACTACCGAATTCGCACCAGAAGATTATGTAGGAATTGATCGGACGCGTCTTCTTGGCTACTATATTCCTCATTCGACAACGGGCTAACGTCACGGGCCTACATGGCAGTACGGATATGATATTGAGCATAGCTACTCCAATGTCGTCAAACCCCGAACGTATATTTAGCCTTACTGGCTTGCTCCTTACTGCCAGTCGCGCACGACTACAATCTGATATAATTGGAGCTTCAATGGCGCTAGGGTCATGGGATAGGGAAGGGGTTATTAATATGGTAGATGGGCAGTTAAAGCGGCAGGCAAAGGAAGAGACAATATTGACGGGCGGGGAGGTGAGTCAACACCATATCAAGACTCGCGATAGACCTATATTGAGAGCCGGGCGACAGGAAGGACAGTAGGAAATGATTTAGGCGTCGCTAGGTAGGTCGTCCTGCATCAACTCTATGCCAAGAACTCGTGATTGTTGCTGACTACTACACCAGTTGAACTCAGTTGAACTAGTTGCCAAGACTTCAATATTGATTCAATCAATTCAATCAACTGAGCTCTCTGCTTACAAAGCTTTCAATTCAATCAATTTGAAGCCTTAGTTGAGTTGAGTTGATTGATTTACAACCCTGCTCTCGGGCTGTGACAAGGGCCACCTCAGGGTCGAGTCGCCTGATGGACACTTGTAAAACCTGACTGACCTTTATTGGCTGGCATAAGTTAGTAGACTACACATTGAGCGCTAGCGATTGGTAAAGCCTCCGCAGACACCGATGACAACCTTATAGCTTAGGCTTGCGCTTAGATAGCTTCCACTTTGTACTGTAGTCGAAGAGCATATCCGCTTTCGCATATTGGCGGTTAGTGCTCAAAGCGATGTTATGCGCGCTGATAAAGTCATTGCCAAGGATGTTAATATTGGCAAAGGGTGATGTCTTCGGTGATCTACGGACTGGATGGGGGTATCCGGCAATCTGAACAACTAGGGGGGTCCTTCCAACCCCTAAAAGTTCGGCTGCCTAGAGTTAAGTTAGCAGTTAGATATTCTCTTTATAGATAGAAGTATTTACATGAGTTGAGAGGTACGTTAATGGGGCACCAGTGTGCACAATAAAGAAAACCCAACGAGCATTATCCTCAAAACTGACCACACATGGAAATACCATACGGAACTTTGTGCCGTAGATAATACCAGCGATTTCAATCTTCTTGTTGGCCTCATCTTTAGTCGCCTTCTGGAGATATGGGATACCCAGGAGTTCCGCAATATCAGTTCGCAGCATATTGTCGCTCGTATAGTCGCTCATATCCGTGATTATGACATCGTGATCTTCGGGATCCACGCCCCCAATATCATGGATATCGATGAATTCCCCACGCTCTATAGCCTCCTTGGCCTTCTTCTCAGTGAAGAAGTGTATTGGATTAGGTTCTGAAGAGAAGCGCCGATTGATAGTCGCATAACTCGGAGGTCCAGAGAACGGGACTGGCTTGGTGTGGACATGGCGTATGAGAAGAGTATTATGGAGAGGGCTACGAAGAGCCTTGAGCGCTTGCTGTCTTGGGAGTCTCAACATAGCGGAGATTGTTAAAGGCAGGGTTGCAAAGGTAAGGAAACGTCGAGAGGTCTCATTTTTAAGTTTAAGAGACTTTAAAAATTCTTATAGTGTACCACTGTTTACTTAAATTTTCGGCAATTTTAGTGGGGCTCGCGTACGATATCTCACGAAACGTGGGGACCGCCATAATGGTTCAGGATCGTCTGGGAAGGATTCGACGTAGTGGGCTGTGGCATGCTATCGATGTGACCGCACCCTATGCACCCAATTTGGCCTGACGGACGAAGCTTGACCGTGTAGCGGAATCATCCGGTCGGGCTAGTGATAGAAAGACACTGCGTGTAACAAACGCCTTTATTGGAACTACAGGGGAGTTCGTTGCGATGCAGCGGAACCCCCCTGCAACATGCTTGGCGCACGGAAAGCCCTGAATCACCATATACCCAGAGTGAAAAATTCTGATTCGCCTGCCCGTAATCTCCAAAAATCGCTCCCAAACCCAGGTCATAGATCCACTTAACGTAGGTAACAGGGTTTTTGACTTGAACACTAAAGCTCGCCAAATTCCAATTTAGTGGTAAATAACTAGTAAAAGCATATATAATAGTCTATAAAGTCGAATTTTATATAAAGGTCTACTATTTTTAATAATATATATTTTAAAAGCTTAGATTCTATTATATAATTAATAAGCTTTCAGAAGCATTTCTAGCCATTGTTATAGAGTAATTTATTAAATTATATAGGGAAAATTATAAAACACGTTGACGCGCTTAACAAATCTTGCGAAAGTGCCTCAGACGTGTCGCTGGACCCCGGCCCGAGTCTGTGGAGTCCAAGCGCTGACAAACCCTTTCTCAGCGTCGCTTTTTGCCGACGACAAGGCTGAAGACATATTCGTTCCCTTCCAGATCTGTGCGGGTAGGCCAATCAGTAATTGTTCGGCTGGGAGAATGGCAACGAACCTTGTTGCCGTTGCTGAGATTGTCGGTGCAGCCGCCATGTAGCAACAGCGAGCCGCAAGGTTGCTATTGCAAAAACGATCGAGAGTATTGAGGCAACGAAGGCGAACACGATGCCGACAATATTGATGGAATCGCTGGTGGTGACTTTGCGGGGGACGAGCATTGCGGTGTGTGTAGTATCTATAATGGACGATAGAATTTAAAGATAGTAGGCGGGTTGAAATATACCGAACGATTTGAATATTTGCTAGCGTGGACTCGCATCCTGTGCCTTGGGGATTGAAGTTCTACTTATATGGCATGTAATATGGGGATTTTCCACATGGGATTTTCCACATGGGATTTTCTACATGGGATTTTCTACATGGGATTTTCCGCATGGGATTTTCCGCATGGGATTTTGAAAACCACATGGGGTTTTTCCACCAGCTGCCGGACGGCTCCTCCAAGGGCCGGCGCAAGGGCTCTGATGCATGAATGACAGGCGTGGTGCGGGCCCCGTCAGCGAAAGCCACATTTGCAATTTGTTGCCAAGCCTGACATAGGCAACCTTATTCGTTCCTATCGGGGGGGCGAACCGGGCGATCAAAAGCCAGCGCTGCCACTGCTGCTAGCATAGCCGAGGGGCGGCACATTGCACTTACAAGGGGGCAACCTGAGCCACTCGCCCACCCTGCAAGTTTTGATGACATTATAGTAATATCCTGGGAAAATAGTAAGTGCACGGCTATAATGCCACCAGAACTTGCAGGGTGGGCGAGTGGCCCGCTCAGGTTGCCCCCTTGTACTCGCGCCGATTCACTTGGCTATTATCCTTCTGGAAGACCTCTAGAAATCCTAATGCATTCGTTTGATCAGCCCTCTGCTACCTGGGCGCACTTTGACGCTAGGATGCGCGCCCAAGTCGATTTTTGCATGTGCACCTAAGATGGAGTAACAAACGCACGACTGATCAGATCCGGACTCATGCAGTTGACTGCTCACCACCCCAAGCCACCTCAAGCCATCCCAAGTCACCGCCTGCGCGTAAAACGCTATCGAATGCTGATTGGTACCGCCCCATGGCCGTCCATGGCCTGAGGCTATCAATTTGGCAGACGGCCCGCCGGCTCTCTCCAATTGGCAGGACTGGGGACAGCAGTACCTGGGATCAAAAGGCGGGACCGGGATGTGGCCGTGTGGCACTGATCACCAGAGTGGTTGCCGCCATGGCAAGGCACTTTGTCGTGGGATTAGTACCTTGGCATAATCAAAATGCAGATGCCACTACTGGGAGAAGCTAGCTGTGCTTTTGGGCTGTGCAGATCCCTGTTAGTGTCTAGTCCGCAGGTTTCCGATTGGTAAGACGTGCAAAGCCTCGGGGCAACAGAGGGTTTACGTTCCATATGAAACGGAATTCCTCTGCTTAGTCCAGCAACGCCTTGTCACAGCCATTTCATCAGAATACGGCTTGTTGTTCTTCCACGACTTCTCAAAGCCCCTCCAGTTCATCCATTTTGAATTTATCGTGGACTAACATGTGAGTCGCAGCGATCCGCGTCTTACAAATTGGGCTTCTAGAGAAACTATCGTTCGGCGGACAGCAGCATACGCAGAGTGGGTAACAAGCAAGCTGAAAGGCTAATTTTGGCAAGCCAGTAAGCCGAATAAGGCCCAGCTTGCTTGCTTGCTTGCCCGCTTGATAGAATATATATATATAAGTTTAGTAGTTGAGAGTCGAATCTAATAAGACACTTTAGGTGCAAATACAGCAAACAAACCCCGTTTATTTATTTTTCCGTGCCGAGCTTTTTTGCCGAGGTATATAGACACGCCTCTCACGTGTGAAATCACGTGCCTCCCGCGCACGCCCCTAGATTCCTCGAAGCCTGCCTCCCTTAAAGCCTCCCTCGAAGCCTCCCTCGAAGCCTTCGTGATAACCACCCCTGTGCAACTACATCGTACAATTACTACAAGTCGTGGCCACGGAGGAGCTTTTGGGTGATTTATAGCCTTAATTTTGTATACAACACCAAAATTCTATGCAAAATCAATCAAGCGGCCAAGCAAGCAAGCAAGCCGAACGATTTCGGTCAAGCAAGCCAAGCCAGCAAGCTCAAGGTGTCTAAAATTGCAAGCCAGCAAGCTGAAGGCTCTCAGCTTGGCTTGCTTGCTTATTACCAACTCTGAGCATACGAGCTGGGGAGAGTCGGCGCAATCGCCTCTCAAGATAGCTGGGAGTGGGGAAAAAACTGGTCAAATATACCACTTCATTAGATGCAAGTCGCTTTCTTGCCTTCAAACACGCGAAGCCTCTTAAAAATTCGCTTTGAATACAGCCGTGTTCTCTTAATGTTCTCTCTGATGCACTACGACGCATTACTTGCTTCTTAGGAGCGACACTTTAGAATCTGCTTGTGTTTATTTAACTAGTGCACTTATTATTCTCACATACAGTGGTCTCGGCTGCGATGTCCTTAACTTCTTAAAATTGATTGATTTGGCATGTTATTTCATAGCAATTTCTGTCTCAGCGCTCCCTTTAGCAGCCTATGAGATAGTTGCGCTTTGACAACTTGCAAGGATAACGATCACGTAGGCAGAGGCGCTGCGTATGAAGACGCCTGAGCGTTCCATGCCGTAGCCACCTGACAGCTTGTAGCGGTCGTAGCAACCCGGTTAAGGGGGGTATCCCTAATATAGGGAGGATTCCGCGCGGGACAGTGGACCTTGGGATGCGACCCATGCAGCGGGTACCCGTGCAGCGAGTATCCCATGCAGCGGTAATTC
>Ga0307515_10014976_pt1 | contig 14325 bp, 3 predicted proteins | sample 17_EM_MG_FD_194513 | JGI IMG/M metagenome (GOLD analysis project Ga0307515, IMG submission 194513) | Populus trichocarpa ectomycorrhiza microbial communities from riparian zone in the Pacific Northwest, United States - 17_EM | ecosystem: Host-associated > Plants > Roots > Unclassified | place...
TACTTTTATTAAGAAACTAAAGTTTTTTTAAGGCTCTAATAACCTAAATAAGTCCTTTAGCTAGTTAATCTAAGGAACCCTTAATTTTAAATCCGTCCGTTTCCTATTTACTAAAGTTACTCTATACTATACTACCTAACTAGGCTTTAGGCTTACCAACGATAATATTACTAAGTTAAATCTAATAATTGTTACTTAAAATACTACCGCTAATTCTAACTATTAGTATATATCGCACTTTTTAGAAGCTTTCTGTAAGATTCCTAGTAATAATATAAGTAGGGAGTCCACCAGCTTTGTTAATACACGCTATAATAATATTATATTCTTTAATTATTTTAAGAATATAAGTATTAGTGTCTCTAGGGGCAATTAGTAGGGCTTTATACTTTATATTAAGTATTATAGCAGCTATAGTAGATTTAATAGTAAGTATAGAGATCTATTTAATAGTATAATTATTATAAGTAAGTAAGGCTAGCTATGGAGCAGTTACCACTACTATATTTAGTGCTTTGCGCTATACTATATAACTATAATTAACGCTTAAACGGGCTAATTTTAATAGTATTTTTAGATCTAAATATAAAGCAAAATAAATATATAGGATAAGACGGCCCTAAAAATAGAAAGAAAAAATAAGGAGGTTATATGCTTAGTAGGGGAAGAATAGAATACTTTATGGTATAGGACTTAATCTTAAGGGGGATATTAACCCAAGTAGGTCTAACCTTAAGGTAGGATAATTTTGACTATTTTAACTCTAGCAAGGCGGCGCCGTAAGGCTCTACTTTAACTAGTTAAGAAATAATAATATATTAGCAATAGGCGCGCTTATAGCATCTAATTTTAGATTAAAGGGTTTAACCTTTAGAGCAAAATTACAGCTAATTAGACTAGAGAAAAGCCTATATATATATTATCTATACTTATATTACTATAAGCCTATAAGATTAGCCTAGTAGCTAAAATTAGGGCTCTACCTAATCGCGATATTTTATTAGTTGTGTAATTTCTACCTATTAAAATTCCTATATTTATAAGCTTTATAAGCTGCCCCTTTTATTTATCCAAATCGGTAATATTCTAAATTTAATACGCTATACGCTAGGGTAAGGCTTTATTATAGTAAAACGTATTTTAAATCCTTATTAGAGTAAGCTATAAGCTTAATACTATAAGATAGGGTCTACTAAAACCTAGTATTAGCGAGCTAAACACGTGTCTTTTTAGATTAACGCTTTACTAAATATGTAGAGTGGGGCGTAAAGGCTAGTTCGTAGAGTGGGGTAAAGTTTTATTAGAGCTGCATTCGAGCGACTATATATAATAAGACGTACTCGGTACTCGCCCTATAGTACTACAGACTAAGTTACTAATCTTAGTCTATAGTACTATAGGGCGAGTACTAAGTACGTCTTATTATATATAGTCGCTTAAATGCAGCTCTAATAAAACTTTACCCTACTCTATAAACTAGCCTTTACGCCCTACTTTATACATCTAGTAAAACGTTAATTTAGAAAGATATATATTCAGCTTACTAATACTAGGTTTTAGTAGACCCTATTTTATAGTACTAAGCCTACAGCTTACTCTAATAAGGATTTAAAATGCGTTTCGCTATAATAAAGCCTTACCCTAGCGTATAGCGTATTAAATTTAGAATATTACTAATTTAGATAAATAGAAGAGGGAGCTTATAAAGCTTATAGATATAGGAATTCTAATAGGCGGAAATCGCATAACTAATAAAATATTACAATTAGGCAGAGCCCTAATTTCAGCTACTAGGCTAATTTTATAGGCTTATAGTAACGTAAGCATAGATAATATATATATAGGCTTTTCTCTAGTCTAATTAGCTATAATTTTACTTTAAAGGTTAAACCCTTTAATCTAAAATTGGATATTATAAGCGCGCCTATTACTAATATATTATTATTTCTTAACTAGTTAAAGTAGAGCCTTACGGCGCCGCCTTACTAAAGTTAAAATAGTTAAAATTATCCCACCTTAAGGTTAGACCTACTTAGGCTAATATCCCCCTTAAGACTAAGTCTTATACCATAAAGTATTCTATTCTTCCCCTACTAAGTATATAACCTCCTTATTTTTTCTTTCTATTTTTAGGGCCGTCTTATCCTATATATTTATTTTACTTTATATTTAGATCCGAAAATACTATTAAAATTAGCCCGTTTAAGCGTTAATTATAGTTATATAGTATAGCGCAAAGCACTAAATATAGCAGTGGTAACTGCTCCATAGCTAACCTTACTTACCTATAATAATTATACTATTAAATAGATCTCTATACTTGCTATTAAATCTACTATAGCTACTATAATGCTTAATATAAAGCATAAAGCCCTACTAATTACCCTTAGAGATACTAATACTTACGTTCTTAGAATAATTAGAGAATATAATATTATTATAGCGTGCATTAACGAAGCCAGTAAACTCCTTACTTATATTATTACTAGGAATCTTATAGAAAGCTTCTAAAAAGTATAATATATACTAATAGTTAGAATTAGCGGCGGTATTCTAAATAACGATTATTAGATTTAACTTAGTAATATTATTATTAGTAAGCCTAAAGGCTAGTTAGGCGGTATAGTATAGAGTAACTTTAGTAAATAAAAAACAGACGGATTTAAAATTAAGGGTTCCTTAAATTAACTAGCTAAAGGACTTATCTAGGTTATTAGAGCCTTAAAAAGACTTTAGTTTTTTAATAAAAGTAAGATCTATACCTTTATAAGACACTTTCCTAAGTAGACTTTTTAAAAACCAAAAGATTGGGTATACTAAGGCCGTAAGAATGACCCTATATACGAGATAGATCCTAAGCCTTAAGAGAATAAACTCTATTCTAAATATAAAGTAATACTAAATTTACGTTTCCTAGATCTAGAAATTTACTATAGCATTATTATGTTTAGTAATTATATTATAAAGAATAAGAAATAGAGAGATAAACTTTATAAGTAATTAGGGGCATACTATATTAAGATAGAGGTATTTAGGTTAATAAATAACTTTTCTTACCTTATAATCCGGGGGATCTCTAACTATACTAATAGGCGTAAGAATAATAAATGGCAATATTACGCTTCCTTTATAGCTTTAGTATATATAAAGGAACTACTTCTTAAGCTTCCCTCCGTAGAGGTAAAAAATACCCTAATTATTCGCGTATAACTAGAGAAAAGTTAGTTTATATCTTTAATTAAACTTTTCTTACCCTTCTATATACTAAAATATATTTTAGTAATAGAAAATAAAATTAACTTAATTAGAGAAAGGCTAGATACGTTAAAATACTACTAAGAAGGTATTTAACCCTTTAGTTTAGTTTACTAAATTTTAAAAATACGCTAGTCTAGTATAATAAAGCACTTTTTAAGTACCTATCTCCTTTAAAGCCTTAGAAAAGGTATAAAGACATTTATAAGGCTTATAAAGTACCTAATACTAGCATAGTACTACTAGATAAGTTCTTAATATAGCGTATAAACCCATTAGGAGGCTTTACGCTTTATATACTTAAAGATCTAGGCGCTAAAAAAACGGTAGTAATATATATAAGATAATTTCTAAAATAAGCTTTAATTAACGTGTATAGATCCGTTCTTATTAAGTACCTTAAGTTAGAAAAGTACTATACGGATTCACTAAAAATAGGGGTCGCCTATATATATTTAGACTTTAAGGATTAGAGCTAGTAAACTACTAAAAATCTTATTAACGCAATTATAAAATAACTTCTTTAGCCTTTACCTAATATCCCTAAACGGATTAAAAAGATTTAGAGTAAGTATTAATACTAAACAGCTCTAATAGAGTAAGTAATTAAGATGCTTTATAAGGCCTATAATACTTTTACTAAAACGTATATCTATATTAATGCACCTAATAAGTATAAGGGTCTAATAGAGTTTTTAAATTACTTTACCTAAGCTTATTTAAAGGTAGCCTCTATTTATTTAATCTATACTAGGCGTTTATACATTTAGTCTATTATTAATAACTATATTAGTTTACTAAAGCTATTTATAATCTCTATTAAAGCTTATAAAGCTAATATTTAGGCCTTTACTAAATAAAGAATTAAAGATAATTAAAAAGATAATCCTAGGATTATAAACGATAAGTTAAAAGAGAAAATTATTAAGAAACTTTTAAAGGTATTTTAGGGAGTATTCGTAATATCTTATATACTAAGGGGTTTTAAATATTAACGTTATTGCAGATTTCTTTTACCTATACTCTATATTGGCCTCGTTTTTAAGGAAGATATAATAATAAGTTATAAAAATAGATTAAATTCCTTATAACTAAGTCTTATATAGATATTTAGCGAAATAATAAATAGAATTAAGGATTTAAAAAAAACTAAAATTAATATAACTAATATCTTAATATAGATATATTTAGTTAAACGGCCTCTTATAGTAAACGAGCTTCTTTATACACTTACTATAAAAGAAGAAAAGAACCTAAATTAAGAAAATCTTAAAGATCTAGGTACGTTTCTTAGCTATTATTTAGGCCTAGCAATAATTAATATAGAGACTTTAACCGTCTATCTAGTCTATTTACTTCTATATAAGTATTTTACGGAGTATTACTAAATTTTTAAGTAGACGCTTAAATAAGGATAGGCCTATATTACTTATACCTACCTTAAATATATTATATTTTGGCCCCTTATAGTTAACTTACTACTATAAACTAAATAAAACTCTTTAGCTAGTAAAGCATAAATAATATTATAGTATCCTTTATTAGACTATATAGCTAGTAAATAAAGCCACTACCTTTAAAATTCTGGTAAAAGAGAAGAGTTTTTAGTTAAACTAGTATAGACTTATCTTTCTATAAACCTATAAAAACGTTATTAAAGTTAATAAAGCCTTTATAGGCATATTAGCAAATATAGATCTTTAATAGAATTTATTATATCCTTCTCTAAGTTATATATTGCGGCATATTTTAGAATTAATTTAGTACTATTAAGGATAAAAGTAAAAGCTATAGAACTAAATTTTAAAGATATAAACGGATAAACGCCACTAACTTAGGTAATAAAGAGAGAGAATACGGAGGTAATATAGCTGTTACTTTATAACTATATTAAGGTAAAATATTAGTATAAGCTTATAAGTAAATCTAGGTTAGGCTAAGTAGGTCCGTATTAAAATTAATAGCTAATACTACCCTCCTTTACTACTATAAATTATAAGTAAATCTAGCCTAGGCTAAGCAGGTCCGTATTAAAATTAATAGCTAACGCTACCCTCCTTTACTACTATAGTTTATAAGTAAATTTAGCCTAGGCTAAGCAGGTCCGTATTAAAATTAATAGCTAACGCTACCCTCCTTTACTGCTATAGTTTATAAGTAAATTTAGCCTAGGCTGAGTAGGTCCGTATTAAAATTAATAGCTAATACTACCCTTCTTTACTACTATAGTTTATAAGTAAATCTAGCCTAAGCTAAGTAGATCTGTATTAAAATTAATAGCTAACGCTGCCCTTATTTACTATTATAGAGAGTAAGTAAATCTAGCCTAGGCTAAGTAGGTCTGTATTAAAATTAATAGCTAACGCTGCCCTCCTTTACTACTATAAGACGTAAGTAAATCTAGCCTAAGCTAAGCAGGTCCGTATTAAAATTAATAGCTAATACTGCCCTCCTTTACTACTATAGTTTATAAGTAAATCTAGCCTAGGCTAAGTAGGTCCGTGTTAAAATTAATAGCTAATACTACCCTACTTTACTACTATAGGACGTAAGTAAATCTAGCCTAAGCTAAGTAGGTCTGTATTAAAATTAATAGCTAATACTACCCTCCTTTACTACTATAGTTTATAAGTAAATCTAGCCTAAGCCAAGTAGGTCTGTATTAAAATTAATAGTTAACACTGCCCTTCTTAACTACTATAAGACGTAAGTAAATCTAGCCTAGGCTAAGCAGGTCCGTATTAAAATTAATAGCTAATACTACCCTCCTTTACTACTATAGAGAGTAAGTAAATCTAGCCTAGGCTAAGCAGGTCCGTATTAAAATTAATAGCTAATGCTGCCCTCCTTTACTACTATAGAGAGTAAGTAAATCTAGCCTAGGCCGAGCAGGTCTATGTTAAAATTAATAGCTAACGCTGCCCTCCTTTACTGCTATAGGAGGTAAGTAAATCTAGCCTAGGCTAAGTAGGTCTATATTAAAATTAATAGCTAACGCTACCCTTCTTTACTACTTTAGAGAGTAAGTAAATCCCGCCAATATAAAGATCTCCCTATTAAGGGAATAACTGGATACCACTATTAAGGGCTATAAAGAAAGGAAATAAGAGAGCTATTAAGCTACTTTTTAAGAATGGCTCTTAGCTAGACTCTAAGGATAATAATAGTTAGACACTATTAACGTGGGCTATAGAGGGAGGGAATATAGAGGTAATATAGCTATTATTTTATAACCATATTAAGGTAGAATACTAGTATAAGCTTATAAGTAAATTTAGCCTAGGCTAAGTAGGTCTATATTAAAATTAATAGCTAATACTACCCTCCTTTACTACTATAGTTTATAAGTAAATCCAGCCTAGGCTAAGTAGGTTCGTATTAAAATTAATAGCTAATACTACCCTCCTTTACTACTATAGGAGGTAAGTAAATCTAGCCTAGGCCGAGCAGGTTAGTGTTAAAATTAATAGCTAATGCTACCCTCCTTTACTACTATATTTTGTAAGTAAATCTAGCCTAGGCCAAGCAGGTCTATATTAAAATTAATAGCTAATACTGCCCTCCTTTACTGCTATAGGAGGTAAGTAAATCTAGTCTAGGCTAAGTAGGTCTATGTTAAAATTAATAGCTAACGCTGCCCTTCTTTACTACTATAGGACGTAAGTAAATCCAGCCTAGGCTAAGTAAGTTTATATTAAAATTAATAGCTAACGCTACCCTCCTTTACTACTATAGGAGGTAAGTAAATCTAGCCTAGGCCAAGCAGATCTGTATTAAAATTAATAGCTAACGCTACCCTCCTTTACTGCTATAGGAGGTAAGTAAATCCAGCCTAGGCCGAGTAGGTCTGTATTAAAATTAATAGCTAACGCTACCCTTTTTTACTACTCTAAAGAGTAAGTAAATCCAGCCTAGGCTAAGTAGGTCTATATTAAAATTAATAGCTAACGCTGCCCTCCTTTACTACTATAGGATATAAGTAAATCCAGCCTGGGCCGAGCAGGTTTATATTAAAATTAATAGCTAACGCTGCCCTCCTTTACTGCTATAGTTTGTAAGTGAATCCAGCCTAGGCTAAGTAGGTCCGTATTAAAATTAATAGCTAATACTGCCCTCCTTTACTACTATAGGAGGTAAGTAAATCTAGCCTAGGCTAAGCAGGTCCGTGTTAAAATTAATAGCTAACGCTGCCCTTCTTTACTACTTTAGAGAGTAAGTAAATCCCGCTAATATAAAGATCTCCCTATTAAGGGAATAACTAAACACCACTATTAAGGGCTATAGAGAAAGGAAATAAGAGAGCTATTAAGCTGCTTCTTAAGAATAGCTCTTAGCTAGACTTGAAGGATAATAATAATCGGACGCCACTAACGTAGGCTATAAAGGGAGGGAATGTGGAGGTAATATAGCTGTTACTTTATAACTATATTAAGGTGGAATACTGGTATAAGCTTATAAGTAAATCTAGCCTAGGCTAAGCAGGTCTATATTAAAATTAATAGCTAACGCTGCCCTTCTTTACTACTATAGGACGTAAGTAAATCTAGCCTAGGCCGAGTAGGTCCGTATTAAAATTAATAGCTAACGCTACCCTCCTTTACTACTATAGGACGTAAGTAAATCTAGCCTAGGCCGAGTAGGTCTGTATTAAAATTAATAGCTAACGCTACCCTCCTTTACTGCTATAGAGAGTAAGTAAATCTAGCCTAGGCTAAGCAGGTCTATATTAAAATTAATAGCTAACACTGCCCTCCTTTACTACTATAGTTTATAAGTGAATCTAGTCTAGGCCGAGTAGGTCCGTGTTAAAATTAATAGCTAACGCTACCCTCCTTTACTGCTATAGTTTGTAAGTAAATCTAGCCTAGGCTAAATAGGTCTATATTAAAATTAATAGCTAACGCTATCCTCCTTTACTGCTATAGTTTATAAGTAAATCTAGCCTAGGCCAAGCAGGTCCGTGTTAAAATTAATAGCTAACGCTACCCTCCTTTACTACTATAGGAGGTAAGTAAATCTAACCTAGGCTGAGTAGGTCCGTGTTAAAATTAATAGCTAACGCTGCCCTTATTTACAACTATAGGACGTAAGTAAATCTAGCCTAGGCCGAGCAGGTCTGTATTAAAATTAATAGCTAACACTACCCTCCTTTACTGCTATAGGAGGTAAGTAAATCTAGCCTAGGCCGAGTAGGTCCCTATTAAAATTAATAACTAACACTGCCCTCCTTTACTACTATAGGACGTAAGTAAATCTAGCCTAGGCTAAGTAGGTCTGTGTTAAAATTAATAGCTAATACTACCCTCCTTTATTACTATAGAGAGTAAGTAAATCTAGCCTAGGCCGAGCAGGTCCGTATTAAAATTAATAGCTAATACTGCCCTTATTTACTACTATAGGACGTAAGTAAATTTAGCCTAGGCCGAGTAGGTCTATATTAAAATTAATAGCTAATACTACCCCCCTTTCCTACTATAGTTTATAAGTGAATTTAGGCTAGGCCGAGTAGGTCCGTGTTAAAATTAATAGCTAATACTACCCTTCTTTACTACTCTAAAGAGTAAGTAAATCCTACTAATATAAATATCTCCCTATTAAGGGAATAACTAGATACCACTATTAAGGGCTACAGAGAAAGGAAATAAGAGAGCTGTTAAGCTGCTTCTTAAGAATGGCTCTTAGCCAGACTCTAAGAATAATAATAGTCGGACGCCGCTAATGTAGGCTATAACGGGGGGGAATGCGGAGGTTATTAATCTACTAGAACTATATTGTGCGGTATATTATAAAGGCCAAAACTAGGCTTAGGGTTAGTATCTAATTTGCGATATTTATATACAAAAACAATTAAAAAAAGCCTAAAAACTAAGGTGCATTTATCTGTATTGCAATATAAGCAGTATAGTAGAAGATATTATAGTTTAAAAGATAGGTGCGGTAAAGTTGCTTTCCTAATTTAGCGGGGTTTGGTTATAAACAATACTAAACTAAGCTAAGGTTTTATTAGAATCTTATAAAGCACCTATATTATACACTGTATTTCGCATAAAATTAGCTTTATATAATAAGAGGACCGTATAAAATACTATTTACACTATTCTAATACGCCACTTGGTGTATAGGGGGGTGTTAATAATAATGATAAATTCCTGTTAGATGTGCAGGGCCGCTAGCCCTATATTAGCCCCACTTCTAGCTAAACTGCGCTAATTAAATTATATAATCTATCTTATCACGGGATTAAAATTTATCCAGTAGCTTCACTCCCTTAGCGAAAGGGCTTACACTTTAAAGGGTAACTATATAGTCTATATATTGCAGAATACAGTGGCAATATGCAATAAGATATACTCGGTACTCGCCCTATAGTACCACAGACTATAAGTTACTAATATTAGTTCGGTATGCGCGGCGTATTTCCAGCACTAGTAGGGAGGGCGGCCGACCCGCTCTAGCCATACCCTTATAGGCTGCAAATTGTAATAGAAGTACTCTTTAGTACAATGGCAAATCACGTGCTTTGGGCTATGGCGTATTCGTAGCTAGAATGCCAAAACTCGCATCGGTACCCCTGCTTGCGGGTAGTGTTGCAAACATACAAGGGTAAAGCCGCAATCGCTAGCGGTTGTAATGTTGTCCTAATATATCTTCGCCACTAGTGCCCTCTATGGCACCCCTAGGGCTTTCGCTGGCTCAACTTCGCTAATCCGTGCTACTTTATCCTTTGGCATCGATAAACCCGCCTCTGCCTCTACCTCTGCCTCTAGCGTAGGACTCTTGCGCCTATAACCGCGTTTTCCCTTGCTTGCGATAGCTTTCTCTTTGGCATTACGCTTCGCTCATGCCTTACTGAGATCCTTAAAGCTTATTACCTTCGCCTTCCCTAGGACTACTAACCTGGTTAATTGGCGAACTTTTAATTCGTTGTTTATTTTAGATAGAAATCGATTTTAATCCTAAAGAAGGGTATATTTGGTAAATAATATTTAGGCAGCACTTGCGAGCTTCTGTACGTGCCTTTATAGGCGTTGTTTACTCGTCTTATTAAGCACATAAGCATCCTATTTAATTAGGTTTTGCAACAATATAAGAGCCTCTGTTGTTACTAACGTTATAGGCGTTTGCAGCACTTCGTCTTATATACTAAATCCCGCCACCTTATTAGCCTTTAGAATGGTAAGTTTAATTAGGGGCGGGGGCTTCTATATTCCTCTAAGTACTTTCTCTAGGTTAAATGGAAATGAACCAGTTACAGCCCACCCGGCTATAATATTCCTCTTAGTTAACGCTCTATCCCGTGTAGGCTTATATAGAGAGGTAAAATGTTCCTTACCGACTATGTCTACGCCTCCTTAATTTAGTCGTTTAACCTAGTCGTAATAGGCTGTCTTTAAGGGTGCGAAGACCCTAACGTTATATAGTTGGAGCTTATAGGAGGTATAAGAGGGAAGATAATATAGGATAATGTTGTTCTTAAAGCAAAACTCTAAAATTTTAAGGGTTTTGTGCGTCTTAAAGCCGTTATATATTAGAACCCATAGTTTCTCATTAGCCAGTTCTTTAGTTCAGGGATTAAAAACACGCGTAAGCCACTCTAAGCTAATCTTTGAGTCATTGTATCTGTTTTTAGAATATCCGTAATGCCATCTAGGAGTTGGGTATATAGTCCAGTTATTTTAGTGGGTTAAAGCTGGCCAGATTATAGGTAGTAGTAGCGACCTACCGTTAGCACTAACACACTTAATAGCAGTTACTATTGTCCGCTTAACACCCGCACCTCTATAGTCTTATATATTGTCCTTACCTATAAGGACTTTAACAGAGCCTAGTATACTTAGTAGGACTCCCGTCTCGTCTATATTATAAAAAATTTCTAGCAGAATGGCCAGCTCCTATAGTACTTTGCCAACTACTTTAAACCACTCTATAACCTTATTATGTATATAACTATCGTGGCGTTTCTAGTCAATAGCCTTAACTCGCCTCGCTTTAAGTTCTAGATAGCGTTTCTTAAAAGCCTAAGGCCAGTTCTTACCTAGAGGCTTAATTAGTATGTCTATAGACTAATAGCGGGCAATACTAAAGGCTAGCGAACGTATAAACTTAATTCGTATAGGGTGCCTAAGATTAGCTATTAGTAATAAAAACTTAACAACAGCTTTCTCTTCCTCTAGGGTGAGGTATTGCTGGCTTTAGGCTAGTTCCTCTCTTAAGCGTCGTCCGTAATCACGATAGTAAAGTATAGAGAGTGGAACATCGCCCTATTCTACTAAGGCAGTATATATTCTAGGTACATCTAGAGGGAGGCCTTACGCTAGTACCTGGCTGGCTCGGTCCATAATAGCGAATATAGTAATAATGGTAGGATAGGAACGAGCGGCTCTACTAGACATAGTACGCAATAATAAACGCGCGGGGAGAAATCTAAAAATAGGCAGCACGTAACAGTTATGGATACTTCTAGAACAGCGCCACACTTTATATTAGTTCGGCTTGGCATTAAATATATTACAGTTACCTAAATATATAGTACCGCACTATATAAGCGCGCTAAACCCTTATACTAAGATATACTACAGACCCCTTTACACGGATTAATCCGGAGTGCATATTTTTATAGGCTAAGTGTCTTTAAAACTTAGAGTTATCTTCTTTCTTAATAGAACTGTCTTTCTAATGCTCCAAAATTTAAAGATATGTTAATGGCCGTAGTGGAGTAGGGATACAAAGCTAACGCGGTTCTAGATGCCGTAAACAGAACGATTAATAGCATAACTAAGACCGTCGTAATTTTCTTACTATAGACTAGTTTCTAAAGGAGAAATGGCTAAAGAAAAATAATATATAGGCTACAACTTAATAGACCCCGAAGGGAAAGAACTAAGACGCCTAAATAATAGGTTCATCTCGGCGCGGGGGGTTTCTCGACCCGCAGGGAGGGACGTTATGTTGTTAGAGTACGAGAGGAAATAGGGCGCTTAATAGACTCTCCAGGCCTTAGCAAAATCTATCTAGTAGGGCGACCTCGTCTGCCTTCTATAAGGGGCTTTAAAGCCAACTATCATTAGAACATGTAAGGATAATTTTACTATTATTAAGATTGCAGTTGCTCTTTAGCGGGGTATACAAATAGAGAGTAGATATATTAAGCGTTAAGGACCCTTGCCTTTAATAAAAAGCTTTCCATATAACTTTCTACTGGTATAGAATTGGGAAGAGTTAGTGGGAAATTTACGAGATTAAGTAGGATACGAAACTCTAATAGAGGTAAATACTTTAGTGCCGGAGTATTTAATGACAACTTTAAACAAAGCTGCTGCATTATATAACGTAGCATTAATCTTAGGAGACTTGGAAGAGTATAAAGAGGTAAAAAAGAGGCTTTAAGAAGCAATAGAGAGCTATAAGGGGATGTATACAAAAGAGCATCTACACAAACTGGCAGAGATAGAAAACCTCGCATTAATACACAAGAAAAAGAAGCAATGGAAGGAGGCTAAAAATATATTTTTGCAAGTAATAGAGACAAGAAAGCGGGTGTATAGGATAGACTATCTAGATACCCTAAGCAGCATAGCCAACTTAGCGTCAACCTATATAGATTAAGGGGACCTAAGTGCGGTAGAGCTAGAGATAATAAAAGATCTAGTATATTAAATAAGAGACAATATCCAAATCCTAGAAGAAGAGGTAGTCTAGGTTGCAAGGTCATTTAGTAAAGAAATATTAACACTTTTACTGGACCTAAGAAGGGACAACGTCCCGATTATAAAAGAGGTGGTTAAGGCAGCGGCAAGGAATTACAGGAGTGAAAAAGAAATAATGACACTTCTACTTAATTGAAGAGGGGGCGACGTCCTAATTACTAAAGGGGTGGTTAAGGCAGCGGCAGGGAATTGGGGGAGTAAAAAAGAAATAATGATACTTCTACTTAATTGAAGAGGGGGCGACGTCCCGATTACTAAAGGGGTGGTTAAGGCAGCAGCAAGGAATCACGGAAGTGGAAAAGGAGTAAGTAGACCTGCGAATACTAAGATATACAGCTACCGCTAATCTTGTCCTATTTGTTAGTGTAGCTTATAAGTAAACCTGTGAACACTAAGATATATAGCTGCTGTTAACTTTATCCTATTTGTTAGTATAGGTTATAAGTGGACCTGTAAATACTAAGATATATAGCTAATACTAACCTTATCCTATTTGTTAGTGTAGGTCGTAAGTAGACCTACAAATACTAAGATATACGACTACTGCTAACCTTATCCTGTTTGTTAGTGTAGGTTATAAGTAGACTTACAAAAACCAAGATATACGGCTGCTGCTAACTTACCCTGTTTGTTAGTGTAGTGAGTAAGTAGACTTGTAAATACCGATATGCAGTAATGCAACTGGTTTGGTTTACTATTTAGTTTAGTTTAGTTTTCTAATATTAAAAACCTTAACCGGTTATAATTTTAAACTAGTTTACTAACTAATATCAGCTTAGCACTTACTTAATTTATTAGTTAACCGGTTAAACCACTAATTAAATTAGTCTGGTTAAGGGCTAAAATTTATAACCAATTTAAACTAGTTGCATTACTGCTAATATATATAGCTGCTGCTAACTTTATCCTGTTTATTAGTGTAGGAGGTAGGTAGACCTACGAATATTAATATATACGGCTACTACTAACCTTATCCTGTTTATTAGCGTAGAGAGTAAGTAGACCTATAAATACTAAGATATATAACTGCTGCTAACCTTGTCCTATTTATTAGTATAGGAAGTAGGTAGACCTGTGAATACTAAGATATACGGCTACTGCTAACCTTATCCTATTTATTAGTTTAGAGAGCAAGTAAACCTATAAATACTAAGATATATAGCTGCTGCTAACTTTATCCTATTTATTACTATAGCTTATAAGTAGACCTATAAATACTAATATATATAGCTACTACTAACCTTATCCTATTTATTGGTGTAGTAAGTAAGTAGATCTACAAATACTAAGATATACAGCTGCTACTAACCTTATCCTATTTATTGGCGTAGGGAGTAAGTAGGCCTATAAATACTAAGATATA
>Ga0307515_10014977_pt1 | contig 14324 bp, 20 predicted proteins | sample 17_EM_MG_FD_194513 | JGI IMG/M metagenome (GOLD analysis project Ga0307515, IMG submission 194513) | Populus trichocarpa ectomycorrhiza microbial communities from riparian zone in the Pacific Northwest, United States - 17_EM | ecosystem: Host-associated > Plants > Roots > Unclassified | place...
ATATGGTATATCGAGGCTCGTGGGATTGAGGGTAATAATTACTTAGGTCGTCCCGGGTCGCTCGGGGTCGATTTAGTCAACCAGAGTCGCTACTGGTTCATTCCGGTCGTCGGACTTTTTACTGGGGGTCACCGGTGACTACTCCCTGCAGCCTCCGTCCCACCCTCAATGAACTATTCGATCCCCCAAGGACCAACGACTCACGAACCGATTTTTTCACCGTGTACCGCAGGGAATCCGGAGAGTTTGACAGGGATTATGCGAGCGGGTATGTCGCAAATAAAATAGAATAATTATAATCAATTATAATCGATTTTCGGCGAATTCTCAGCCAGATCAATTATAGTTAATTGCAATCAAAGCGCAATAATTTCAATCCAATTAGAATCGAATTCCAATCTGACTACGATTTCTGGTTCAAGATATCAATCTAACCACAATTCGCCGGTTCCAAATGCTGATCCGATTAGAATCAGCTTCAAGTCCCAACTACAATCCCTCGCGTAGGTTAACAATCTCCTTAGAATCAGATTATAATCTGAATGCGATCACTCCATGTAAAATATCAATCCAGTCTCAATCCCATCCGCTCAGTATTTCAATCAAAAATTTAGATTGTCCAAACAGGTTCTTAGTCGAGTCAAGAAATAGTAGGTACTATGCACGCTTTGCAGCTGCTTTACGATTTCTCCTTCTTCCTCCTGCATCATCATCCTCCCCAACCGGGCCTGCCCTAGCCTTACCTCCCTTACCTGCTTTGGAGCGAGTCTTTCTAGCTGGAGCTGCGAGAGTGTCTTGGTCAGGGGGAGTGGCGTCATGGTCTGTCGAGCTGGAGGAGAGTGTGATCTCGGGTTGGGGAACTGGGGCTAAGGATGGGGAAGGATGTGGGGAGATTGTGGGACCAGGTTCTGGAGGTCGTTCATTGGCTTGTGTGTCAGAGTCCCCTATCACATCATGGGAAGGTAGGTCAGGTACGTTAAAGCTGGGAAGGGGGGTCATACCATGATCATCCCATACTTCTGCTCTCATCCTGGATTCTTCGTCATCGTTGGATTGACTTTCACTCAGCTCGCTGGGTGAAGACTCGAGTGTAGGAGATGAGATGCTGAGAATCTCCCAATTGAGTTGTGCAAAGGTCTTGGTGAGGCTGGGGGAATCAAAGTTGTCGGAGATAAATTGCTTGTAATGGTTGAAGTCATCAAGATATTTGATGCGAGACTCGGCCCCCACTTCCTGGAAAGCAGGATCTGTAGACAAGATGAAGCGAGCCTATAAAGGTGTCAGTCAAAGCATTAGAGAACGTCATTGTTACTTACCACAACTGCGGCCATGGCAACCAACCCAGGAGTGATTGACTTGAGACCTGCACGAACTGCAAGGGATCGTGGCCCTGAACGAGCCGCCCCAGCAGCACGGTCGAGTGATGTTGGGCCAAGGAGGATCGTCTTGAGTATCTGGGAAAATGTTCAGAGATCGCAGATAAAAGGAGAGGTCAGCTAACGTTTAAAATCGCAACCCCACCAAAGATGCCACTTCCCCTGATAACTCCGTCCTTGTACAGGACAGAGCAGTACCTGGGATAAGTTTCGGAAGGTTTGTTTGGATTATGCAGGAGAGTGACGATTGCTGGTACTTGTGATCGGTTATAACGGGTCGCATAAACTTGCTGTTTGATGTCAATGGGGAAAATTCCTGGTGCAGCCTTGCGAACATTGCTGATGACGTATGTCCTCATTGATTCTGCTCCAGAAATGAACTGGAATAGGTGAGCGAGGAAGTAGTATTGGGGACAGTGACCACACGTACCTTGTTGGAGAAGAACTTGGAACCCTCAAGGTACACGTGAAAGTGAGATGGAATGAAGTCGTAGAGTTCAGCAACGACACCATCATGCTTGGCCCGATCATTGCTATAACGTCCCGGGTGTCGTGGGCCAATTTGACGGAGGTGCTCAGGATAGGGTTGGTGGAGGTGAGATGGACGAACCCATATCTCGTTGAAGATGCAGAAGAAACGGCCAAGCTGATCAAACTCTTCAACATGCTTTTCGAGTGGGTTTGAGGGTGTGGCATCTGATCCCGGAGAGCTCGCACTTGAGACGGCACCAGAGGTGGACTGACGAAGTTGTTGCCGGAACTCTGAATTCTCAATCTGTAGTTTCTGCAAAACCGCGTTAGAGGGAACATATGGATAACAGCGTGCGGAGCTACCTTAACAAGAACAGCCAGTTCTTTGGCATTGTATGGTGTGTCCACCTCGGGCTCGGTGTCACTGTCGGAGGCGTCAGACTCGTTGGAAGTTTTAGCGACGTCGGCAGGGGTCATGATAGGGATGAGGGAATTGGGAGGCATAACGTGCAGCCTTAAATAGGGGGGGTGTGCATGGTCCCCACATGTGGTGGCTTGAATAGGGGTTGGGTTCCGGTCCCATGCATCAACTTGCACAATATCCCTGCGTGGCATTCAGACTTCTCAGAGTTGTGGCAGACGGACAACCTCATGACATAGGTGCTCCTGTGCTGAGGTGAGAAACGTACTCACACCGTGCAAGTGTCCATCACTTCGTGGAACCAAGAAATATTACACCTCATAAAACCGTCTGTTCCCCTTTTGACAGACACAGATGAGACGTGTTTCCCTGCAGAAGAGCAGGGTAGTGATTGTAAAGGAAGTAGGGTGGTGACTGAAGGAGGGCAGACCGTGACGTGGCAAGTTGGTGGAAGTTTGAGTCGAGTCGATATCACAACGTGATCGGCACAAGCCGTTACTTGTCATAGCCGTAGCGATGAAAACACTGATGAGCACGATTTCATCTCCCAGCGGTGCGCCTTAGAGAAATGGGATCAACTGCGAGGATCACTATAATGATCAATTTTTCTACGATAGGTGTGACTCCCAACTGATGGTATACTACACAATGTAAAAATGGAGAAACCAGATGCACGGATAGAACACGTTCAGACCGAGTCGCGTTCGTACGAGTGGGAGGCAAGAAGCTGCAATACTCATGACACCCACCCCATCGATGGTCCGGGTCAAGTCCAAATCAGCCTTGAAGTCAACTTCCTGGTCCAGAACCAAGAAGCGACGTGCGGAAGGTTCATCCAGATTTAACCCGCGGGCGGCGAAGAGGTCTAAGATGAATTCGGTCTCGCGTCAGATGCTCGTCCGGTTTCCTTTCATTCGTCCCTCGGTCAATTGCTCGACATATGTCGGTGCACAATAACCCCAGCTCGACGTGATCCACTTCATTGGCCACTGAGTTCTAGCTAGGTGTAAACCCGGAGTAGATCATTGGAGGAGAGCAGAAAACATACCTTGATTAGCGTAAGAAGTGCGGTGATGTGGCCAAAAGCGGTCTTGGCTGGTGCAATAGCTGAGGTCTTCTCCGTGAGATTCATGAACTTGACGGCTCCTTTCGACGCTGAGATAGCGGCCTCCCGTCCCTTAAGTCGTTTGAACGCGGTGCGAGCGTTTGGGCCGCACCTCTTCTGGTTGAGGATGATATCGATAGTGACAGCGGTTTTTCCGGTCTGACGGTTGTCGATGATCGGGTCGCGCTGACCGCGACCGATGGGGGCCGTGGCGTCGATGGGTTTGATACCAGTCATTGTGGGCTGGTTGATAAAACGATGGGGCAAGATACCGGGGGCCTTGAGGGAGGCACGATGGCGTTCGCTAGCATTAGTAGGACCCTTTCCATCGAGTGGGTTTCTAAGAGCATCACCGACGCGTCCGAGCAACTCTAAGCCAACCGGGACACCGAAAATCTGGCCGGTACGCTTGACGGTGTCACCTTTCTTGATGAGACAGTTATTACCGCTCGGGTGATAGCATCGACGGTTCCCTGGACCTTGACAATTCGCTCGGTTGACTGAGGAAGCATCTCCTTGGAGGCTACAATGCGGCCACCTGATGCATTTTGGATGGATTTTATCTTGTTCCTGTTTCTGCCGATGACAGTACCCATGAGGTTGTGGGAGATCAACAGACGGATGCAGGAGCTGGTGGTGGCCTAGGCGGTGGGAGTGTTTGACCGCCTGACAGAAGTTGATTGACAACGAGACCGTAAGCCTGGAGAAAGAGAGAAAAAAAACAGGGGATGAATACAATTAGAATAGACGAAGAGAAACAGTGGTCAGTTCACATCTGCCACACGTTCTACTGGTCCGGAAATTGTGAGGACGCGTTCGTGAACGCCGGGGGTGACCTTGCTGACACCGGCCTTCACGGAGGTGTGGACGTTGTCGGTCCGAGTTGAGGCACATTCCACGGACACCGGAAGAGAACTCCGCCATCTCCTCGGCTGTACTACGGTAGGATGTTGTCAGTCAGAGGCCATGAGTCGGACCGGGCGACAGCGGAATGTACCTTGTGCGTTCTTGAGACCCCAGATACGACCGATACTATCGCCAATGCCTATAGTATGCCGTTAATAGAACGGAGCGGCTACCTCAAAACGTGTCCCGTCTCCTCGGCGTTTCCGCCCAGGGAGGAGCCCGAAATGCGGGACTCGAGAATTGAAGACCTTCCATGATGATGCCTCCAGCGGTATGAATACCACACTGAGTGGCAATCGAACGAGTAGTGAGGACGTTGTCTCCGGTACACATCTTAATGGTGACACCCACGTGATGGCAAGTGGCGACAGCCAACACGAAGGGGATCTTCGATACCGGTGATGGCCACCAGGGTCATGTCGCGAGAGAGGTCCTCATATGATAGGAAACCTCATCGGCGGAGCGGAATTTGGTACCAGCGGGGGGCCAGCTCTCGAAATCCCGGTAGCAGAGTGCGATGGTCCTCAACATCTGGTTCGCGTAGAGGATGGTTGTCCGTGGAGTGTTGTCCCTGGTGATCTCATCGAGTGCCTTCGTTTCGATCCCAGAGTCGGCGTGTTGGCTGTGATCCGGGTTCTTGGAGACGACGACGTGGCGGGCACATTTCTTCGTAAGGATCTCCGACGCTCCCTTGAGGAACAGACGGTAACGGCCGGAGTGGAGATGGACGACGACACCCATGGCTTTCCGCTCGCTAGAGAAGGGGATCATTTGGACGATCTTGGCCGACTCGCGAGTTTCCTCCAAATTCTCCCAACCGAGGTCCTTGGCAGGCTGGGGGGGGGCGGTCTCGGTCTTGGGTCCTGCAGAGGCGGGTTGTTTGGTCTCGGGATCGGTGTCTCCGGAGGCGGTCGGGTTGGTCGTGGTGGATTGGTTGAACAAGCGCTTCAGCTGAGGAGAGAGGATCGTGTTGATGTTGTCTTGTTCGATAGAGAAATCGTCGGCGTGTTTGCGATTTACTTGGGGCTCGTCGGCATCGGTGACATCCTGTTCCTGGGGTTGATCCTGCTCCTGATTGGGTGCGTTCGTGCGGGCCTTGTTCTCCTTGAGGTTGCAGACGAATTTGGCACGGATATTGACGGAGCCGGCGATGACACCCACGACGTTCTGGGTGAGCGTTCCGGTCTTGTCGGTGCAGACAACGGAGGCGTTTGCTATCATCTCACAAGAACCGAGAATACGAACGAGGAGTTTTTCCTCAGTCATCCGTTTCGTGGCGAAAGCGAGCGCAAGAGTCACCGCGAGCGGGAGGCCCTCCGGAACAGCGACAACGACCGGTGTTACCGAGATGATGAGTATGCGTGTGAAGGCGATGCCCTTCTCATTAGCAGTACTATGAAAACGGGTCAGGGTATGAACCGAGGCGGTGAGAGGTGAAACACTTACCGAGCGGGGTCCCCAGTGCCCAACTGGACGAAGAAGCGGATCATGAGGGAGGTGAACAAAATCAAACCGGCGGCACCACCAATCTTTGCGATGAGTTCGGCCAGGTCGTTTAACTTCTCCTGCAATGGAGTAGGGTCAGGATCTCCCCGGAGAGCTGCGAAACGAGCGAAATGATCAGTGTCCGGAAATCAGGAGATGATTTTCAGAGAACATACCCATCATGATACGACTGTTGAAACTCTTCTGACCGACAGCGATAACAACGTACTTTCCATAACCTTCGAGCACCTTGGAGCCAGAAATCAAGAAGCAATCCGTATGGGCATTAGGGGCGTCGAAAGCATGAGGATCGACACCCTCGCGCCTTGCCTGGTCCCTGAGGGTAATGCACTCGTCATAGTTGACCTTTTTGATAGCGTCGGACTCTCCTGTTGCGCTGGACTCGTCGCACCTGATGTTGTGGCCGGAGATGAAGATACCGTCGCGGGGGGCGATCTCACCGGGCTCGAGGAGGGCAACATCACCAACGAGACGCGCTCAATACCGAGCGGACAACCTTGACACCTCGTTCCTCCTTCTTATCATTGAGTACGCGAAACTGACGTTCCTTTTGCCAGTCGTTTAGGGAACCGACCATTACCTTTGAGAAATGGGCGTGAGCGCGTAAACATTGTTGATAATCAGAAGACACATACGACAATGAAGATGGCGACAATGATAGCGACACCCTCAACCCAATCAACTGGGGGATCCCCTGGTACCCGACCCGGACTGAAATCCTGGAAGAAACCGAGGGCCAAGGAGGTTACTGCAGCGACTGTGTTGTCGTGTGTGTCTGGCCGGAGTTTTGGGGGGAGGGTGGACTGTGGACGCCAGGCGGTGGGGTATGGCAGATACGAAGGTGATGATGATGGCAGTGGAACATGATCAGTCCGGTGGAGGTGAGGAGCGAGAGCGAGGGGCTTACCTGCTGTTTCAGCAGACACGAATTCGGTCTTCATGTGATTGAGTTCCACGGCGCAAGCGGGATCGTTCGGGTCCCAATTCAAGAGGGAGCAGAGACTGTTCCACTTCTTGCCGTGCTCGTCCAAACGGAGGACTTGGACAAGTTTACATTCGATATAGTTGATTCCGAAGACGAGCATCTGCTGCGGTCTGAATTTGTTGTAGCCACCAGCCCAGACCCACGTGCCATTCGCTTCCCACTTTCCGTCACCACCGCTTTCAAGAATGCGTTGTAAAGGGTGTTTTAAGCGCTTCAAGAATCGGCCAGGCCTCTGGAAACATCTATCGCAGGCCCGCGTGACTATAGATATCTTAGGGATAACTCAAGGATATCTTGACGGTTACGCGCCTTTCTGAGGGAGAGAGCGCCGTGATCGGCGAGGTGTTCCCCCCCAGTTTCCTTGTTCTGCAAGGCGTAATCATGCTCCCAGTCTGGATCGTGGAGTTCAGCGGCGGGTTCGGTCTCGGTGCCGATGTAAGTGGCATCACTGCCAGGGACCACGTTCGGGGCACAGAGCGCCTCAAACGTAAAGTCGTAAATCTCCCACCAGTTGCTGTAGTCCGGGATCTCGCCGGAAATGTGCTTCGCCCAGGCGAGGACCTGCTTCCTAAGTGTGTCGGCGACGGCAGGTTTGGCGATAGTACGGTCAATGTCTAAGCCAAACCTAAGGATCTTGGCGAGGGCGTCTTCAACTCAACGTCGTTGAGCTGCAAGTCATCACTCTCGTCACAGTTGTTCTGAGCAATGACAGTGTGGCTATGATCAGGCAATGTGGCGAGAGAAGCCATTGCTGCTGGCGTGATAAGGTTGGCTCATTCAAGGAAGGGGAGTTAGTAATGATACTGACGTAGTACCTGAGCAAAAATCCACATAAACATGAATCTATGAGAAAACAGTAGCCATACGTAAAAACATGTCACTATCAACTGTATCTACAGCAAAATAGTCACCCAGAACACTGGTATCCTCTACAAGCAAAGCACCACGAACAATTGACTCAACGTCAACAATCATATATGGACTAAGCTTTATCCGAACACGATAAAGGCCAAGTTCTCTATCCTTCCGTCGGGTGCTTCCAGAAGCTCGACCATAGGCCTTAACAAGGGCCAAGGAGTGGGATTGAGGGCCTGCTTGGAATTGGAAAAGGCATAAGAGTTGAGCAAAGAAGGGTCCATTCTCAGTTGCAATGATAACATGATCAAATCGTGGTTGACCAAAGAATGAATCACTGCAACGGAGAAGGTCAATGCTATCTTGCCAATTGACCATTGACTTGTAGGTAACTCGCAAATAGTGGAATTCCTTGATCTGCCACACCCAAGTTAGTTTTCACTGGCAACAGAGTAAAGAATAAACTACCATGTGTTCCCGTTTCACCTTATAATAACCCTCTTTCGCAGTGCGAAACCTGTTTACAAATGCCTCCAGCATTTGCGGAAGGCCAGGGACTGTGAATCTAGTGGTATTCACAAGACTCGACAGTGGTTTCTTGTCTTTTTCTGGGGCACCAAGGTGGGAGGCAGTTGATGGGGTACCTATCTGTTCCCCCACATCTAGTTCCTCTGTACCCCACTCCTCATTCACTTTGTCAAGTTTGTCGAGTTTTTCCCGCATAAATAAGACCACATACTCCAAGTGGTCAATATTGAGAATCTGCAATGCAATGAGCTTCCTAGCATGATTGTATACTTGTCTGCCCTACCTGTTCAGCAACATCTCTGAAATTTGTTCTGTTATGATATATCCCCTTTAGTGGCCGGTTAAGACTTTCATTTGTCTTAGTGTTATAGTTGCGGGTTGCTCCCTTGGCCACAATATCATCAAACAGATGCTGCTGGTAATGGATCTTTGGAAAGTTCCAGCTTTTTGCATCTGGATCACTGGCTTTCTCAGCTGCAATGTATACCTGCATTGGAGAGTGCATTCCTGAGATCAAGGAATACATGACATAATGGAGAGATAGCTTACTGCCATGTGTTGATAAAAGTGAGTCAAGCTTTCCCTCCCTGATGCAATGGTCCTCTCAGTGTGCACCTCAAAGCCAGCATACATATCAACTTCAAGATAACACCGGAGTGCCCTCAGAAGGAGATATCCTGTGGTTTCTTCTCTAAACACATTGTGTAAAACAAAAATGGAAATCTAGTCATAAAGCTTAGCAATCTTTTCCTATGAGAATACCCAGGGACACACCTTTGAGAGGTCTTCAAATGTTGAACCATCTGAGAATGACATTGCCATAGCACCATGTTTGAAGTGGTAAAGTCCACGCCACCGAGGGAAACAGATGATCCTTATTGATAAAATTAGTTAAGGACTTGTATCCAGTGAGACTCAGACTGACTGATCATCAACACTACCCACTGCTAACCGCCCTTCTGCCTCAATCAGCTGTTTTGCCCTGTCCCACAGGTGATCTTTAAACAAGCCAAGGTGATTTGTATGCAAACGATCAAATGAGAGTGCTCTGTATGGATCTGAGTTCCAAAGCTTCCAGAACATGTTCTACATGGTACTTGGTTAGAAGATCACAATGTGGTAGATTTCTCATACCTTTACATTTCGAAGTCCATATTTTTTGAGGGCTTCCTCTTGCTCTGTTTTGGAAAGATTTTCTGCTGCCTTGTAGACCTTCTTCATACTTTCTGATGTCCGAGATTGGTGTATTGACCCATCACTCATCTGGGTATGTGGGACAAGACAAACAGGGCATGGAAAGTGGCTGTTTGAGCCACGTATAAGTGCCATAAAACACCTAAAACAAAAAAGTCATAAATATAACCAGATAGATATAATATATGCAACCACTCATACTGTTCTTCATAGTCAGCTGAAAGGATTAAGATCACAGGGTAGAGATGGCGCTCAACCCCATCAGCACATTTGATGTGGAATCCCACTTGTGAGTAAGCCTGAATTGAGTCCAACAACTCATAGAATGAGTCATGCCAAACAACTCGTTTGAAATTCACATAATCTTTCTTTCCAGATTCCTCTGCCTCTTCTTCAACCTTTACCATATGTAATTAATGCAAAAACAATGGAAAAATAAATGCAAGCTTACAATTGGTAGCCATCCAACAATCCGACCTCCTCCAATGCCAGTCCCATTTCGCAATTTGACAGGGAGATTTGTGCACCGTGCAATCACTGGATAACCCTTCTGGGTACCAAAGGAGGAGAGTTTTGTCTTATCTGCATAAATGCAAAATGTAAGGGGCTTTGCATTTTTTGGGAGCTTTGTCTGATTACAGAGATGTGAGATGCTGATTTTCAGATTCAAATGACTTGGAGACCCACTTGAATTTCCCAAAAGCGGTCTGCAGTCCATGGTTCATCAAAGACCCGGATCCAGGACCCTGACTTGTTATCAAACCTTGAGATATGCTGAGCATCCCAAGTGAAGTGGTGGATGAGATCTTTATCCTGCAACATCTCCTCAGCCCACTCCAGGACTGGCCGCACCCAGACATTGAACTCCCGTGTTTTACCCTTGTATTGTGGGGTAATGGTCTTCTTTTTAAACTGAGAGTAGACTTGATTAATGATGTGACTATGTCCAAGGATCCTTTACCATACCTTTGTCAATCGGTTGGCAGCAACCTTCAGTGTATCCTCCATATCCTTATGGCCTGAGATAGTGAAACCCCCCTCCCCTATCTCAATACACTTGTGGAAAAGCTTGATCATTGCATCCATCTGTTTTCTTGTCATACCAGTTTCCAGTGCAATCTCTGCAAATTCAAAATCTTCTCTTGTCCGAAATGGTGCCCATGGCTCAGGTTCCACTGCTGTATCAGCATTTTGAACTGGCTTGTAGTACTCATCAGGTTGGAAGATCTTGGTTCCATGACCACTGTTTGGATGATATTCAACCTGGATATCACCATCATGGTGACCCTGAGCCGGGTAAAAGCTATTGCCCATAGAGTCTGAATCAAGGGCATGATCATCATGGTCAATCACTATCCTGAATGATCAGCCAGATGGCCTGAGAAACCAAAAATAATGGGAACTCAACGAGCAGATCCTGATGCATCATTTACTGGCAACTGGCCAACATAGACACCCCTTTCCCATGGTGCAGTGAACCTTGGAGCTGGGAGAGAACCTGGATTGACAGTGACCATATGAACCCCTATTCTCGATATGTAGAACATAGTGGGACACACTTTGGGGTTGGGCGAGAATACCAGCAAGGAACTGGCTCTCCTCCACGTCATCATCATGCCTTTTCTTGCAGGCCTTCTTATGGTTTCCAAGGCCTGCAGGTCTAAATGACTTGTGACAGTAAGGGCACTCAAGCCTCTGTTCACTGGTGGCCATCATGTGGGGAGGGGAACGAGCGAGGGAAGGCAAGGAGACAAGGGGAGAGGAGTGAGCGAGGGGAGGAAGCGAGGAACACGGCGCCAAACCGGATGATAATCAGTTTCCAATCGAACTTCCCAGAATTGTGATCCGGACCGGCAATTATAATTCGATTTTTACCGGACCCGCGATTACAATCCAATTTTTACTGGAGCCGCAATTACAATCCGATTTTTACCGGACCCGCGATTACAATCCGATCACATTCCCACGCAAATTGAACTATAGTCACGTGAGATTATAATTCTTGTAATAAATTTGCGACATACGACGAGGATTTGAATACCTCCCTCATCTTCGTGAGTCCTTTGGTTTCTATATGTCGTGCTCAACGCTGAACCTGGACGCGCGCAGGCCGGTCTGTTCTCATCAGCTCAGAGTTCATCGTCGATGTCCAATCAAAGCTCAAGCCAGATCCCAACGACACGCGCGTCTCGATCCACGCCGTGAACGCGCTTCACTCTTCCCTGACGCAGACCCGAGCTCTATCACCTGGACCGGACCTCCTGCAAAGATCATCGCCATTAAGTCTCTGGTTTATGCAAGCCTCGCGACTTCACTCTCCGCCGCGTTTCTCGCGATGCTTGGGAAGCAGTGGGTCAATCGATATATCCGGAACTGTGGGAGTTCTGCTGCTGACAAGAGCCGCGAAAGATGGCGGAAATTGGATGGAGTCGAGAAGTGACACTTCCGACTCACCGTTAAAGGCCTTCCGGTAGTGCTTCAGCTTGCGTTGTTGCTGCTAGGGCTTGCCCTGTCTCTGTGCCTCTGAATTATCACTCGCCCCATCGCCTGGGTCATTGGTGTATTCACGTTTTCGAAGTCACCTCGTACACCTCCTTCACATTCGCTACAACCGCCCACTACGACTACCCCTATCAGACACCTGACGCAGCGGCTTCATCTTATCCACGACCGTCCATTCTCAATCAATTTTCCAGTGGCAAGCGCCTTCGGTGTTCCATCCAAACTGCGAGTTCTCACCATCGCCGTCCTCATACTTCCCCCTCTCGATCCTCGACTTTATGTATAACTATTTACCTGGTAACGGTCTCGCCCTTGCAAGGGAGAACAGGAGAGTCACCGTTAAGGCCGCCAAAAATTTGGTCGAGTCCAAGATTCGGGAAACAAGAGGCGGGAAATCTGGCAGAGATATCTTGACACTACTCGGTGCGTTTGTCTCGCGGTTCCCTATCGAGGTGAGCTCTAACCTTTAGACGATAGTCAACGCGAACGGGTTGTCCGACGAGGCAAACAGGTTGGGTGACCTGAACTCGTCGATCAGGTAAGGCAAGTTCCCCGGTTACCTCACATTCTAAAATACTGACCGGCTCGTTTCACAGGACCTTGATCATTGCCGGACGCAAGCAGCCACAAGTCTAGCCCGCATTGCGTCTCCTGACCAATCGATTTCCTCGGATGAAACCAGTGCCCACACATCGTCCTCGCCTTCCCCGAGCTCTCCAGGCACTTAGGGATAAAGTCGGGGTTACCCGTTCTGCCGCCCGTGTGAGGGGGGAGATCGATATCGAGCACTCGCGTCATGAAGGAATGGCCTACCTGAACGCGTTTATCAAGGTTTGTCGACCTCACTCTCGGACCCTTTATACGAATTGACACGCTGACGTGCGAGCAGGACAACTTGCGGTTCCATCCGGTCGCGTTCAACATCTTGAAGAAGGCTGTCAACGACGACGTGATGCCACTCTTCAATCCCATCACGACGGTTTCCGGCAAGATCCTCACCAAGGTCCCGGTTCCAAGGGGATTGACTGTGATCGTTTCCGTTGCTGTCTGTCATCAGTGAGCCTCACGTGCCATTCTCCTGCCCTGGTCACTGAAACCGCTGGTTTGGGTTTGGCAGGGGCAAGACCCTCTGGGGTGAGGACGCGCACGAGTTCAAGCGTGAGAGGTGGCTGAAGGCTCAGCCAAGGAAAGGGCCGAATGTCGGCATCTTTGCGAATATGTGAGGCATCGCTGGCTTCCTCCTACACCAGGGCATTACTTAATCCTCACTTGGGTTGAGTTTCAGCGGTGGACATCGTGCCTGCGTCGGATACAGATTCGCGTACGTACCTTCACCCTCTTTCGACAACAACTCACTTTGGTGATCTCGACCGACATCCAGGTTGTTGGAGATGAAAGCGTTCCTCGTCGAAACCATCTCGAGCCCGAGATGACCAAGGACTCGAGCAATATTAAGGGAGTGCCGTCGTTTGTGATGGTCGCTATGGCTAGGAGGCAAGAGGAGAAGGGGGTGCAGATGCCGTTGAAGGTCAAGTTTGCTCCTCCCGAGGATTTCTATGGGAGGGAGGATGATGCTTGACTTTGTTCGTGAGAGCCAGGTGCTGTGTAGCCTGAAATTGTCGTTCTAGGAAGATGCTGTTTGTACCACCTTATTTCTAGATCTTTGGTACACGAAGAACGACGTACCTTACATGTTTAAATTTATTCCTTGTGCCGAAAGATGGTCATGAGATTCAAAGGAGGGGGAAGCCCCTAACAATCACATCCCGGGTGTTGTGTACAAGACGAAGAAGAGTACATGCCATAAGATCGCTGTCCTGGATCTTTCTTGTTTATGCTCGTTGCGTTTCTTGGGTCCTCCGTTTCGCCACGGATACTGATGAGCTAGCGTTGATGTTCTCCACCTTCAAGTTCCAGTTCGCCGCAGACACGATCTAGTACCCAGAGATCGCGCAAGTCCTCTCGCCCCAAATTCCTGTAGGCCGGCTTTCCTTCGGTCGTCTGGGAGATGGGTGAGTCACTGAGTGATTACTGGAAAGGTGGAGAACAGGAGCTTCAGCTCGATGAGTCGATCGGGTGGCACTGGCATCAACTCTCGATTCGGAGATCTTAGGCCCGGCTGCCGAAGCGAGCCAGCCCGGGTCTCGCACCACAACTTCCATCCCGCCCTGAAAGAATTCCCGGGTCATGCCGAGGGTGTTGTGCTTGGCTCCGGCACCGCGAGCATCCATCAGCAAATCATGGAAAGTCCGGCAAACGAATGTAACCGGTTAAAAGAATTATAACCGGCCATCGGCCTTGCAATTCCTCAGCCGAGGATTATAACGCGTTGTAACGTAATAGATAGTTATCTCACTTTCGAAATCCTGGTAGATATTGGTAAGGCTTGCGTACTCCATAAGAGTTGTAACAAAATATACCGCCCTATGAGTTTCGCAAACCTTGTGAGATGCCCTATCGGTCTCTCGCTCTAAT
>Ga0307515_10014978_pt1 | contig 14324 bp, 5 predicted proteins | sample 17_EM_MG_FD_194513 | JGI IMG/M metagenome (GOLD analysis project Ga0307515, IMG submission 194513) | Populus trichocarpa ectomycorrhiza microbial communities from riparian zone in the Pacific Northwest, United States - 17_EM | ecosystem: Host-associated > Plants > Roots > Unclassified | place...
CCACTCCTGAGGGAGGATCCATCTGCAAAAGAACAAGCAAGTACTATATAAAGGATGGTGCTGAGATCAAGGAGGATCAAATCAAGAAGGATGGCAAGAAGACCGAAGGACTGTTCAAGGCTGTCGAAGCTTACTTCTTGGCAAATCCTGATGCGTGAACCTGAAAATTCCTATACCTTGTAATAATTAAAGGCTGCAGAAGAACAAGCAAGTACTATATAAGTATGTCAAGATGGTTTCTGAAGTCTTTCCTTGTACTTCAGTTGATGGTGTTGGATTCTGCTTTGTAATAATTATCTCCTTGCGGTGGTTCCGATCATTTTTTTTTTTGGTGGTTCCGATCATTTGATCACTAGTGTTGGGTACTGTAATGAAGAGAAAAGGTTTTTCTTAATAATAAAATATTCTGGTTTTGGTTTCTCTGATTGAAGTTTAAAAGGAAGAAACCTGTTTAATTCTCGCGTGGCACAACGATTACTTTTAATTATTAGAATTTAAATCCTCACCCAATAATTAGCAAATAAAAAAAAACATAAGGAAAACTCACAAAAATAGTTATTATTCAATAATTCAATATAAATTCTTTCAAGAACCAAAAAGTTTTGAGTTTTCCTCACTTACAAATATTATTCTAAAATCAAAGTCCGTAAAAAAACTTAAATACAAATTAAATAACTTTGTTTATAATAGATACAAAATATCCTAAACAATTTTAAAAAAATAAAAAAAAAATTCTAAATCAAATAGGAAAAAAAATTCTAAATCAGATAGAAAATAAATATAAATCGCGCAAAATAGCTTTTGAGCCTTATTACAAGGCTTTTTAGTTGTTCGACTGACTTGCAATTTTAACCATATATAACACAAGACCTCTAAAAAGTTTTGGTAAAATTTCCACCCGATGAAATGGTTAAATTGACAATTATGTTTGTTAGCATAAAGGTATGCATTGCAAAAAATCAATCCAAAACAGACTTTAACTTAACTATATATTATGCTGAAATATTGTTGTAATGTTAGGATTAATTGCGAAATGTTAGGATTAATTGTGACCACCTATCTTTCCTTTTAGAACATGAAAAGTTCTTTTTTTGACTAGGAAGTCTAAGATAAACCTTCATGTTCAGCTATAAATACCACTTACGCTCAACGCTATTTCTACACTGTAAAAGGACCATCGATCCCACAAATCAACAAACGGTGCTCAAAACATTATAAGATTGGTTAATATGCCTTGTAGCCATTTCCACGCTGCAAAAGGGCCATCGATACCACTTATGCTCAACGCCATTTCCTTTCATCAATGTAGTAGTTTAATATGTCTTGTAGCCAATTGATTGGTTACACATGATATTATTATGTTCATGTAATATTAGATTAATGAATCTACAGTAAAGATAAAGTTCATAGGACAAAAATTCTTTACAAAGAAATTATAAAGTTGTTATAATTATAGGATTCTTATTGCATCAAAACATTGTTCCTAAAATGTTCTTGGTCGATACTCTCTTAAATACTCGACATTCATTAGACTCGTAGAGACCAATACATATTATGTTTTTTCCTTTATCAAAAGAAATAGTTATTCTCATGAGCTGATGTATAAGGGATACCTAGAATTAATATGCAAGTACTTGTCATAAGACATGTACACTGAACCTACCCACATGAGAATTCTGTATGGAGAGATCACCTATGTCTATGGAAAGGCTCATGTGACGGTTACATAAGTGATCCTTAAACTTCATATCACTAACTCATCTAATATAGAAAATATTATGCTTTGATACTGTTACATGTTACCTTAATCGAGATAACGAAAGAGTAGACATTAGGTGTAGCATGAACTATATGAAGATATTTTAGTGATCAAGAGATGATTCATCACCTTAGGTGAAGAGAAAATATTTCATCTATTCTCAAATAGTATGACTAGGAAATCCTTGGTCAAGGTGAAATAAGATTTGAAAAGAGTCTCAAATCTTATGATATACAAGATTTGGTTAGGTTATTAGTAGAATAAATAGGTTTGTTATTTCTTATTCTCTCTTCTAATTTAGAATCATGGTGGAACATGTATCCCCTGTTTTGATTATGAAATATATATATGAAATAAATAAATAAAAATATTCAAGAAAGAAATATTATTGGAACTCTCCACATCCAGTTCATCCTTCAAAACCATATCACATCCCTAATTTGGTGAAATGGGATGAATTAAGATGGTATTTTGTAAATATGTAATTACTTTAAATATATTGATTATTTCTTTCTTTTTTTCGATCATTTGGAAGGGACTAAAGAAACATCTTGCTATTTCTTCAATAATTTATTATATTTAGTGGACCTCTTAGTAAGATTCAAACTAAGATGAAGTTTTGACCATTTGTTAGAGGAAAGAAATTAATGAACCTTGTAGGACTCTCAATAAATTCTTTAATTTCTTTCAAAAGCATATGCTTATTCATCTCCTTCACATCTTTCGTGAATAACAAAAAAATCTAGAAAGACATTTAGAGAACCAATCTAATTTCATCTGTGTTCCTTCCATTTGAAGAATAGAAGATCTCAAAAAACCGAGATATTTATTTTAGTTATTAAGTATCTCTTTGACTAATCAATTATATTTATAGTAATGGTCCTTTTATATCATATTCACAATTAAAAGATGGTTGAAAAAAAAATATCTATTTTTCAAGGCTTCTTCCTATTCCTATGAATTTCATTGGACCTATAAATGATATATTGAAAGAATCATTTGGGTCTTCCTATATCAATATGTTGATTGTTTCACTCATGTATCTTCTAAAAAGAAAAAGATCTCTTACTCGATCTGAAAGAGAGTACTTGAGTTCTTCCAATAACTAAAAAGTGTATCGTGCTTGAATCTAACTAGGTTTCATGGTGGTGGAAGACTGGATTGAAAAAAAGGACTCTAGTTATTAGATATTTAATGAAACCGTCTTTTGAATTGAGATCTCATTCAAAGAGAAAGACATCAAATATTTGGAGTTTCTTCTGAATCTTTGTCAAATTTAATAAATGTTGGTTGATTGTATATTTCATTATAGTTCTATGATTCATAGTTTTGAGGCTCCTTGGTGAAATGTCGAGTCAGATTGAATGAGTAGCTTGAATTGAGCCCCTTCCATCTCTTAGAATCAATAGGAAAAAGTAGGCAATCATGGGAACTTAGGATCAACAATTTAGAAATAAGGCTTACAAACCTGACCTATAACTTCACCCCTTCTCTTTTCCCTTAAAGCCCTTATAGATTAGTCACTCAAAGCTAGACCTAGCAACTAGACTTTCAAGACCACCTGATATATGAATTAATTATAGAGTTGTGACACAATCTTTATTAAGGGTTATTACTCATTTTCGTACTTGCTATTTTATTTTGTAATGTTCTTACCTGTAATGGATATTACATTAATAGGAATATAAGTTGAAACATCTCCCAATAGGGTTTAACTATTGATAAAACAATCGTACTTCCTTCACCTAAAAAAAAACTTAGTTTAGCGACTCATTCCAAAAGGTGTGAATGCAAATAAAAAATATATATTGGAAAAGTTTCACAGCTAGACGGTCTTTATTAGAAGAGACATTTGATGATAAGCTTGTGCTTGTTACATACAATATTTAGCCACAACTATACTCCTATACAAGGACCCTCTTTATTTTAATGTATTTTTTACTTTGCATTAATTTTTTATTTAAATTTCAATTAATACCCTCTCTCCCATTGTGGGGTATTAATTCTAACCTTATCATACGTCAAAAAAATAAATTCTTGACGGCTACATACCTCCAAGGTTGATGTGGATTCAAACACTTTAAATATTCATCATAATATAAAAAATGATAATATTTTAAAAATTATCCAAAATAAGAAAAAAATTATTTGGGGTTCAAAAACAACTTTAAGACTTGTTAGAGTTGACCAAAAGTTGATAAAATTAGATTGGGTATTGTTGGTGGACTGCTTGTCTAGAGTGTGGCGCATGTGCATCACGTGCTATCACAAAACCTAGAAAACTAGCAAAAACAACTCAAGTCTTTTTAGGTGATTAGAAGTGTGAGAATGGATCTGATTTGCGACTGGGATTTCAGGTCGGAAAAGGATTCGGTGTTGCAGTGGAAGGAGTGTTACATGGTTGTTGGGATTTTTGGGTTTTTCAGATTTCGAGTGTGGATGATCGGTTAGAGAGAATGGCTATACTACGATGATTCATAAGTGGTAGCTTCATTTTATAGTGATCGGGTTGGTAAGTATAAGATTATAAGAAATGGTGTGTAATGGTGGTGGTGAGAGGTTGTTTTTGGTCTAGCTCATGATGGTTTGGGTGGTGTTTTGATGGTGAGCTGATTTTGATTAGAAGGGTGGTTGACTGAAGCTATGATGGCAGAAGGTTGGTTACAATGTGTTTATATGAGTTATGTAAGTGGATTCTTGCAGGGATAAAGGAAGGGAAAAAAAAATTGTTGTATTTTTGGCTAAAGAGATAGGCTTGTTTTGTTTTGTTTTTCCTTCTTTTTATTTTTTTTAGGAGTGCTTTTTTTTTTTGCTTCATTTTCTCTTTGGTTTTCTCTGATTTCTTTTCTTCAATTGTATGGTCTATTTATAACTCATTCTCTTCTCTATTTATATTTTTATCCCTTCTTATCTCCTTATATCCCTAACTTCTAATCTTTTTATCTTCCTATCTCCTTATCCCTCCTTATCCCTCTATTTTCTTATCTTCTTATCTCACCCACTTTCCTTGTTTGCTTATCATTTCACTCATTATTTTTATTTTTGAAAACATCTTTTAAAAATTAGGTGATAAAAAATGAGTTATGATATTTCCTCCTTCTTTACAATACTTACGGTACAAAAACATTGAAGATTTTATTTTTCTTTAACTTTGTATAATAATTTTGTATTGAAAAGAAAGCGAGCTTTGCTCAACATTAAAAGAAACAACCTTATTGAGAGGCGATTACCCGTAACTTCGAACAAAAGAAAACAACTACACAGTCTCATTAAGAGATGATTACCCTTAAAATAAACTAAATAAAATAAATAAATAAATAAATAGTGTTATCAAGAGATGACTACCCTCAAAACAAATAAACAGTCTCATGAAAGATAACTACCCTTAAAATGAAAAGAAAAAAATGCTCTGACGAGAGATAACTACCTTTAAAACAAATTAAGCAGTCTTATCAAGAGACAACTATTCTAAAAATAAAATAAACAATCTCATCTAGAGATGACTACCCTTAAAATAAATAAATAAAAACAGTCTTCCATGAAATATACCAACTTTCTCTTGTCATCTTAGGCTATTGTCTCGATTCTCACTTCTAATCATCATGATATTAGGCTCAATTATTTGTTTGATTTCGATTTCTGAGTAAGCGACCTAGTTTTGAGACTTCTTGTGCTTTTCCATCATGATTTTTTTTTACTTTCTATCACATATAGCGGCTTTATTTGCCCCAAGATTTCTTTCTACTATTGTAGTTCTTATTTCTTGATGACATGTCATCCCACATTTCATTCTTACACAACCTTGTCATAAATCCCTTTGATATCCTTCTTTGTCAAACATTTTTTTTGTCTTTATTATCACATTTATTCTTTAAAATAACCTTGTTGCCTATTAAGTCTAGAAATAAAACTCATCCCAATGACCATTTTGCAAAAGACGTCGAACTCTGAGAACCCAATTGGCTGAAATTAGAAGTGAAATTGAAGAAATTTAAAAGTTTGATGGTCAATTAAGAATAAAATTACATAAATCCAAAACCAATAACCAAGATAAAAAAGGCATTGAAGTCCAGAGCTTAAATTGAAGTTTGTCAGAGGTACAATTACACAAAGTTGAAAGTTTGAAGCCAATCAGGGGTGCAATTAGGAATAAATCATAAATCGAAGGACTAAAGCACAATTGGCTAAAACGAAGCCGTTTTGTTGTGATTGTTCATCTTCTTCTTCAGAAAAGCTATTTGAGTGGCCTACTTCTCAAGGCATTTGATGCTTCATTTCTTCATCAAATTGGACAAAACTTACACCAAAATGATCATCTGACATCTGACTCCACTCAAGTGTGGTCAGTTCTGGCTGACTAACACCACAGAGGCGGTGGCACCGCTCTAAAGTGGCCAACCCGACCAGCCTTTTTCTTGCAACAAACCTGATAGCCCATAATGACTACTTTGAGCCAATAGTTGGGATCCTTCTAGGTCGAACCAAGGGTCAAGATTTGGCATTAGTGGAGACCAAACGTTCCTCTTCCAACCCCTATAAATAGATGAGGATTTCATGTTCTGAGGGGGGGGATTTTGAAGTCCAAAGTTGAGAGAAAGTCAACATTTCCCCTTCAATTCCTTTTTGCCACCGTGAACTTTCTTTCCTTTTTCTCTCTCTACTATAGCCTTTAGCCACCACCAGCCTTTCCCTCCATTAGCATCGTCACACTTTCCTCCTCTCCATTCACTGTTTCTCCTTCTTCCTCCACAACGCCAGCAACTCCTCTACCGCAAGCTCCCTCTTCTCTTTCCTCTCCTTCTCCCTTCTCCTTCAACTGATGTTGGCGTCTCCACCCACCGTTCTCTCCACCAGCTCCGCTACCAGGTCACCAGCAACTTCTTACACCAGGTAACCCATCTGTCTTTTTTTCCTCTAGTTCACCTCCCCCCCTTCCCTTTATTTTCCTGCATGTAGAACGATAATTTGTTATGCATGCAGGGCACTAAGGGGAATAATTACCCCCCAGCCTGGGCTGGACCCGTTCCAGCCCACTTCAAGTGGCTCGGCCGGGTTCAACCCAAAAAAAGGAAAAAGGAAAAAGGAAAAGAAAAGGAGAAACTTAGATCTGTTGGACCGCTAGTCGGCCCAACCCATATATTTTATAATATATTTAATTATGATAATATAATAATATATTATAATATTATATATTTAAGAAACAAAAAAATCCCAAAAGGGAATTTCAAAATAATTCTGATTTTCTCGCGTGTTATTCTATCAATTTTGTTTAATATTGGGTTATATTTTTACACTGTAAGATATAGATCCGGTATTAAAATACTCAGTTTTCTCCGAAAATTTTCAAAAAAAAATCTCAAAACTTTTAAATTAATTTCCCCTTTCAAAAAACAAAAACAAAATATATTTTTTTTCATGCATACGACCAAATCCTAAAAAGTTTTCCAAGCATATTTTCATTAAAAAAAAGACAAAAATTGCATCTTTCTCATGTTTTAAAAAATCCAAAAATAGATATCATTTCCAGTTTATGATTATCCGTTAGGATTTAGCTAAAATATCAAAAATCCTTCACCAATCATTTTGTTCATTTTATATTAGGGTTCAGAAGTAAACTTTTAATACTTGGGGGGTGTAAAACTACACAATAAAGTACACTCTCAGGTATTAAAGATACAAAGTATAAAATAAATACGATGCTAAAATTTGAACTTTAGAATTGTTAGGATTAAACCCGATGAGGTAGAGACTCTCTCATGAAGGGAGATCTACCTTAGACCTTGGACAAGACCAATGAATAGAAACTTGACCTAGAAAAAAAAAACAATCAAATAACAATGCAACTTACTTTAAGTAGGGTGCACTGTGGGTGATGCATATTCCCTTTGCACAACCAGTCCATTACTCAGACTCTCGCAGACTATAAATTCCTAGTAATCATAATACTAAGTGGTAGCTCCTGAACCTTAATCATAATTTTATGATTAAACTCAAAAAATTTTCCTTCCCAATAACACGCCTCTTATGGAGGCACACACCCATATTTTTCAGCGAGCTCAGCCATACATTGTCACTATCACATGCGAAAGTGGCATAACAAATCAAAATAGAGAAGGGGAGGTTTAATTCTTGATGGAGAAATTGAAATATTTTAGAAGTATAATATAGTTTGTATATAACACCCCGTAAAATTCTCAACGTTCTAATGATATTTTAAGCCTTGAAATCATGTAAATAAGGTAATTTTTTTTATAACTTGCATATCTACTCCCAGTAACGCCATTCATATAAATATTGAAACCTTTCCATTAAAATTGTCACATTAGATTCCTAATGAAATTTCGATAGAGTTCCTTCTGTCCAAGTCACTAAATTTTTTGTTTCTCTTCTTTTAATAACCTATATAACAATCATTGAAGATTATGAATCCTGCCCGTAACAAATTATATCCAAGTAATGGCCTCAGGCCATTCAATCAATCCAATAAATTTTACATCAATATCTATACATTAAAATTCTTTGAAACGTTAATACCCTACTTAAAGAAACAATACAATTATGTACTTATATGACAATTTATATTATTTTTTACTACATTATATATATAGATTGATCTACTTGGTATGATCATACAGTACAAAAGTTTGTCATAGTATCAGCTCTGTATTTGATTCTTTCATTCCCTGGCTAGATCATGCAAAAAACACTCTTGCAAAACACAGAACTTATATTAGGTTTTTTCTTCCAACCCAACAAAGACTCGATTCACATTATTCATAGTTCATACAAGTTAATAACCAAAAGTTTAATTCCTTCATTATATTTTCTAACACATACTACACTAACTAAATTTCATCAGTTTCAAACTTTTACTCGCATTCCATTCTTTATACCCCTAACTCAGGGTCTTATATATAACATATTTAATATTCTATTTCACCAAGTAGTTACACATGTTTTGAGGTGGCATCATCTATATAAAATCACTTAGAGGCTCATCCCTTTAAACCCTTCTCTTCAACTTATCAATCGCCTACTTGTTTTCAGGATTTCTATCCCTTATGGTTGCTCGAAGGTAGAGGTGAGTCCCAACCTGAAGCTATTTGTTTTAATCATTCTGAAGTGTATAAATCATCTCATTTACCCTTTCATGACTAAAATATCAGTGATTCAAACCTCAAGTCTTGATCCACATACAATAATTATTTAACATTCAATCTATTATGTTGATTCAGTCAAATGCATTAATACCATTTCCTTTCAATCATATGACCCTATTTTCATAAAGAATATGCTAGAAATAGTCTTAGGAATCTGACTAAAAAAACATTGTTTGTTAGTTTTTTTAAAAAAACTGGATGGGAAGCCTATCCCCAACCTATAAACAGCGTTTAAGCTGTTCTTGGATGTAAAACCAAAAGAAGATGTGAGTCATAATCACATCTACTTGTACATATACATGTTCTAAATCAAATAACAAAAAAAAAACCCTTTAACTAGCCTATCCATATAGGTGATATGATTGCATTCCTTTTCCATGTCTATAAAATATTTTCACCCTTCCTTTTATTTTTATTCAGCTCATACATTCAAAGAGTATAAGATACTGTAGAGATGACAAGATCCTCAACTCTTAAAATAAAAAATATTTGTGGATCCAGTCCTGAAAAAGAAAATGAGGTTTTAGAATCAACAAATTATCTTGGTCGGGTAGTAGCTGAGAGAAAGACTCATTTAATATATGGGGGAGGCAACTTTGGGTCAATAGAAAATGTGTCAATAGTTGTATTCTTCGTAGACAATCAAGTTTTGGGTATCAACCCAAAAGCTTTAGCCAATGAGAACATCACTAGAAAAACAATTGGAGATGAACTAAAGGTCTTGACAAGGTCTGAACGAATAGCTACAATACTTGAACATTTTGATGCCTTTATTTCTTTACCAATTAGTTTAGGTACATTCAAAGAGATATTTCAGATTTTCTCTACACCCAACTGAACATTAAATGTTAATGATTTTTATAATAATTTGTTGTCTTTTTTTTTTTAATCATGTTGTGGAACAAAAGTTTATAACATCTTCGACACAATGAAACATAATATCTGTTGCAACTACTGAACAATTGATTGATCAACTACAAACTTTCATCCCTAAATTTGATCAATCCATGAATCGAATAAACTGGTCAACCAAGAAAAGTTGTAAAAACAAAAGATTGGGTTTGAGCCTTAGTGTGTAAATATTTATGTCTTTTGATTTTACCCATAATATATATTTTTTTTGTTCCGTTATTTATTATATTTGTTTAAGTGTGTTTCAGGTTTTTAGTAGTTGTAATTTTAGGTAATGTCTTCTATACTCTACTGGTCTGACTTTAAATATTGAGAACAATGTCTCATTTTTGTTAGGGGGGAGAGGATAGTTGAAATAATTAAAAAAAAAACATTTTCTTCTTGGTGTTATTAAAACCATTTGACATAATTGTTACAATTAGAATGGCCAAGTAAGAAGGAACTTTACTTTTGAGATGACTCTTGAGACACATTACAATAAATATTTTATTATGGTTATTTGTAAAATTCATAACAAGGTTTTATCACATGCTTTTTTTAAAAAATTATTCAAGTTTACAAGCTCTCATATTGTTATCAATTAATTCTGCTCATATACTTATTTAGCAAGTATTCGTAAACCATCTTCTTCACACACATACTTTAACACATGTTTATGGGTTGCAAATTAGATTATTACATTATTTGTGTTCTTTTATCGTAGGTGGCAACTAAGAGAATGATAGATTATATATATAATAAACTAATAAAATAAATACATAGATAAATTCAATTTTGTAGTCTCCTTAACCTAAGCAATTAAGCACGAATGAGTGTTTTAACACCTAATAACTTAAAGTCAACTAATCTGGAAGTTATTAGCCCAAAACTTATTACATGAGTTGAGGAAAAAGCTTAAGGGAATCAAACATTGCACTATCTACATGTAAGTATCTGTAACTCGAGTTACTAAGCTCATAGTGTCTCAATACCTAATGCTCTAAGGCCAACTTATTTGAGAGTTATTAGCCTATAACTCATTACATGAGTAAAGGATGCATTATGTTTTTTTTAAAAGCTATGTTATTTAAAAAAGAATGAAAAAGAAATATATATATATATATATCCTAACCAAAAGATGTTAACCTTAGAAAAAGATTAGAACAAATTTAGTTTTCTTCCAAGCAAGGTCCATAACCATGTGACTCAATATTGAACACAAAAAATATAGTAATATCTTAATTAAAAGGAATATGGCAGAAATATAAATCTAAAGAGAGTTTTTTTTTATTTGGATTGATTAGTAAAAGTAAAATGACGAACGCTTTGGTTTTAAATTCCGTGAATTGTTTCTCTATTCTAATGCTAAAATTGTTGGGGAGTAGTGATAAGTTAGTTGAGGGGTGTGATATGTACTTAAAGTGTATTTTATTAAGGTTTTATATCATCATATTATATTTAAAGTATTGTTAAATTCTTTAATTTAAGCATGTTTATAATAACAAGTCTAACAATATAATATATCTATAATTTATGGTAAATACTTAGTTTTAAATGCAGGTTTGTAAAATAGACATAGTTCACAATTCAAAGGACTAAATGATATGCTTAATTATTGAAATTAGGGTTTATGTGAAGAGACAAAGAGAAGACTATGTTTAGAGAAGAAATCCTACTTGGACTGATTGATGTTTAAACTGGAACATCATTTGGTTTTTAGGTTATAACTGAATCTAACAACCTCCAACTCAAGTGTGGTTTAGCTTGATAAAAAGCTAAGATGTAAACCTAAAATATTCATGAAAAGCCCAAGACTCAACATTGTCATTTTTAAGTTCAAATCTTAACAACAAAAGAGAAATATGAATTTGTCCTCCAATCCAAATACTGTTAGTTGTTTAACCTATATCTGAAGTTCTAAAAGTGCAAATAAGCTCATTCGTTTTAGGTTGGAAAGATGAGACAATTATCTACAACTTTCATACAGACCATATGTTCAGATTATGATGTTATTATTTATGTTTTATCTAGTTATAAAATCCATAGTTAGCCACCAAATTAATAATTAACCATCATATTAATAGTTTTAAATTTTAGCAAAAGTAAGTATTTTCCATACATTTAGACTTTTTAGTTTTCAAATCAAGATTCATGTTTTGGTTTTTTTTTAATTAGATTTTTGTATTTTTTAAGATTTGTTTGAAACATTATTTTGGAACTTGAATGTAGGTCGATCATCTTGACTCGAAGTTGCTCATAAATTGCTTTGGTGATTAGAATTTTTCAAAGTGGTTGGTGTTAACCCTTTCACAACGGATGCTTGCTTTTGTATAGGATTTGATGCGTGAACTATTTCTCTCAATGGTTGGTGCTTTTGGAGTTTGAATGTGAACCATTTCTCAATGATTGTGGCGCTTGACAAACTAATTTTTTTTTTAATGATTGTTGTGTTAGACGAACAGTTTCTCAATATTTATGTTGCCCGAGTAATGAAGGGTTATTTAATATAGGTAGATAAATATTATTATTTATAAGTTCTTGTCCACCAATTTCTTACTAGTAATGAAGGATTTTGGATTGCGAAATAAATTAAAGTTTTGTTTGCTGCATGTGAAAAGTCTGCTTAGGAAGCGTCATTCGATGGGATTAATTGAGGATTGTGTAATCTTTAGTTCTGACAGAAGATATACAATATCATTGTGAGATCGATGTATATCCCATGCAAATTATGGGTTAATCTCTTGATTTTGCAGATTAAGAGTTAATTTTACATGACTTGTAAAACATTAACTTCTAACTTTGAATTGTAATTTCAGAGTTATTTTTGATGAATAACTTGTAGAAAAAAAATAAATTAAGATAAAAGTATATTAATTTTTTTTTCAAAATGTTGAAATGATTCAAAGCAACGTTTTGAACAACAATTTTTCTAATGATATCTTTACGCCACACCGACTCCCTTTTCGAAACGTCATAAGGCGTGGAATTAGACCAATTGTATATTACTCAGACCTCAGACTCGGTATGGGGTGTCGATGTCAGACACATATACAGATCCGAGCACTCATGCTTCAACAACGTATTATTTGGGAAAAACCTCTATAAAAAAATATATACAAACATCATTTAAATTAAAAAAATAAATCTTGACTGCTACTTTGAAAAAAAATCCCACCAGAATGGCAAGTTAATGCTTAAAATAAAATAAAATTAGCCCCCTGTAAAAAAAAGAACAAAAATGAAGAAATTAGTCATTCCAATTTCCAACAAAATTTAATATATACTCAAAGCCAACTTGTGTTTGAGGGGGAGTTTGTTTAGTATAAAGATATTTGTTTTGCAAAAAACATTTTTTATGAATTTTGTTTTCTAAAAAATAAGTTAATTTTTATTATTTGGATATATATTGTATTCATGATTTTTGAATAACAAAAATAAAATAAGAAAAGTTGCAATATTTATGATAATATAATAATAATGATAGTAATAATGACAATTATAACTATAATATTAATAATAATAGAATAATAATTACTTTAATAATAAAATGGTTACGATCGATGGTGGTCGTCATAGAATGATAGACTTGTATTAATGGTAGATGTTAATGAAAAGATAATTATAATTATAATTATAATATTAATAATGACTATAATAATAATTACTTTAATAATAAAATGGTTATGACGGTGGTAATCATAAAATGATAGACTTCCACTTATGGTAAATGTTAATAAAAAGATAAGTAAGTATTTATTTTTAAATTTGAATATCAAAAATATATTTTATGATACTAAAAATCTAAATAATTTTCTCGGGAATATATTGATATTCTATTTTGAATAATAACAATATTGATTTTAAATGGGCAATTAATATCTGGGCCATTGAATACATAATCGTCTTCGATGGCTGCTAGTTCTAACTTGACCTCAACTTGTAATTTCTGAAGGCACTGGACTGGACCAAGTCAGAGCTTTTTGTGACAGTAATTAACATGGAAAACGATAGATTTTCAGCGCCTGCAATTTACTCTCAATGAGGAGTAAAGAAACTATCCAAAATATTCCAATCCTCTTGCTTTATATGCAAGTGTGTATAGCTAGGGACTTGCAAACCGTCTTTGATCCAACTTGCAGGCAAGGGACTTTAGAACTATCAAATTATCTATGCACTAAGTTTTTTTCCTCTAATTCTCTTACTGGAGGGTTGCAACAACGGTCCTCGTAATTCGTGCTAAAGTAATCTAGTTAAGATTATTTTTCTTACAAAATGATGTTTAGTTATATTCAACTTGAGAATTTTATAATTTCTCTAGTTTCAAAGCTGCTTATATTGACCAAAACAATAATTCTACAAAAAATAAGAACGATGAAGGGGACAGGGACTTTGATCCAGATGAGACGTTCATACACTTATCCTATAAATTCCTCCTCCAATTCTCACATTTCTTCACCCCAGAACCATCCTTCATAGCTTCAAATTCCCCCTCTAATTTCTCTCTTCTGTAATCT
>Ga0307515_10014979_pt1 | contig 14324 bp, 10 predicted proteins | sample 17_EM_MG_FD_194513 | JGI IMG/M metagenome (GOLD analysis project Ga0307515, IMG submission 194513) | Populus trichocarpa ectomycorrhiza microbial communities from riparian zone in the Pacific Northwest, United States - 17_EM | ecosystem: Host-associated > Plants > Roots > Unclassified | place...
GTAAATATCCTTAAAAGCCTATTATAGAGGCGTAAGACTAGTAGTAGGTAAGTCCTTAAATGGGCGATTTACTAGCAACCTTAATAGATTATATATAGTTCTGCCGTTAATATTAAAGGCAGCTACCCTAGTAGGGGCCGCTCGAGCTAATAGTATTGGCTTACTATTAGCCCTTACTATATTATAGAGCGTAGTAGAGAGGACAGTAATAAGATATAATTTACTAGTTCCTACTTCTCTATTAACATTAATCTATAGTAGGGAGGGGCTAACGCCTACTTAGATCTACCTGTAGTGATTAACTATAATATTATAGATATAATGCTAACCTAGTTATAAGGAGGACGGAGTTGCTGTTAGGGATAGGCGGCTCTATAGTAGAGGCTGTAGCTATACTTCCTGCTAATAAGTCCTCTTATTAAGCTGCAGGTATATACCCCAATACGTACTTTAGTCGTAATTATAATTAAGCTCCCTATTACTAAGCCTATTAGGATTCTTAATTTTAACTCTATTAGTATTTTAAACGCGGGCATATAGGACCTTAAAGGACTAGTATAGCTCTAAGTTATCTGCGAAATCGCCCTTAAACTTATTAATATTATTAGTAGTTTTATAACCTTCCTCTAGTTTCTAATTATAGAAGTAGTTAGGCGGGTGCTAATAAGAGTTAACGTAAGCCTAATAGGAAGCCATATAATTAGGGGCCCCAAATCTATTAGTATAAGTAGCTACTTTCTTATACTCCCTCTATAGATAATAAAGAATAAGCTTTATATAGTAGAACTTAGGATACTATAGATAGAAAGAATCGCCTTTATATCGCGGAAAGTACGATATAACTTAAGGCCTTACTCTTAGTTAATGCTTATAAGTAGAGTAATTAAAATAGAGTAGAAAATTAAGGAAAGTAATATCCTCTACCCTATCTAGACGGCGCTTATATTTCTTATAGTTAAATAGTCCGTACCCTCTTAGTTGCCTATCCTTAAGCTTATATATAGCGCTTCGATTATCCTCCTAGTAGTAGTCTAAAGTTACTATATTTCTTAAGCCTTTAGAAAGGGAAATATTAAGAAGCAGATAGTATACCTCCTATACTAACTAATCGCGTTTAGTAATAAGCTTGTTTATAAACCTAGCTACGACTAAACTAAAGGTATAAAGGCTATTGGCGTATAGCTGTACTAATTAAAGTAATTCCTAGTAGGAAGTTGACTTCTTCTCTTCCTTACTATAATATTTGCCTATATAGTTAACTATTACTAATATGCTTATAGCGGGCGACGTATTAATATTTACCATTTACGCTAGTATTATAGCCGCATTATAGCTATTAAGAAGCTTATCGTTATGCTATAGACAGAACGTCTAGTAATATAGATTTTAATCCTTTAATACAGCGGCCTTATTGCGGAGAGGGCGTAGAAAGTAGAAGCGGCACTCCTTTACTCTAGCGGAGCCTTTCTTTAATCTTAAGCAGTAAGATTTAGTGCAATTATAGTGCCGTTAAAATCGATTAAGGTAGGCAGTAAGAAGCTTACTAGTATTAAGCTATTCTTTATAGCTAAGAGCAGAAGGATATTAAAGATCAGGAGGCCTAGATTAATTAGGATTTATTATAGATATAAAAGCAGCCTAGTGCTTAGTAAAAGCCGCCCTTAATTCACTAGTTAACGGATCTAGCTTTAGGGCTATTAAACTTTATAAGAAGCTATATATATAGCCGCTACCTCGTACCTACTACTTGTATTAGGACTAAAAGTTAGTGCTATTAAATAGACCTATAAGTACGTGCTTCCTAAATAGATTAAAGCGGCGATATAGCCAGTAAGCAGCAATATATAGATTATTGTTAAGATTCCGAGAAGTAATCTAGTAGCGCTAAGCCTTATTAGTAGCCTTATATTTGTTAAATAAAGGCATATAAGAGTATAGATTATACTAATATAGATTAGTAGCGCTAAGTGTAAAGAATAGAGACCCGCTTTTAATATTTTTAGTATAAGCCGTAAGCTTATTTCTCTTCTACTTCCAGTAAGGCCTGGTGCCCTTAAGCTTTCGTATATACTGTATAATCTTATTTAGAACCTAGTTACCCCTACTACTATTTATAAGATTATTAAGCTTATTTAAAGATAAACTATTCTTATCTAATCGGCCGTAAAGGAAGTGGGTGGCGTTAAGGGCTTACTCTCTTATAATCCGATTAAATACGTAGTAGCGAAATAAGGGGTGGCGGCTAAACCGACCGTCCTAATACTTAAGCATATACTTGGCGTACGCAGCTAGGGTAACTATACGGCTTCGTAGTATATTAAAATTGGCTTTACTATAAGGAAATAGAGTAGGAAAGGCGCTGCGTATAATAAGGTTAGCTAATTACTTAGAGAGAGGTGTCTATCGCATAGTAGGAACCTCTAGGCCCGCTTATAGGTCTTATTAGTATTAAACCTCGCAACCTAAAAGCTCTAATTTATTAAGGTTAAGTACTAAATTAGGAACTAAAGTATTCAGTATATTATTATTAAATTCGTTATCTAGTATATTACTACTAAGCTCAGCAAATAGAGGATTAATAATAGGAGGACGCTGCATAGGAGTAGTAGGGTAAGCCGTTAGGCCACTAAAATTAGACTCTAATTTGTTAATATAAGGTAGCTAATCTAATATAGAGCTATTTTTGGGTAAGCTGGTAAGCCGGGTGCTATATATTTTAACATCGCAATAATTAGGATAATTAGCCTTTAAAAAGCAAAGCCATTATACTATAGTAGAGCGCCTTATAGTATACCGCTTGGTAAACTGCCGACTTAGGTATTTGCTACCCTCTACTGCCGTAGGCTTCACGACTAGTATATTAAGTTTAGAAGGTAGCCGTGGTAGCTGCCTCTAAGTCTTTAGTATATTCTGGCTAAAGTAGCAGACGTAACCAGTATAGCGATATTGCTGGCCGCGTATATATATAACTTATAGATAAACGTATACGCGCGCAATTAGAAGCTCCTCTACTACGGTAAGTATAGGTAGGAAGCCAGGAATAGGCCCCGGATTAAGCCTGTTGCTTTTACTAAATAGGGGAGAAAGGGTTAGATCCTTAAGGCTATCGGTATCCTTAATATAGGCTTTACATATACCTATATTGTCACCCTCTATAGCTAGGCCCATTTAGAACTACTACTCCTTATAATAACTACACGTCTCTATATATTTAGCCTATAGTATACTCCTAAACTTCTTAATTCGCTCCCAATTAACAGCCGAAACGGGTAGGGGTATGGCCGTAGTCGGAGTAGGGGTAGGTATTGGTAGTAGAGTAGGTATAGGAGCTAGTTCTAGCAAGGACGTATTTAGGCCATCTAGAGCGCCTCTTCTACTATATAGAGCTTCATCTATATTATACAGCGGAGGAGTAGGCGAGTGAGCTTCACCCCGCCGATTAAGAATGCGGTGCTCCCGTTGTATTACCCTAATTATCTTCCGCCGTTAAGCTATTTTAGGGGTATCTTGGCTATTCTGGCCGCGAGGCAGGAAGGCGTTCTTAGTATCGTTTTTAGGTAAAATAGTTCGCTAGCGCCTTGCAGGACGATTATTAGTAGTAGAACCTAACTCTATAAGAGCTCTCCGCTTATTTAAATTATATTTAAAGGCCTAGAAAAGTAAGCAAAAGTAGAAGTAGTATATAGGGAATACGCGCCTTTGACTGACATAACTGGCATAGCTTTAAAAGCTTTTTTAAAGGGCTATCTTTAATAAAGTTAAGGCGGGGCTTATAGATACAGCACTTGCTACACTTAATTACAGTAAGGTTTACTATAGTTATAGTATATATAGTGGTATTAATAGAGATATTAACAGAGACGTCAATAAAAAGGTACGTGTATAATATTTTAATATTCTAATATTTTAAAGTTCGTCACGTGAATTCTACTACGACTTACCGTCCGTAAGTTTTTTTAAACCAATTAGAAGCTAGCTTAGCAAAGTTTAAAAATTAGAATACCCTAAAAGTATAGACTACTCGTACCTCGGGTTAATAATCGGCTAATATTATATTCTAGAACTTTATAGGGCGATTTTAATGCTGCTAAAATTATTACGAACGGCCTAGTGATTATTACTACATTTCGCCTTAAATAAGCGAATCTCCCCTTTAAAGTTCTGCTTAAAACTCTACTACTATTAATTAATAACAAACTAACGCCTTTATAGATAATCGGCCAACGTTATATTCTAGAGCTTTATAAGGCGATTTTAACGCTGCCAAAATTATTATAAACGGCGTTATAGTTACTACTACATTTTGCCTTAAATATTACTACTAAAATAGTAAATATTTAGCTAGAGCTATTAACCATTACCAATCCTTAATATTTATAGTAGATAAATACCTAAATAGCTAATGTATTGTATCTAGACTAACTCTGGGCCTTATTACCTGCTTTATTGCTCTTCCGCTACCTGTATAAACGCCTATATAAAAAGCCTGCATAAAAGCCTACACGAAGCCTATATAAAGCCTGCACGACGTCTATATAAACGCCTGTATAAATACAAACTCTATATAAAGCTTTGCATAAGGCTCTGCACGAGGCTCTACTTAAAGCTCTAGTCGAAGCTCTAGTCAAAGCTCTAGTCAAAGCTCTAATTAAAGCTCTATACGAAGCTCTGCACAAAGCTCTGCTTAAAGCTCTACTTAAAGCTCTACACGAAGCTCTACTTAAAGCTTTGCTCGAAGCTTTGCATAAAGCTCTATATAAAGCTCTGCTTAAAGTTCTGCTCGAAGCTCTATACGAGGCTCTATTTAAAGCTCTGCATAAAGCTTTGCTTAAAGCTCTATACAAGGCTCTGCTTAAAGCTCTACTAATACAGCACTAATATACTACGAAGGTTCTATAATTAGCTATATAACCACCTATATAATTATTATTATTAATTCTATTTATTGCCTAATTTAGTCCCCTTTTAGGTGTATATAGGAAAAAGCCCTATAAGGGGAAAACCCTAAGTATTTCCTTTTAGCTAGTTTTACTCGTTCTATCTTTACCTAGCTAGTATATCTTTATATCTTCTAGTCTACCTTATATACTATACTTTCTAGGTATATTAGAAGATCTAAAGGGGGTAGTAGGAGGGTTTAGTAATTTGCTAGTAAGCCGCCTATAGCTAGGCGGGGATATTTAGTCCTTAAGGGGCTAGAATAGGGCGTATTATTTAGTGTCCTCCTATTAGATCTTATATACTATTTAAAACTACTAAAGAATTCCTTTACCTATAAGCCATTTTACTCCTATTTATAAGCCCCTACTTATAAAGAGTATCTAAGTATAACGTAGCCCGCCTCTACGTCGCCATACAGCTAAAAAGACTAAGAGTGCTTGCGAACTTATTGTAAGCGCGGCGGGACCTAATATATATACTCTTACAATTGCCCTCTCCTTTACGCGCTCGTCTCTAAGCGCTCGCAGAGATTCCTCTATGCGCCCGTTTGGGCCTCCATAGAGATCAAACGCCAAGAGTATCACCATATTAGTTAGTCCCCAGTAACATAAGCGATCGGAATCTCCACTGACGCCTTATTGCACGGATGCGTGTTAGACTGTACTAGAGTGAAGTGACCAATGGGGATCGAACCCACAACACCTGGCCCCAGTAAGTTCGCAAGCACAATTGTAACGTGGCCCGCCTCCACGTCGCTATACGGCCAAAAAGACTAAGAGTGCTTGCGAACTTGTTGTAAGCGTGGCGGGACCTAATATATATACTCTTACAAAAGCGCAACAGACCCTTTTGGTCTTGCTGCCACAGCTTCTTAGTGACTCCGGCCAAGTTGGTCTCCACTATATCTTTCTACCTCTCCCCAGAGGCGAAGGCGTCCCTTCGTTAAGCTTAAAGAAGAAGATCCAGAAAGGTTTTGTGCAGATCGCTTGCTTCCATTTCGCCTGCCGCCATTATAGACTTAAGGCGTGGCACGAGACGTTTCGAACCATCAGTGCCAGCAGATTCTCCTACCGTTATGCAGTATGCCACGCTGCGGATAGGCATCTCGCCTATCCCTCTTAGATCCGAAAACTCGCAGCTAATACGCCGTTAAGTTAAAGGTGCCGCGACACCTCTAGCATATCCCGCAGAATTCTTGCTAATTCTAGGGTATGCTAACTTTATAACGTCTGCTTGGTCTATAACCTAGTCTATAACTATATCCTACGGCTCTACAATTATATTGCTTTATAGCTGCATTGCCAGAACCTCTACCCTACTGCGAAATTCTATAGTTCTAGGGAAAGAGTCTTCTTTTTTCCTAAGCAAATTTTATAATATGGGGATTATTTCCCCTATACTGTCCTAGATCCTCCCTATCTTATAATCTAGACGTCTTAATAACCTATTAGCAGGATTTATTTTTCCTAGGCGGTACGTAATCTTAAAATCGTATTATAATAGTGCCTTTACCTATCTAGCTTATTAACCGCTTAATACCTTTATAGTTATAAAGTATTCTAGGTTATTATAGTCTGTAAGGACTTTAATAGGGTAATTACTTTCTATATAATAATGTTGCTAGTGCTTTATTACTGTGACTATCGCGAGTAACTCCTAGTTGTGCGTTATATAACGCTATTTTATAGGGGTTATTTTCCTAAACTAAAACGCTATAGGATGCCATTTTCTGTCTTTTAATTAAGATATAATTGCCCCTAGGGTAAAGCCGGATATATCCGTTTTAAGGTATATATATAGCTCCTAGTAGAAGTATATTAAAATAGGCGCCGATGTAAATAAATCCTTTAACCGGTTTATAGCCTACTTAGCAGCTTTCCTAAATATAAAGGGTCCTAACTTCTTGCTATTTTTAGATCCTTTTAGTAGATTGGTAATTAGGAGTATTACTTATAAATAGTAAATAATAAACGTTTAGTAGAAGTTCGCCGTGCCTAAAAAAACCTATACTTCTCTAAATGTCGTGGGGTAGGGCTATTCCCTAATAGCGTTTACCCGACTTTTCTCTATTAATACTCTATTAACGCTAATAATAAAGCCTAAAAAATTAATGCTAGTAGTATAGAACGTATACTTTTTTAGGTTTATATAGAGCTTATATTCCCGCAGTCTTTTTAATACTATTTATATATAGTATATATATGCTTCGTAGTTATTAGAGTAGACTATAATATTATTAAGGTAAACTATATATATCGTATTTAATAGGCCTAATAATATCTTATTAATATAGGCCTAAAATATCGCTAGTGCGTTAGTAAGCCTAAATGGCATTACTAGGTACTTAAAGTGGCCGTACTATATTTAGAACGCCGTTTTCTACTTATTACCGGCTTTAATCCGGATTTAATAGTATATATCTTTTAGATCTAATTTTATAAATATCTTTATACCCAATAGCCTGTTAATAAGCTCCCCTATTAAGGGTAACGGGTAGCAATTCTTTATAGTAATCTTATTTAGCGCCTAATAGTTAATATAGAGGCAAAGGGTCCTATCCTTTTTAGGTATAAATATAATTGGTACCCCTACTAGGCTTATAGAGGGCTAAATCCATCCTCTTTAAAGATTGTCTACTATATATTAACGTAGTACCGCTAGCTTATTTTTTAATAGGTTATATAGTGGTTTAAAAGGAGGTTATTTATTCCTTATGTTTATCTTATACTTAACTAATATAGGGTTAAGTAAGGTTTGTGCAGCCTCTTTACTAAAAACATCCTTTAAGTCCGTATATTCCTATAGAATCTCTAGTTCCTCAACTATGTATAGCCGAATATCCGAAAATAAATATCCTATGTCCCCGTTCTTGGTGTTAAGAGTAGTATATATAGTATATGCCCACCCTTCTTCTTATATATAGTTTAAGAAAGTCTCTTAATTTTTAACTATAATGCGCGGTTAAGACTTATAATATTAATACGAGGCTAAAGGCTAATTAATGTCCGGATTAACTTGGCGAAGCTATAGGTATCCCAAAACAAGGTTATACCCCTTAATTTTTATAGCATAGAAGCGTATCTCCTATATATTTTATAGACCCTCGCGGTCCTAGCTAGCTACGGAAAAAGCCTATTCCCTATAATATAGAATCTGGTGGCCTCTAATGCTTTAAATAGTGCGTACCTATAAGCCGCTAAGGTTTAAATCTAATTCTTTTACTAGTAATTAAGAAATGAACCCTATACTTACGCCGCTGTCTATAAGGCAGTCTTACGTTACCTATTTATTATTAACTTAAATAGAGACAGGAATAACTATACAGCAGTTTACTCCCTCCTTCTCTTACTATCTTAGTATAAGGGAGTAAAGATCTACTAGGCTATCTCTTTTCCTAATTAAGCTAACTCTTACTTTTTTTACCGGCAGAAGCGGCTTATATAGCCCTTCTTACCGCAGTTATAATAGGTGCGTATCTCCTAGTTTCTTTTCTATAGATTAGGTCTCTGCCTATTATTATTTTAGAGTTAACCAGTATTGCTCTAGGGCTGCGAGGCCTGCTTACGTTGTCCTTTTATAGAGCGGTTAGGTTAGAATCTGCCCCTATTATTAAAGCTAGGTCTAGTCCTACGCTCTTTATTATTGGCGTCTTATTCCTTTTACTTGCCTAAATAGTCTCTTTTAGTATTCTTAATCCGAGTAGCTTTAGAGATAAGCTTTTCTTAAAAGGTAGGAATTTCGCCCTTCTCTTGTATAGCCTATTAAATCTTAGGTTATAGCTTAGCGAGTAGCTAGTAAAGTTATATAGCGTTATCCTATAGATCTAAGTAGGGTATATTATCTTCTAGTTTTTTTAAGTAGTTTATAAAATAGACCACAGTCTAACTATCCCTTTGTTTGGCGTCGTGGTATTACTAATTATAGTCTATCCCGCAATTAGTAGGGTTTTAGACCTAATTAACCAACTAGGTCCTAAGTTTGCTAAATTTAAAAGGTATAGTAAGTTTCTTCTTATAGCGTGTTTATAAACTCTCGACGGTGCTATGTAGGAAGGTAGAAGTAATTAATGTCTGATTATACTCGTTAGAGTAACGTTTTAGATTTAGCTAAAACTTGGTTTTGCATTAACGGATAAAACGATTGCAGTTTTGGAGACTATTACTATAGTACTTATTAGGTTCCTTTATGCGAAATTTAGGTTTTTCTAACGTTATAGTATAGTGTAGCGTTACCCCTTTAAGTCCGCTTTATGTCTAGGGTGTCTATACTTTCCTTAATTGTCCTTACAATTATTTTTAGTAGTCTTAATATACTTATCTTAGTCATATTTCTAACTCCTTTATTTTTTATAGGGTCTCGTATAGCGACCGCTCTAATAACTTCCCAGCGGTAATCGTTTCTAAAGGTCTCGTAAGGTTAGATAGACTAGCCGTGGCTTCCTTATAGGAAGAGGGAATGCGCTTCTCTAGGGAGACTCTTTAAGCCTCTTATAGTGGGGGCGTCATTTTAGGGGGTAAGGAGGTATAGCCCGTTATCGTTAATTAATAGCCGTACGTTCCTTCCGTAAAGGATTAAGAGTGATTAGAATTGTAAGAGGCTAGCTTAACCGGAACGTATAATTATTTAATTAACAGTGTTACCGGTAAGTAGAAGGTAAGTTAAAAGTAAGTTAAAGGTAGAATAAGTTTTACGTATTAAAGGACAAATGCTTCTAACCACTTCTATTTAGAGATTAATTGCTAGTTCTTCTCTAGAGGAGAACCAGCTCCCTATATAATCCTTTTAAGACGCTAGCAAAACCCTTTACCCCTTATCTGTCTAACTATGTCTTCTAAGACGTAGATAGAATATAGATAAGACCTCCTTTTGGAATATAGATAAGACCTCCTTCTAGAATATAAATAAGACCTCCTTTTAAAACATAGATAAGACCTCCTTTTATTTTATCTAATATATATCTTCTAGGGAATTCTGTTACAGCTTTAAGGGTACTATATATATCCTAAAGGACCAGGCGATTTAAGATGAAATTCTAAAGGTCTTCTACAATAACCCTTTTAGGGGTCACTATAGTGCTAACAGAACTCTTAAGGCCGTTTAAAGGAAATACTTTTAGGACGGAATGTTTAAAAAGGTTAAGGACTATATATTGAGGTGTAATACGTACTAAAGGATATAGATATCTAGGTATCGCCTATATAGCGAGTTATTAGTGCTTCCTATTTTACAGGGACCTATATTAAAATTGACAATAGATTTTATTACAGGCTTACCCCCTACTAAGATAAGAACTGGAGAGGTTACTAACGCTATCCTAGTAATCGTCAATAGGTATACAAAGTTTTTAAAATACTTTGGCAGACCTGTTTTTAAAACGGTAGCTCTTGTTTAGTACGCTAAGGGGAATTATATCTAATAGAGGTACCGTATTTAACAGTGCATTTTAGTCTTTATTCTATCTCTTATTAAAAATATAGCGAAGGATAAGTACTACCTTTTACCCGTAAATAGACGGGCAAACAAAGCGTCTAAATGCGTTGTTGGAACACTACCTCCGCTGCTATATTAATTATCAACAGGATAATTGGACATTGTAGTTAGCTCTAGCGCAGTACGTGTATAACATAAGCATCTATAGCAGTATAAAAATGACCCCTTATAAAGTATTATTTGGGGTAAAAGCAAATAACCCCTAGAATATTAAGGATATTATTCCCGAAAGAGAGGCACTAGTAGTATCCGAAAGAATTAAGTAAATAAGAATTCGCAAAGAGGAACTTAAAAAGCACTTACTAGACGCCTAGGCCGTGCAAAAAAGGTACTATAATAAAAAACGTATGCTAAAAGAATTCAAGATAGGAGACGAAGTCTTACTATTTATAAAAAATATCCGAATAAAACGCATTAAGAAGAAGCTGGATTACTAGTAGCTCGGACCCTTTAAGATAGTTAAGAAAACTAAAGGAAACTAAGCCTACAAATTATAATTACCGAAATCTTATCTAATATATCCTATATTTTATATTTCCTTACTAAAGCTATACCGGAGAAGAGATAGTGCGGAACCGCCCCTACCTAGTAAAATTAATAGGGAACTAAAATGGAATATAGAAGACATTTTAGACTAAAGATGGCGCTAGAAGAAGCGCGAATTTTTAGTTTATTAGGAAGGATACTTCTAGGCGTATAATAGTTGGGAACCTAAGGAGTACCTTTAGCCGGGATATAATACCGTAATTAAAACCTTTCTAAGAACTAAAGGTAAAGATTTAGAAATGGTTCCGGATATGCTATAGGTAAAGTAATAGAGAAGACCCCACAAATTAAAACTATAGGATTAAGCATAGGCATTAAGAATGGAAATGTTTCGCTATTATAATAGGGATCCTAAAATCCTATAAGAGGAAGCCTATAGGGATCTATAGGAGAACCACTAGGGATACTATTTAAAGAAGACACTGTTTAAGAAGGAGCAGTAGTACCATAAGAAGTGGCCTTGGGGATTTAGAAAGATTCCCTAGGAATAAAAGGAGAGTATTCAGCCTAGCACTAGAGATACGTAGTAGAGTTAATAGTATAAAGAGGAGCAAAAGGACAGCCTATAAAGAATTAAAAATTTTAAGGAATTGTAAGGCACCTATAGGAATACTACTCGTTTATTATATATAGGGATTATAGTAGTGCACTACGTTTATATAGATTATTACCGAAGCTTAGAATAAAGGTATCCCTAAAGTATAAAGTTAATTCCTAATAATAGGGCATTCTAGAGGTACCTAAGAAGCACTATATAAAGCTATTTTATAAGAAGAAGGAAAGAGCTAGGTAATAACTTAAATACTAGCAGCAGTAATAGGAGCCTCCTCTTCCATCTTAACGTCATTATCGACGGTATTATTGGCTCCTCTATCCCTAGAATTATTAGTACTTCTACTAACATTCTTTTTAGAATAATAGGTACTAGAAGGACTAGCACAGGTAGGAGACTAGCAAGGAGAACGTTTATCTTAACCTTTATTACTATCCTTAGTATCCCTAGGTTCTAAATTGGCGTCTAAGTAGGGATTAGAGAGATATTGGCTAAAAGAGTTAGTATAGTTCCTAAGCAAGTCACTAGAGAAACTCACCTGGCTAGAGTAGCCCGCGTAAAAATACGAATATTATTATTAATAAGGACGAGCTATTCGTATATACGCTCCTAGACACTATATATCTAAAAACATTGCGTCTCTATAGTAGTGGAAACCCTTATAGAATTAAAAAGTTTATAAGTAAGGGAAGACACCTTCTATTCCCGCCTGTTACTATTAGGATATTAGCGGAAATCTTAGATAGCGTGTTAGAGCCTATAAGTCTTATATATATAGACAGCGGGAATCTAGTATAATTAGCGAAATCTAGAATAGGATAGAATAGGAAATACTAGGACGTAGGTCTTTCTCCTACTGCGATAATAGGAGTACTTAGATTTGTTTTTGCTGGAGTAAGGTATCTTACAGACGTGGGAAGGATCCTACGTAAGAGCATAAACGCAGCGATAATAGCATTTTAGGGAAACTGCTATAGGAGTAATAGACGCTGTCTAGGGCGTTACCGGGAGATTAATAATACTACCGCTGGTCTGGGGATGCGTAGAAGGACCACGAGCCATTGTAAGAGAATACTCTAAGAAGTTAGCATCATTATAAGAGATAAGGTGGAAATCCTATTACTTATAGACGTGTTATAAGAAGAGAATAAAGCAGCTATAAAAGAACAGCTAGAGATATAGAAGCTAAAAGTGGAGATATAGAGGAAACAGTCTGCTAAAAGATAAGACAAATAGTATTGTTAATAAAAAGACGTATAAGAGGCGACAGCTTATAAACTGGAAGAAAATTAAAATAAAGATGTCATTATTAGAGCCTATTTTAGGTAAATAGGGATAGTGGCTTATGGACGCGTTGCATAGGATAACCTCCAGATTAACTTATAATAAACTCTTATAATAAAAAAAGGTAAATCCTATCTAATTTTTATTATTATTATTTTAGTTCTATTATAAAGGCATTATAAGGAACTATGGTAGGAGAAGAGTAGAGGAACTAAGGACAAAGTAAGGTTTTACGCTAGTAAAGAACTAGCTATAAGCCGCATTATAGAGTACCTTTCCACTAAGAATTTCCCTAGTAGTTTTAGCCGGAACTTTATAAAAGCTTAGTAAAGGTAAAGTCTTAGAGGACTAAGACCCTTAAAGGGGAGGCAATTATAATGGAATTCCCTAAAAGGTACATATTAGATAAGATAGAAGGAGGTCTTATCTATATTCTAAAAGGAGGTCTTATCTATGTTCTAGAAGGAGGTCTCATCTATATTCTAGAAGGAGGTCTTATTTATATTCTATTTACGTCCTAGAAGATACAGTTAGATAGATAAGGGGTAAAGGGTTTTATTAGCGTCTTAAAAGGATTATATAAGGAGCTGGTTCTCCTCTAAAGAAGAACTAGCGATTAGTCTCTAAATAGAAGTGGTTAGAAGTATTTGTCCTTTAATACATAAAACTTATTCTATCTTTAACTTACCTTCTACTTACCAGTGACACTATTAATTAGATAATTATACGTTCCGGTTAGGCTGGCCTCTTACACTAAGTAATATTATTTATACCTATATTAGTAAGTAGCTAGTTCCTTACTAAGCGGTAACTATAGAATAGTAGTATATAGTATACTAATTAAATAGGCCACCCGTATATATATTAAGGTAAGATATTTAGAATATAGATATTAGCTATATATTTAGACCTAAGACCTTTATCTATAGTAGAAAGGCAGCTATAGATTTTACCTTTATTAGTCCTTTATATAGGGAGAGAGTTAGTATTAACTATAGGGTATTCTATATAGCTGCGTTATATATTTTTACTACCTTCTTCTATTATTGCTTCTATTTAAGATCTGCCTATCTTATAATTAGTATAGTAAATCTCTATCTATATTAGTAACCTCCTATCCTCTATTACCATTATAGTACTCTACTAGTATAACGCTAGGTCTTTATCTAATAAGATAATCATTTCCTTATTTCCTTTTCTCTCTGTTATTTATAGGTAAAGGGCTTCCTAGCTAGTATATTTAGGCATATTACCTCTTTAAGGGGCTATCGCTTCTTATATATATCTCATTCCTTATATACGTTTTAGTATTTAGTATATATTTCTTCTACTAGGTAGCCTTATACTATAACTGCTCTCTATATAGTAGTTAAGTTAATATATAAGTTTAGTAGTAGAACTACTACTTCGCGTTCTAGTATAGCGCGTAGTATTCTTCTATAGGCCCCTATAGTTCTATATAGGCACTAGTTTTATAGCTTAGCTAATAGCGCTAGTAAGCTTTTTACTA
>Ga0307515_10014980_pt1 | contig 14323 bp, 12 predicted proteins | sample 17_EM_MG_FD_194513 | JGI IMG/M metagenome (GOLD analysis project Ga0307515, IMG submission 194513) | Populus trichocarpa ectomycorrhiza microbial communities from riparian zone in the Pacific Northwest, United States - 17_EM | ecosystem: Host-associated > Plants > Roots > Unclassified | place...
GATAAAAGGGAGCTGCGCTCATGACGAGCGAGCGCCCGACATAACAAAGTTCATATCGGGAGCGGTCTGTGAAAAGTGCTGAAACTAAGTTGCGCTTTCCGGCTATGGCGGCGCTCTGCGCGCTAACGATCCTAAGTCTTTCGAGCTGCGCGAGCATCATGCACGCCGGTGGCCAGGAAGTCAGAACCTCGAGCACGCCGACCAGCGTTGAAGTCTGGGTCGACGGTGCGAAGCGAGGTGCGACACCCCTAATCACGAAACTGCCGCGCAGGGCCAGTCTGTCGTGAAAGTCCAACTTGCCGGCTACCCGCCTTTTGAAGCCACACTGACACGCAGCGTCAGCGACTGGGTGTGGGGCAACATTGTGTTCGGCGGAATCATCGGCCTTGTTGTGGACGCCGCGTCGGGCGGCCTCGACAAACTTACACCCCAGCAGATCACCGCCACCATCGCTGCCAGTAACGTCATGACGAGCCAAGAAAAAGGGCGACGGCATCTTCGTCGTGGTCGCTCTCAAGCCGCAAAGCCATTGGGTAACGGTCGCTCAGTTGCAACGTTAGTCCTAGCGCCGCATCAACACGGCGTCGCGCGTCGAAGCAGATTCACTCGGGAGGCCATCGTTATGTTACCGCTACCAATTTTCGGGGCGCTCGAGTGTCATGCCGGATTGCCTGCCGATAGCGAATTCGCAATGCAAGTTTTGACATCTCTCGGCGCATCAACAAACCAAAACACGTGCACTACAGAAGGACAACCTGCCACCGAACACTTGCAATGCTTACGCGACTGATTCATGGTAGCGCTACCTTATTGATAGCGCTGTCAGGGCGCTATTCAGCCACAGATTACGGAGTTGGGATCCAGATAGTTTTCTAGTGTTTTTGGACTAAGGGGGGTCAAGGATGTTTAAGCCAAGCACGGTGGCCGTAGCGGTTGCGGCTATTCTCGGTTCCACATTAGCGCGCCTTGATTGCGCGCAAGCGCAGGAAGCAACTGCGAGCGATGCGGACGACAACACTACCGATACTCCGCTCGAGGAAGTAGTCGTCAAAGGCTTGCGGCGCAGCCTCGAACAATCGATGGATATCAAGCGTGATTCCGTCGGTGTCGTGGACGCCATCACTGCCGAAGACATCGGCAAGTTTCCGGATACTAATCTCAGCGAAGCGCTCCAGCGCATTACCGGCATCTCGATTAACCGCCGCAATGGCGAGGGTGCTTTGGTCACGGCGCGCGGTTTCGGCTCGCAATACAACATGGTCACGTTGAACGGGCGCCAGATGCCTGCTGCCGATGCTTACGGCAATGGCGATGCGGTATCCGGCGGCGTCGCCGGCAACAACCGATCGTTCAACTTCGCCAATCTCGCGGCGGAAGCCATCAGCGGTATCGAGGTATACAAAACCAGTCGTGCCACCATTGCCACTGGTGGTATTGGCGCGACCATCAATATCAAGACGGCGCGACCGTTCGATAACAGCGGTGTGATTGCGAATGTCGGTGTCAAAGCCGTAAACGACACCACCAATCGCGTCGGCGATGACTTCACGCCCGAAGTCAGTGGCATCTTCAGTTTCACGGACGACGATCGGCGCTGGGGCGTGGGGCTCAACGGTAGCTTTCAAAAGCGCGACAGCGGCTCTTCGATGTCCACAGTGAATGACTGGCACATTCAGGCCTGGGACGCGGATATGGCCGTGAACCGGAACCAAGCGCCGCTCTCGCCGACCGCTAACATTGTGAACGCACCGGCGGTCGGTCAGCTCTACGGCATTCCCAACGATATTCGTTATCACTTTGCCGATAGGGAACGCGAGCGTACCAATGCGCAACTCACTGTGCAGTTCGCGCCGATGGACTCGGTCACATTGACCGCCGATTACACGTATGCGCTCACGAGCTTGAAGGAAGATCGCGGCGATCAGACGATCTGGCTACAACGCAACGGCTTCACGAATATCGAATTCGATACCGGCTCAACAGTGGCGACGCCGGTTATGCTGTCGGAAAACACCGGTGCGAGCAAAGACTTCGGCTATGAGCAACAGCATCGCGAACAGCAGAATGATCTGAAGTCAGTGGGCTTCAATGCCAATTGGGAATTGACCGATCGCTTCAGCCTCGCATTCGATGTTCACGATTCCCAAGCGACCAGCATGCCGGACGATCCGATCACGGGCGGCGGCGAGACGACATTCAGCTTGGCCGGCAAGGTGCCGAGCACCGGCAACTGCAGCGCGGTCTGCAGCAACTTCTGGACGCAGACATTCCAATTCAACGGCGGCTTGCCGGTGGCGGCACGCACGCTCTATCCCACGAATACCGATGCGCTGGCGGGAAGGAACGGCAACAACAACTTTACGTTCGACGCCAACAGCATCGGCTCGCAGGTCCTGCGCATCAACTATCAGGATCAGGACACCGAGATCAGACAGGCGCGTTTGGATGGAGCGCTGAAGTTCGACAATGGACGTTTCCAGTTTGGTGTCGAAACTCGGACCATGGATATGCGCCAGCGAGCATCGGGCGGAACACTCGTGATGGGCGACTGGGGCGCCACCGACACAGGCTTGGTTCCGGACATGGTGGCCATGCTGCAGCCGTTCAGCCTCGTCAATTCATTCCATGATTTCAATCCGAGCGGTGCACCCACCGGTGGATTGAAAGGCAGTGCGAACGCGCTCGGGCAGTGGGCCCTCGCTCATGGCTACACGAACTGGTCTGAGGTGACCGCGATCGATGGCCAGCTTGTATACAATCCTGGATTCAATACGGACAACCAGATTGGCGAGGACTCCGACGCCCTCTACATCCAATTTGCGATGCAAGGCGAGCTCGGCAACATGCCGGCCAATGTCGTGCTGGGCGCACGTTACGAGAGAACCGACGTCACCTCGATATCGGCCAACCGGATCCCGACCGCGCTGCTTTGGACGGACGACAACGACTTTACGGTTCAGCGTCCGGAAGAAGTGACAAATCTCTCTGAAAAAGCCAAGTACAACAATCTGCTGCCGAGCCTGGACTTCGATCTGGCGTTCACTGAGCAAATCAAGGGACGCATGTCTTACAGCAAATCCATTGCACGCGCGAGCTACGGAAATCTGGCCGTGGGCGCAAATCCGGGCGGGCCGGGTGGTTCGACGCTCAGTGGCTTTCAGCCGCCGGGCACGTCCAACAATCCTGCGCTGCAGCCGTTGGAGTCCGACAACGTCGATCTTTCGTTGGAATACTATTTCTCCCGGAAAGGCTATGTCGGCGTTACGTTCTGGGACAAGCGTGTCAACAACTTCATCGGCAATTCCGTGACCGACCAGTCGCTCTACGGCATTCGGGATCAGACCAGCGGCCCTCGTGCGCAATTTGCCCGTGACTTCCTCGTCCAAAACGAGTTGGCTACCGATGACTCCGCGTTGTTCACGCTAATGGCGATGATCGACAACCCAGGCACTTTCACAGACGCGGCGGGCAAAACTTGGACGGGCGGAGCGGCAAATTACGACGGCAGCAATGCGCAGCATGTCGCTTTCGCCACGAAGTACGATCTGCTGCCCAACGACGACGATCCGCTGTATCAGTTCGCCGTCTCAACGCCGGTGAACAACAGGAAAGCCAGAATCTATGGCTGGGAGCTCGGCGGGCAGTACTTCTTTGGCGATACGGGGTTCGGCGTTCTAGCTAACTACACGATCGTCAAAGGCGACGTCGGCTACGACAATGCCAGCGATCCGAACGAGAACCAGTTTGCCTTGCTGGGTTTGAGCGACTCTGCGAATGCCGTGCTGATGTACGAGAAGTTCGGAGCCACGGTCCGTCTGGCATACAACTGGCGGGACGAGTCTCTCTCCAACATCAATGTGGGTCAGTGGAGAAACCCCATTTACGTTGAAGCTTACGATCAGGTCGATCTCAGTATCGGTTATGACTTCAGCGAGCACTTTGCCATGTCCTTTGAAGCGATCAACCTGACTCAGAACGATATTCGCTGGCACGGCCGGTCCGATAATCAGCTCTGGTATCTGGAAGATCAGGGCGTGCGCTTTGGCTTGGGAGCGCGCTACAGGTTCTGATGGCGAAGCACGTACTGCTCAACAATGTCGAGCACCAAGATCTGCGTGTGATCACGCGACACGCGGCGGAGCTTGGCGACAATGTGGGCAGCGTGCTGACCTTTCCGACGGAGTACGGGGATATTCAACGTGAATATCCCCTCTTCTTCAGGAAAGATCCGGGCACCGGCGAGTATCAATCGATCGCGCTGCTCGGCTTTCGGAACGACGAAAATCTTTTTCTCGATGACCGGGGATGGAATGCGGCGTACATTCCCGGGATCATCGCGCGCGGACCCTTCCTGATCGGCTTTGATGGGCGTGGCGAGCCCGTGATTCATGTCGATCTGGATAATCCCCGGATCAGCCGCTCGGAAGGTGAGCCGGTGTTCTTGCCGCAAGGCGGGAACAGCCACTACATCGAGCGTGTCGCTACAATTCTGAAAGGCATCAATGACGGCATAGCGATCTCCAAGGCAATGTTTGCCGCTTTCACGGAGATGGCGCTGATCGAGCCGGTCAATGTGGAAATCAAGCTCACCGCAGATGAGCAGTACACCCTGCGCGGGTTGTATACGATCAGCGAAGAGAAGCTCAAGGCACTCGACGGCAATTCACTTTATAGGCTAAACCAAGCCGGCTTCTTAGAAGGGGCCTTTCTGGTCATCGCATCGATGAACAACGTCAAGAAGCTGGTCGACATGAAGCATCGCAGGCAACAGCATGGTGGAAATCGCTAAGACGCATGTTTTGGAAGGTTGCCGCCCCGACAATCTTCCGATGCGCGAGCTTCTATCGAGAGAAGAGCCCCTGGTCCTCAAAGGGCTCGTCAAAGATTGGCAGCTCGTCCAGGCAGGCAGGCGCTCGGATCGCGAGGCCATGCAATACCTCTTGTCCTTCTATATCGGCAGACCGCTGTCGGCCTCGTTCGGAGCGCCGTCGATTGCGGGTCGGCTGTTCTACAACGAAAACTTCACCGAGCTGAATTTCGTCAGTCGCCGCGCGACCTTGGATGAGGTTCTGAATCTCATCGAGGCGCATTTTGAGGACGCGCAGCCGCCCACCCATTACGTCGCGTCCACGGTGATCGATGCCTGGTTGCCGGGCTTCAGGCAGCAAAACGATGTCGGGTTCGCAGCTCACGGGCTCGATCCCGCGCCGAGCATTTGGATCGGCAACCGAACGATCGCCTCTTGTCACTACGATGCGCCGAATAATCTGGCGTGTTGCGCGGTTGGAAAACGCCGCTTCACGATGTTTCCGCCGGAACAGATTGTTAACTTGTATCCAGGTCCGCTCGAGCCGACTCCGGGCGGACAGGCTGTGAGCCTCGTCGATCTGGCGAATCCGGATTTCGATCGACACCCGCGGTTTCGCGAGGCGCTCGCCGCCGGACGAGTCGCGGAGCTAGAACCCGGCGATGCCGTGTTCATCCCCAGTATGTGGTGGCACCACGTCGAAGCCTTGAGTCGCTTCAACACGCTCGTCAACTATTGGTTTAGCGCCGTCCCCAAATTCATACCGACGCCGATGAATGCGCTCATCCAGGCACTGTGGTCGATTCGCGACCGGCCCGAGCGCGAGAAGCGTGCGTGGAAAGAGGTTTTCGAGTACTACGTTTTCGGCCCTGCCGAGCGCTCCGGTGAGCATATCCCGGAGCATGCGCGCGGGGTGTTAGGCGAGATGGACGAGGTGAAGGCGCGGCAGATCAGAGCCCTGCTCCTGAACAATCTCAATCGATGAGAGATCCGTACAGACAATGAAAATGCAACGAGTTGTTATCGCGGGCGGTGGAACCGCTGGCTGGCTGGCCGCCGCCGCGCTCTCGCAACAGTTGAAAGGTGTGCTCGACATTACCTTGATCGAGTCGGACGAGATCGGCACGGTGGGCGTCGGTGAATCCTCGATTCCACCGATGCGGGTATTTCACAAGCTGCTCAGAATCGACGAGCAGGAGTTCATGCGCTCATGCGAGGCGACCTTCAAGCTCGGCATCTCGTTCGAGGGATGGCGGAAACCCGGCGATCGTTACATCCACTCCTTCGGCATGAACGGCAAGCCTACGTGGCTCTGCGAATTTCATCACTTCTGGTTGCGCGGCTTGGAACGGGGCATCAAGAGCGAGTTGGGCGATTACTGTCTCGAGCTGCAGGCGGCCAAGGCACATAAGTTCGCGACATCCCCGCAGTCGGAAATCAATTTCGCTTATCACCTCGATGCCACGGTGTATGCGAAGTTCTTGCGGAAGTTTGCCGAGGGTCATGGCGTCAACCGCATCGAAGGCAAGATCAAGCAGGTCAAGCAGAAATCGGAAGACGGCTGCATCGAATCGCTCCTGCTGGACTCGGGCCGATCCGTCGCAGGCGACTTCTTCATCGACTGCACGGGCTTCCGCGCCTTGCTGATCGAACAAACACTCCAGACCGGTTACGAGGATTGGTCGCATTGCTTGCCTTGCGACAGCGCGGTGGCAGTGCAAACAGAGTCCGTCAGCACGCCTGTGCCTTACACACGCGCCATTGCGCATGAGGCCGGCTGGCGCTGGCGCATTCCGCTGCAACATCGCGTGGGTAACGGAATGGTGTTCTGCAGCCGCTACATGTCGGACGAGGAAGCCACGAGCAAGCTATTGCAGGAAGTGGAAGGCAAAACTCTCATCCAGCCGCGAGTGCTGAAGTTTCGCACCGGTCGCCGTCGCAAGGCTTGGAACAAGAATGTCGTCGCCTTGGGGCTGGCGAGCGGATTCGTCGAGCCGCTGGAATCCACGAGCATTCATTTGATCATGACGGGCATCACGCGGCTGATGCAGCTCTTCCCTTTCGGCGGCATCGATCCATCGTTGGTCGAGCTGTACAACCAGCAAACGCAAGCCGAGGTCGAAAAGATCCGCGATTTCATCGTGCTCCACTATCACGCCACGCAGCGCGACGACACCCCGTTCTGGCGCTACTGTAAGACGATGAGCATTCCGGAAACGCTGGCTCACCGCATCGCTTTGTTCAAGAGCGCGGCGCATGCTTTTCAGGCAGAGGGTGAGCTGTTTCGGGTCGATTCATGGACGCAGGTGATGCTCGGCCAGGGCATCGTTCCCGAGCACTATCATCAAGTGACTGCGACGATGAGCGACGCTGAGCTGATCCAGGTGTTGAGCTCGTTGCGAAACGCCGTTAGCCAGGCGGTGGCGAAATTGCCGGCTCATCAAGAGTTCATCGAACGTTATTGCAAGGCAGGCCACGCTGCCGGCGCGTGACCGGACGCGGCTCTTCGCGGCCCAGTCGATGCCGTTCGCGGCGTATAAAGGCCCCTGAGCGGCCTGGAAAACGGCCTCGGCATGAGGCGTCGAGCCGTTGGCCTGTGGCCGAGCGCGCTGCGCGCGGTAAACTGTGCCCCTGGTCCGCGCGCGGCAGCCGCCACGGAAAGGCACCTGAAGCTTGGAATTGCATCCCGCCATTCGCGTCAGCACCTTCGCTCTCGGAACCGAGCGAGCGCCGCTCTTGGTCATCGACAATCTCGTCGCCGATGCGGAATCATTGGTTCAAACGGCGGCCTCGAAAGCCTTTACATCCAACGGCCGTTTCTATCCGGGCATTCGCGCACCCGCGCCACTACCCTACCTCAAGCTCGTCGAGAGTCGGTTCCGCAATCTGCTGCGGGATGTTTTTCAATTGAAGGGACAGACGCTGCGCTTCTCGCTGTGTCACTTCTCGCTCGTGACGACGCCTGCCGATGAGCTCGGTCCGCTGCAACGGATTCCGCATGTGGACTCTCTGGACGGGAGCGGGCTCGCTGCGATCCATTACCTGTTCAAACAAGATCTAGGCGGGACATCGTTCTATCGCCATCGTGCAACCGGTTATGAGACCTTGGATGAATGGCGGTGGACGGCCTATTCCCATGCCTTGGAACGCGAGCAAGCCGGGCCCGATGCGCCCGGTGCGCAGTACATCAACGGCAACACGGCGCTTTTCGAGGAGATCTCAAGGAATGACGGGCTGTTCAATCGAATGCTCGTCTATCGGCGCAACTCTCTGCATTCAGGGTGTATCGCTCGGGACTTTGCGCCCGATCCGAGCCCGCTGACGGGCCGGCTCTCGATCAATAGCTTCATCGACCTGATCTAGTTTTCTGCTGAAAGTAGCCTGCGCCTGTGCTTTGTCGGCTCGGAAGCGCACAGCGTCTGTGGACTGTCGCGCTTGCGGAAATGACGGCGGGCGCGGTTTGCCACAAAATACGGGGGAGCCCTGGCCGCCGGCGTCAGGTTAATCGGCACGAACTCAAGGAGACCGCCATGTTCTACCAAGGCAGCTGCCACTGCGGCAACGTCAAATTCACTGTCGAAGGCGAGCTGAGCGAAGTCATGGCGTGCAACTGTTCGATCTGTCAGCGCAAGGGCGCGCTCATGTGGTTCCTGCCCTCATCGCAGGTCACGGTGCAATCGCCCAAATTGCCGCTGAAATCTTACGAGTTCAACAAACACGCCATCGCACACAAGTTCTGCCCCACCTGCGGCATTCACTCCATCGCCGAGGGTGCGGACTCCGCAGGCAACAAGATCACGTGCATCAACATTCGCTCGCTCGAAGACTTCGACATCGACTCCGTGCCCATCAAGCACTACGACGGACGGGCGGCGTGAGGGCTGATGTGAAACTTCTTTACCGCTAGCACGCCGATCCAAATGAACAGTGCGAGCACCGCGGCCTGCGCGCTGGCGAACGGCACCTCGGTGCCGGTGGGCGCGAGGGTATGGAGCGCGGGAATTTTCTGAAACGCCTGCGTCACGCCGACGAACATATTCAGATAGAACGACGCGTGCGCGGTGACCACATAGATCCAAGGCCACTGGTGGCGACGCTTTGACCCACCGCGGCACGTCGAACGAAGGGGCGGGCCCGCCCCTCTTCGTTCGACCAAGCGGGGCTCCGCTCATTCAGTGATGATGATGTCCACCAGGGCCGTGTACGTGCCCGTGCGATAACTCTTCCTTCGTGGCGTCGCGTACGTCTTCGATCTCAACATCGAAATGCAGAGTTTTTCCGGCTAACGGATGGTTGCCATCCAGCTTCACGCTGTCGCTATCCACTTCCACCACGGTCAGCATGCGCACGCCCTCGTCCGAACGCGCCTGCAGCTGCATACCGGGCTCGATCTCCGCCACGCCTTGAATGGCGCTGCGCGGCACACTCTGCAGCAGATCCTTGTCGTATTCGCCGTAGCCATCAGCAGGCGCCACCGTTACTTTCAGCTTGTCGCCCGACTGCTTGCCTTCAAGCTCGCGCTCCAGACCCGGAATGAGATTCCCGCGCCCATGCAGATACGCAAGCGGACTATCTTTCTCCGACTGATCCAGCACCTCACCGGCATCGTTCGTGAGCTTGTAATGAATGAGCACAACGGAATTACGGGCAACAGGCATCGGGGATGTCCGGTGAAAACAGGGTCGGCAAGTGTACCAGACAGTCTCCGGGGCGCTACTCGGCGGCACCCTCGAGCGAGGCGTTGAGCGCCGTAGCCATGGCAGCCTGACCATTTACGAGGTCTTTCCATGCCAGCTCTTGGCCGTTCCGTTTTCCCTTAGCCGTGAGTTTCAAGCCTTCCGGCGTCAGCGTGACGACGAACGGATTACCGTCGATTTCAATTTCGCGCTTCAGGGGTCTGTCTAACTTAGTCATGAATTTTTCCTAATGCCTCGTGGATCTCAATCTGCGAATTCGGCCGAACGACGCGCGCCATTTCGGCGCCGTCGCGAAGAAAAATCAAAGTCGGCCAAAGTTTGACCTTGAATGAACGCCCGAGCGGCCTGCCGGGGCCATCTTCGAACTTGAAATGCCGGACTTCCGGATGCGCGCCGAGCGCCGCTGCAATGATCGGCCGGGCGCCGCGACAGAAGCCGCACCACGATGTGCCGAATTCGACGACCGCCGGGCCGACGAGCGCATCGACTTCCGCGCGTGGCAGCTCGGCGCCGTATTCGAAGCCCGCATCCTCGTGACTGGTTTGCAAGTCGTGACTCTTTTCAATGTTGCCGGTCATTCCATTGATGTCCTCGTCCGGTGCGCCGTGGCAAGTTTCGCGCTTTGAGCTAAGGACCGCTAGCGATCAGCCTCGCCGCGGCCTCGGATTCGCCCGCCTGAAACAATCGTCCCCGCTCTGTGATTAACACAATAACAAGCGTGGCGACGCCGCAAATGAGGTAACCCAGCGTCAGAGGCACCGCCGTGCCGTCGAAGCTTTGGCCAATTATGAAGCCGAGAAACCCTCCACCGGCAATACCCATAAACCCTTGCAGGGACGACCCGGTTCCCCCGACATGGCCTAACGGCTCCATTGAAATCGAGCCAAAGTTCGACCCCACCAAGCCAAAGCAGAACAGCATGCCCGACTGCAACACCGTAAACGTAACGATGTTTTCATGTCCACTCAGCGCCGTCGCAAAGTGCACAGTCGCAAAAAAGATCCACCCGAGCAATGCGCCATGCGACACACGCCGCGCCCCCAGCCGCTCGACGATTCGAGAGTTCAAGAACGAAGACAGGGCCATCGAAATCGCGACGAGGGCGAAGATCAGGGGAAAAACATCTGCGGCGTGGAAGACATCCGCAAAAATTTGCTGCACGGAGTTGATGAAGGCGAACAGCCCGCCGAATAGAAACGCCATGGCCAGCATGTAACCCATGGCAATACGCGAGGTGAATACGGTTCCGAACGCTTGGGCAATGCGCTCTGCCGAAAGCGCGCGCCGGTCTTCGAGGCGCATCGTTTCCGGCAAGCGCAACGCAGCCCAAACGAGCAAGCAGCCACTGAATGCCGAGAGCGCCGCGAAGATCCAGCGCCACTCCGCGACATACACGATGGCCTGTCCGATGGATGGCGCAATGACCGGAGCCGCCATGAACACGATGAACGTAAGCGACATCACGCGCGCCATCTTCGCGCCGGAATAGCAATCGCGCACGATCGAGATACACAGCACTTGCGCACCGGCGGCGCCGGCACCTTGCAACGCGCGCGCTACAATCATTGTTTCTATAGAAGTTGAAAACGCAGCCGCCACACTGAAGAATGCATAGGCCGCCACGCCGATCAACAGCAGCTGCCTGCGGCCGAAGCGATCGGCGAGAATTCCGTAGACGAATTGCGCCGAGCCCATCCCAAGCAAATACGCGGTGATGACCCACTGCCGCTCGTTATCGGTATCGATATGCAATGCCGCACCGATTTGAGGCAGAGCGGGCAACATCGAATCGATGGCGAGCGCGTTCAGCGCCATGAGAGACGCAATGAGTGCGACAAATTGTTTGAAGCCCATCGAGGGCTCTTGAGCCTTCACTGACAACGGTACCTGTATAAGACAAAGACGCTCAACTCACCGCGGAGTCGACATTACGGCGACGTTGGCAGTGCCGGAGCTCACTCACGTTATGGTTCGCAGCCACTCGCGCGGTTAACGCAAGGCTGCTGCGGCGAATCGAAAGCCCGAGGCAGCGACGCCGCTGGGGCCTTAAGGGCAAGCGGCTACGCCGCCGCAGTTTCACCGCATGGTTGGAATGATAAAAGTTTGATCGTCTGCTGGACCGCCTGTCGGCCAGCGCTGCGTGACGATTTTCATCTTAGTATAAAAGCGCACGCCTTCCATACCATATTGGTTTGTATCCCCGAAGCCCGAGCGCTTCCAGCCTCCGAAGCTGTGGTATGACACGGGAACCGGAATTGGCACGTTGATGCCGACCATACCCACATCCACAGACGAAACGAATGCACGTGCCGCTGCGCCACTGCGGGTGAAGATTGCCACGCCGTTTCCGCAAGGATGGTCCGTCGGCAACGCGACGGCCTCTTCGAATGTCTCGGCACGAACGATTTGTAGCACCGGCCCGAAGATCTCATCTCGATAGCTCTGCATGCTCGGCTTGACGTGGTCGAAGAGTGTCGGGCCCAGAAAAAAACCCTGTTCGTGGCCTGCGAGCTTGAAGCCGCGGCCATCGAGCACCAGCTCCGCGCCCTCTTTCACGCCCATATCGATGTAATGCTCGATGCGGCTCTTGTGTTGAGCCGTGACCACCGGGCCGTATTGCGCTTGCGGATCAGTTGAAACGCCGATGCGCAATTTGCCGATTGCCGCAATCAGGCGGACGCGAAGCGCCTCCGCGGTGTTCCGGCCGACGGGCACGATCACCGGCAGTGCCATGCAACGCTCGCCGGCCGAACCGTACGCCGCGCCAATGACATCCGCGACAGTTTGATCCAGATCCGCATCGGGCAACACGATGCCGTGGTTCTTCGCCCCACCCATCGCTTGCACGCGCTTGCCGCTCTTCGCGGCTTCCGTGTAAACGTGCTGAGCGACATCGCTGGAGCCGACGAAGCTCACCGCCTTGATGTGCGGATGCTTCAAAATGGCGTCGACCATTTCTTTGTCACCGTGCACGACGTTCAATACGCCAGGCGGCAATCCGGCTTCGATCAGCCACTCCGCCAATTTAACGGCAGTGGACGGATCTCGCTCCGACGGCTTGAGGATGAAGGCATTCCCGCAAGCGATGGCAATGCCGAACATCCACATCGGTATCATCGCGGGAAAATTGAACGGCGTAATGCCGGCGACCACCCCCAGCGGCTGACGCATCGAGTACACGTCGATGCCCGGGCCGGCGCTTTGCGAGAATTCGCCTTTCAAGGCTTGAGGAATTCCGCACGCGAACTCGATGACTTCGAGGCCACGCTGAATGTCGCCTTTGGCGTCCGCGATCACTTTGCCATGCTCACTGGAGAGCAGTTGCGCCAGCTCATCCATGCGCGCGTCGAGCAACTGCTTGAATGCGAACAGCACGCGCGCCCGGCGCTGCGCATTCACTTCCGCCCAACTTGCTTGCGCCTTGAGCGCAGAGGCAACCGCCGTGTCCAAGTCGCCGGCGGCACCGAGCGCCACCCTTGCTTGCGCGCGACCGGAGTTTGGATCGTATACATCGCCGTACCGCGCAGCTTCGCCGCTTACCGAGCGTCCGTCGATGAAATCAGAGATGGTTCGCATGATCTTGCAAGCGTACCGTCAAGCGATCGCCGGCGCGACAGCCAGGCGATAAATGGGATAGAGGTTGTAACGCTCATCCCAAGAAGGATGGCGCCGCTGGAAGAATTCACGGCGCGCAGCGGGGCTGCTTGCAAACGCGGCATCGTCCGCCAGCTTGCGATTGAATTCGGCCGCGAGCCGCGGATCTTTCTCGAGCATCTCACGCGCGATAATCTCGGCCACGTAAGGCTCCATGTATTCCTTGTGCTCAAAACAGCCGTTGAAGAAGCCCCACGCGGCGAATGAATCCGGCGCTTGGGGCTCCAGCAAGGCCATTAATAACCGCGCCCGATTCTGATCGATTGGGACGAACAAAGAACCGGACGGGATCGACTGAGACTCCTGACGCCACCCGCCGCTCACTCGCAACGTCATGCGCCCTTCGAACGGCGTGCTCGAAAATTCCGCAACGCTCGCACGGAACGCAGACACCTGCAACGATTCATAGGCTGCGTCGAGTGTTCTGAAAGCGATGCCGTGCAACGCAAGCTTTGCTCCGATTTCCTTCGCATAGGCCGCCGGCACCAGATATCCCGCCCGCGGTGCCTCGACAATCAGACTCGGTGTGGTGTCGAGCCGTAAAGGCACTCGCCAGGTTTCAGGCCGCTTCGGGTCATAGACCGTTACCGGCTCACCTAATATCTTTGAGATGTCCCGCGTATAGGCATAGCCGCGAAAATCGATCATTTGCGTGTGCGCCTGGGTCGCGCTCGACGCAGCCGTTGCATCGGAGCGCTGTCCATCTTTCGTCGGCTCGCGCCAGCCGGCGGCGAAATCCAAAGCGATCTTCTCTCCCGCCAGCTCCCGTGCGCGAACCTCGACCTGCGTTACGTGTTCCAGCCACCGCGAGCCGCGCTCGGCGGTGAGCGTTGCTAGCTCGACAATCGTATTGCGCGTGATGCGCACTCGCTTCTCATAGTTTTTCCAAGAATGCGTCTCCACCAACACCGTGTAACGATTCCGATAAGCAAAGTATCCCGTCGAGAATCTCGGTGAGTACACCGTGAGGTGAAAGCCGGACGCGGGGTTGTCTGTCTCCACCAAGTCCGGATAGAACGGTAACGGCAACGATCCGTGGGCAGTCAGGCGCTCGATCAACGCATCCCGCATTTCGACGCCGTGCGCATGCAGCGCCGGGTCGGCTTGATAGATCGGCTCGACTTGAATGGAAATATCCGGCTCGAAGTCCGCGCCATCGGTCACA
>Ga0307515_10014981_pt1 | contig 14323 bp, 20 predicted proteins | sample 17_EM_MG_FD_194513 | JGI IMG/M metagenome (GOLD analysis project Ga0307515, IMG submission 194513) | Populus trichocarpa ectomycorrhiza microbial communities from riparian zone in the Pacific Northwest, United States - 17_EM | ecosystem: Host-associated > Plants > Roots > Unclassified | place...
GCAAGCCTTTCCACGTTCCGCGTTGTCATCGGAGAACGGGACGAGCGTTGCCGTGAGTTTGATTTTCTTTCACTTGTTTCTGCGCGTAGTTTTCCTGACTTGGTGTTCTCTCAGGCGAGAGGAGATGTTGTGACAACAAACAATATCGTCAGCGGCTCAAGTTCCATTTGTTGATGTTGCCGAAGGAAGAGCGTGCCGGAATTCGTTTAGTTGTGGATTAGAAGATGGCTTGTGGTATATTCTGCATGTGCCTTCTGGTTATGAAGCGATCATTTCTGTTGCGATGGTATTGTAATACGAAGTGCATAGACCGCGTGGCTGCTATGGCCACCAAACACCCCTCGAGCATGAGGATGACAACGTGCGGCACGGCGTGGGAGCCACCATGGAGACGATCTTCGGGCCCGGTGTGTGTTGGATGTTCCAGCCTCACAAAACTGTACACAAAAGATTCTCATTGGCACGGTTCTAGAAAGAGCATGTGGATTCCAGATCTATAGCGGACTCCGGTGAAAAAGTAACGTAGAACGCTTCAAACTTGGATCAGGTCGCTCTACCACGGCGTATAGGACCTCTGTCAAGAAACAAAAAAACCAAAGGATGTTGGTAATCCTTGATGAGGCTAAGGGCCGTCGTGGTAAAAGACTATGGAAGGAAAGCAAAAAAAAAGCGAGCGGCCACACGTTTTTGATGCCACGGGAGACGAGTCACGTGTTGATTCATAAATTGCATTCTTCCACGCACCTCGTTATAATAGTTCACTGGCTTGCGTGGAGCACCACCCTCCGCTTTTTGACTCCCAACATCCTCCTTCTCAACCCTCTCATCTACATTTACTGAGCGAGAAAATGCCTATTAATCGAACCTCCGAGTTCAGGAAGGTTTTGGCCGAGAAGAAGGTTTCCACCCCCGAACCTCACCGGAAACGAGCGCCAAAAGCAGACCCTGGCAAGGAAGTCTTTAACAGAGAGTACCTGAAAGAAGGGTACGCTGTGGTAACGTTGCTATCTTCATGCGCTTTTAAGCCCCGCTGATTTGGAACACACGAAAAGCTCAACCACATCGTCACTCTGACACGAATGCTCTCCCACGTCCGAAAACCGTATTTGAACATGGACATGCGCCCTCACGCCTCCCGCCAACCAACACGTACCCTCAACCTCGGCAGCTCCGAAGAATCCTGGTCCAGCATCCGCTACCTCACCAACGAAGAGCGGGACCAAATCGACTTGCAAGCGAGGTTGATCCTCACTAAATGCGCCGATCGGGTGAAAGAGATGGAGGTCCTCGAAACGCGTACGAAAGGTTCCTCGCATATTGACCAAAGGAACCTGAAAAATTGACGTTTACAGGTGTTCCGTTTTGTGGTTAGGCAGAGCGGAGCTTGCTGCCAGTAAAGTGAACCCGCTCGCGAAGTTCCTTCCTGCAAGGTTGTTACAGGGATCAGAGGCGTCGATTATGTCGGGCTTCGTCGCTGCTCATCACGCCAGTATCACTTGGTATTTGAATCGGCGGCTGGCCGAGGCGAGTCAGACGCAGAAGGAGATGCAGGAAGAACGTGTAAAGCGTCAGCTGGAGAGGACGCGTACGCTTGGGTCAGGAGCGGCGAAGGAGGCGGCTCTCATGGGTCACCAATCCTCCATCCCTGCTTCCGTCTCTGGTCCGGAACAGGCTCAGAGCAGTACGCCCGGGAGCTGGCTCGGAAGCGCATCGTCCAACCTAGCTTCAAGCCTAGCCGCAACGATCGGCGTCAACTCGAGTTGGAACGAAACCAGGCAGAGCTACACCGCGACACCGGTGGAGGATAGCGAGGACGACGATGAAGTGGACTACGAGTTGACCACCTCTCAGATTATGCAATTCGAAGACGAAAACGCCGCCATCCTACGAAACGTCCAGGATACGCTCGCTTCCATCCAGCAAGCGGAATCAAGACTTTTGGAGATTAACCAGCTCCAGACAGAGTTGATCGCGCATCTGAGTCACCAAACGGAGTTGACGGATCAACTGTTCGAGGACGCCATAGCCACAACGTCCACGATGGAGAAGGGTAACGAGCAGCTTGTGGAGGCAAAGCGAAGGGGCAAGGACAGCCGATTGTATATTTTAGTGTTCCTCATTGGGGCTTCGCTTTCCCTCCTTTTCCTTCACTACTACTAATCCTCATCCTCGCATCCTCCATCTGTAAGTTATGTCGTTCACACTCATCGCGTAGATGGTCTTGTCCCCGCTGCTTTCTATATCGCCTACGTTTCTCGTTCCTGGACTGGTTCGCTATATGTAATGCCCCAGCATTAATGATACGTATGTGGAAGAGGGTAGTGTTACAAATCCTGTACGTATGAGAGTAAAAATCATACTCATGAGTGTAGTCTAATCGTCCTCGTCCCGGTCTCGGATCACGAGGGGCTGTTGGTGGTTCCCCTCCTCCAGTAAAGACTCTGATGAAAGATTTCCTAACAACGGAGCACCTTCGTCTGCTTCTTCAAGTGCTTCGATGATGTCCTCTTCAGTGGAGGTCGATACGCCTTTTAGATGTCGGAGCTGACGTTGGACGAGACGATACACGACGATGGAAGCAGCGACGCCGAAGAGAATCCCGCTACCGACCAAGCAGCCGTTGACGATCTTTGTCTGCGTATCCATTCCCTGTCTTTGCTTGCCATCGGAGAGGGGGGCGAGGCGAGCACCGATGAAGGTGAAAAGGAGTAGCTTAGGGGAGAGGAAGAGCGTCGCGACGATGAATTGCCAAAGCGCGACCGTTTGAATCGACTACAGGAATCCGATCAACAAACGGAAGGGAGGTGCGATTGCAGATCGAGGACTCACAGCGAAGAGTGTGTTGGCATACACCCAAGGCGGCATGGGAGACAACCGAATCAGGATCACCAGTGGAAGACCCTTGGTTTTCTGAAAAGCCAGATACCACGCGTGAACACCTCCAACACACGCGAATCCAGGACAGATACCCACCACTACTGTTTCCAAGGCGGTCCATTTGTCGTTCGTGGCGGACCACTTCCGAAGCCGTTTGGCAAATAGGAACCTCAAAACGACAAAAACCACAGTAGCTCCCAAGACGGACCCCGCCAGACCGAGGAAAAACCCCTTTATTCCATACGCAAACCCACACAACGTCACGGTCGTGGTGTGTCCCGTCATGGGTGGGAATGAAATCAGGACTAGAACCGGACCGCGGAAGTCAGATCATCCGGTACGGGTAACTGAGCGTAACTTCAAACAGTATATGAACGCACTCATGAAACCGAGGATAATCAACCACCCGTACTCCATGTGACTAAGCTTCTGAGCCAAATCGTACATGGCCTGCGCAATGACTGCGCCTTTGAGGATAAGGACGACGGCCAGCGCGATGTAGAAAGCGATTAAGAGCAAGATGAACAGCTATAACGTCCCCACAAGCCCATTAAACAAACTAACAACTCGGGAACAAGATCGTCCCCCCGAAAGAGTTGAACGGGGAAGGAAACGAACCTTTCCCCATATCCCGAGTTTCGTGTACCGTCGCCAAGTCGCCTTCGAATAATGCTTGATATAATCCACAGATATCTGCAGGAAAGATTTATCCACCGTCATGGTGAGGGAGTTCAAGCGGTGGTCCTGCGCTCAGCTCGTCGATGTTGGTCGCCGAGGCGCAAGGAGGTGCTTAGAGCGGTACCATCCGTCATCCCGACGCCAACGGCCCAACGCTACTGCGACCGGAGTTTCCCGGCTTACTACTGCGCGCCAAGCCGATCGCCCACTCGGCCAATCCTCGGCCTCATTCCGTGGCAGCCAGGTCAATCATTATCCGAAGCAACGTCCCTCAAGTCCAAGCACGGTACCATGGAAAAGTTCTCAGCTTTCAGAGTGAGCAACAGCCCCACACCTCACTCGAATCTGCGGTTCACCCCCTCGAGGGTTTGTAGGATCCGGGAACTGGCATACATGTACGTCCAAAACGAAATTCGCATGCAATCCGAAGAGGGCTCAAAGGAACCCATTGTTACAGCCTTTCCTCACGCCGGTTTCCACCTCTGGTAATGGGCTCGCGCAAACGGCGCTGTTGCCCTTTGGCATCATCATCGGTGTGGCGAGAGTACTCGTGGTGGTGGTGGTCGGTCTCTTGTATTTCTTGCTGGACTCTGCCTTGTCGATTTTTTCGGTGAGTTTGTCGCCCAACGCTCTGCAAAAAGGTTAGACTCACGCAGTCTCATCAGGCGATTCCGCCCATCCGAATCGCGAAACGGTTCTTCGCTACCGTGTTCGCACGTTCGATCCTCTCCATACTCGGGTTCTGGTGGATACCCGTCGAGGTCGTCAATAGGAAGAGAGGGTACGTCGGCTAGAAGCATCATACGCTCTATCCTCTGATCCCGCTTTCACAGACGAAATCAGATAGACGAAGGCTGGAGCCCACGAGCTGGAGATATCATCGTCTCAAACTGGGTATCATGGGTTGAACTCTTATGGCTCGCGTTCAGGTACCGCTCGTCTTCCCACTCACCCCACGTCTCGTCCTAACCGCCGGGGTTCCCATCCAGGTTCGACCCGACATTCGTTCTCCCAATCACAGAACCCGTCCAACTCGACTCCGAGACCTCCCCAACCCAAATTGTCAAAACACCGGGCCGCAGAACCGGTACAGGCTCGGCCGCAATCTCAAACTCCGCCACATTCGCTTCCAAAAACCGACAACCAACCCCCCAGGCAAAAATCCTCGGTTTCAAAGTCGTTTCACTTTGGTCCATGATAACCCATACCGGAAGGATCCCTACCCAAACCTTTAACGACAAGGAGAAACACGAGAGCTTGGAGGAAGTGAGGAAAAGAGCACATGGTCCTGTCGTCGTATTTCCAGAATGTACGACAAGCAATGGACGAGGTTTACTCCGATTCGCGGACGTCTTCAGACACGAGAGGAACATACCTGTGAAAGGGTACAAGATTTTTCTCATGTGTATAAGGTGATATCTCGTTCCTCGACCGCCATACAATCGCCTAGTGACCATCTACATAGGTATGATCCGCCCACGAGCTTCACCCCATCCATCAGCCACTCGATCCCCTCAAACGTGTTAAACCCACTCCCGCACCTCTTCACTCTAGCAAGCACACTCACTCCCCTTACGGTGTCCGTCCGCCTCCTCCCACCTTCCGAATCCCCAAGTTCTGGAGCATTCATGTTGAGTAATGTTCTACCCAATGGCTTGGGCGAAGGGGATACATTGGCTGAAGTATCTGCAACATTGATCGCCCAGGTGGGTAAAATGAAGCGAACGGGACTCGGGTGGGAAGATAAGGCAGCTTTTCTGGAATTCTACAACCGCAAATAGCGTATATCACTCCATTAATCAGTCCGGCCTCGGTCATGTCCGCCAAAAAATACAAATATATTTCGCCAGTGAGGACAAACCGAAGGTGAGTTGACCACGAGTGGTCCAATGACAATGCTAAACCCGCGTGATCCGGGTGGAAGATACACATGAGAGATGTTGCTACGTGAGAGTGTGAGGATGAGTTGTACGTAAAGTGTTGGAATGGATGCGTGAGGAATGATCCAGGGTTGATCAAGTTGCGTGGGTGTGCCGATTAAGAGAAAGGGTACTTTAGTTCAGCGAAATATTGACGATATGCCATACAATCTTTGGAGGTGGCGTGAATTCTTGGGTTGGGAGACAAAATTTACAGCGGGAAACGCGAGGCTGTGAACCAGCATGCAAGGAATGAGTGATGAATAGTTCGCTTGAGCTATTCAATGAACGCACCCTGAATGCGGATCAGCGGTGACTGTGACGGGATTTGGAATGCTTGGTCTCCGTCGACGACGACGGGGTCAACGGATAGTTCTCTTTCCTGGATGGTTTGGACTCTTCATGTTTGTGGCTCCTAGATCGCCGCTTCTCGCGGTCCTCTGAGCGTTCACGATGAGAGCGGCGTGAAGGAGACCTGGACCTGGAACTTGAGCGCCTTTGTTTATTAGAAGGCTTGCCCGTCTGCGCAGTAGCGGTCAGCCTGTGACAAAGATGATAGGGTGCGGCATCATACGTAAGGCGTCACTTCGACAACGCTGCCACATAACTCTCTGCCGTTCAATGTCTTGACGGCATAGTCAGCGTCTTCTTGTGAAAGGTATTCGATAAATCTGTTGATAACGTTAGTGACAACAGACCACTCGGTCCGCTTAGAACCTCACCCCCTGTCACGCCCGGCCTGGTCGATATCGCAGAAGGCAACGATTCCACCCCCCAGGCGCCCAAAATCTTTGAGTTCCTATGGGGACCAGGGTTACACAGGCTAGGGCGAAGTTGGGCTAAGGCATACCTGCCACCGAGTGTGCCTGGAAAGGTTGGAGACTACGATTGGGTATCTCAAGCGGGCATTGCATGGTGCGAGCCTAGGTCGAGGCGTTGAGGCTCCTTTGATCTCCTGGAGAGCGGGCGGACGGATATGCCTTCCACGGGTTGGAGGACTCTGAGGTGGAGTAGATTTGGCAGTGTCGGCACTATCGGGACTATCTCCACGAACGGCCACAGCGTCCCGCCTGGGGCGAGCATACTGGACGATAAGGTCTGGGGAGATGGTCAGTAAGAGTTCCGGTCGTATCGCTCCGGTTTGGGTGAAAGACGTACAACACCCCAGGAATGGGCGGGTGGAGTAAGTCTCAAGAACAACCTGCGTAGTCACATCAGTCTTTGGCAGATCTTTTGGGGTGTCAGAAGTCGGACCGTTGCATCCTGCATATCGTGCGAGAAAAGTAAGGAACGAGGATGAGTTGGGTCAGGGTAAATGCGTACCTTTTGCCTGGAAAACTCTACAAAGCCGTACTCTGGAGGACGTAAGGGTTTCGTAAGTATCAAAGAAGTGGAGTGAGGAACGGGACAACCAACCATCGTGCAATTTGACCTCGATGACACGTCCGTAGTGGGAAAAGTGCTTCGTGTGGGCGTCTCCGCGTCAATGCCGGCTGGAAATAGGAAAGATGATCTACCCACCTGGGCAACCTGTTCCCCGCTGACCGTCTCGGGGAGCCCTGGAAGTCGCGCGTATCAGACGCGTCGCTCTATACCCAGGATGGCACAATGGCGCAGGATCACAAGAGACGAAACCCACCCCAGATGTACAGACGCTTTGAGACCATGTGGACGCGGAAAATGAAAGAAAGTGAAAACGAGAGAACGCGGGAAAGTGAGTGGTGGTGGAAGAAAGAAAAAGAGGAAGAAAACCGAGATTTCTTGGACCACGGTTTATTTTTCCAACCAGACTCCGAATTTGGGAGGTTGGTTGACATTCTCAGAATTCTGGTTCACACACTCTCCGATGGGTGGTAGAGCTGCGCATCCTCCACGCTGCTCGTCCGACTGCGACTTGGAAAAGCATCACAAAGCGCTGGGTGGCATGAGGGGGTGCAGATGGTGTGTACCCGCACGGATCAAATAGTCAATAAAACCCAGACGGGCAAAAAGCACCGGGAATAAGTAAAATGCACACACTTGACCATATCTCTTGGTGGTCATCGACATCGCCTGAGAGCGTTTGGGAAATGGAAGCCAGAAGCGGTGTTGCCCATTTGAAGATCAGTTCGCTTCCCATTGGACAATGCGTGGGACGCAAGGCGTCGTATGATGTACATATAGACCCGAAACGCAAGCCATAAACTTCCGAACGTGATTGACGACCAAACGTCAACGGGTGAAAAACTAAATTCCGTGCCTCTCGATTTGATACTCGGGGATCATACTTTGTTCTAGTCCCTGGGGATTCGAATGCGTTAGTGGACTCAGGCCCGCATCGGAAAGTTGGGCTGTCTGACTTTGCGACCAGTGCCTGCAACCCAGCTCTAAGATCATCTTTCAAATCCTGTCGTTTAGTTCACACGGATCAGCAACCTGAACCTGCACGACGTAAATCATCAGCGCAATACATACCTCGAGTTCCTCCACGCCGATGCTCAATCTGACGAGGCGAGGATCGGAGCCCGGGTCAGTCCCCAAGCGATGCTCGATAAGGGAGTCGACGCCACCCAAGCTAGTCGCCGGCTAAATTAATGAGAGGATTGATAGTTCTGTCAGTCCTGAAACCACAAAAAAACTGACGCCACATACAGTAAAGTATTTCAAGGTGTGGGGCAATGCACGCGCATGCTCGATCGTGGTCATCTATCAGGAGGGTTCGGAATGCTAGTCATCGGACATCCTGATACCCGCCCACAGTTGACTTACTATAATCGAAAACGTGGCGTTGTATCCGCCCTCCATCTGCTTCTCGGGGGTGAATCCCTGCGAGTCTGGCTTCTGAAACGACGAATGGTGCACGACCTCGATCAGACCAGCAGGAATGCCGTCATGAGCGTTGCCCCCGGAAGCAAACTTCAGCCAATTTGCGAGCGATGTGCCTGTCTGAGACTGACGTGGCACGCGGAGATGCAGGGTCCGCAAGGAACGCAATAAGAGCCATGCCTCAAAAGATCCCATCATGTTCCCGCACTGTGTCCTCGTCGCGAACAGCTTTTGAGAATAACGTAATGGGTTTGTCAGGGAACATTGACATCATGACGATCGATTCGGGTGGATGTTACCTGGTTCCATTCCTCAACGGTCTTCACCACCAAAACACCACCCAGCAAATCTGAGTGACCACCAAGGTACTTGGAAGCTTGAACGTCCTGTGGTGTTTGCCGCGGTATTCTGACGCAATGTAATCGGAAACCTACCACTGTGCATCACCACGTCAGCCCCCCATTTGAATGGTTCCTGAAGTGGTGGAGGGCCAAACGTGGAGTCCACGACCAATTTGCCACCAACGACGTGAACCTGGTCCGACGGAACCGAAGATTAGCTGAATTTCAATTTCGATCTGATGAAGGAGTTGGACGAGGACCTTGTCGGCGTAGTATCGGATGTTCCTTGACTCCCCCGTAGGATTCATAGGCGTCTCAACCCAACAGATATCTCCATCTTTGAATTCGTCGTCGATGCCGATGATCTCTAAGTTTCCACCTCGGATTCGTTTGAACTGTTGGACAGCGTGTTGAACACCCATGTAACTGTCGGTCATCGCGATCCGTTGCGGATTCAAAAACATGAGGACCTGTCAGGGAGACCATGTCAACATCCTTTCCTTTGGAGATGAGCGCGACCGGATCCATACCGCAAACGTAGCTGCTAGTCCGGAACTGTAAGTTATGGCGTTTCCTTTCTTGAAGCAGGTTTCAGCATCTGGTGTTCCCGGGACTCAGACGAGCCACGAGTACGAAATTGATACGTACAAGGATCTTTCCTAAGACTTTTTCCACCCTCGTGCTCACACCCTGGGTATATCGGGAGTACCCATGGTTGGTAGGGTCGAAATAATCCTGTTCCACCAGATTCACACCAGGAGCATTCCTGAAGGCTGATCAGAGGATATCGTCCTCTTGAGTCTGACTCGATTAAGCGTAGAACGATCGTACTTACTGGTCGTGACTGAGATGGAAGGGGAAACCTCACTTCCGCGATAATTATGGTCCGCATGGAGCAGATCCGTACCGCTGAGGAAGCCTGCAGGTTCGTCCGACATGATGGTCCTCAATCAAAGCTGGTTTGCCCTCCGAGTCATGCTATCGCCACTCACATCATTTTGGGACGAGAATTTTGACACCCGAAGGTCAGACGCTGGTGAAGCGCCGGGCCAGGGAGTTGGCGTCTGTTGTCATCTCTGACGAAACCAAAAGACGTGGAAAAGGGTTTTGCACTGAGTGTCGGTCTCAGCTGGTGCGCGAGGCACGATTACCAATTCTCCACTCTGCGATCCCCATACGGTCGATGCATATGGGGGTGGAGTATATCAGTTGAAATTGTTCGCGATGGATGGGTCTTCGTTCCGTCCCTGCCCCTTATTAGATCTCAAAGGTGTGTACGAATCCTCCTGTCCCCGCGTTGGCCAGACGACTGCTTGTGCCTTGGAGGCTCCCGTTCCGTTCGGGGCCCGCGCGGACTCGGACAAGCTCGGTTGTTCGGAACTCCCAGTCCATCACCTCCTGTTGCGAAGGGGAAGGCACGCATATGTGTTTCGAATTTTAGCCGGTTTCATTTCCCGTGTCTCTTTTTAATTTGTTTCCAGTCGTCAGCAGAAAAGCATCCTTCGGTCTCTCTCTCCTCCCACCATCGCTCCCGTTTATCTCTCACCTGCGTTCTCGCTGTCATGCCCAGCCCGACGACTCTCACTCTCAAGTTCGTCTATCCTGCTGCCAGATACCACCAGGATACTCGGACCGTCACGATTCATAAATGCAATTCCGAAACGGAAGAGGTTTCCGAACTTTATCGTGTATGTGCCCAAGTCATCCACCACAGGTCTTGGCTGACCGACGTTCTCCAACTCCAGTTTGAACACCCCCCCAATGGAATGGCCATCGGAATAACTGTCTTCTCCAAGAAGAACCAAAGCACTGGCGAGTGGGATCGCATTGGGCATATCGAGTGGACCTCGCCCCTCAGTGGCGCAGTTACTCTAGATGGGAACGAGGTATGATTCTCTTGATCAAACCCGTTGGAGTAGACTGCTCACACGACATCTCACACAGGTGACCATTAAAGAATATCGCAAAGTCATAAACAAGACCAGCACGTACGTCCTACGATCCCAATCACGGATAAACGGATGAGAACTCTGATCTCTCCGGCAGGTCGCGTAGGTTCAGATACAAAGGGGCCGAATACAAATGGAAAGCCAGTGACCACGTCAAGAACAATCTATACGTGAGCCGTGTTATGATCATCCTTCCACGAATTCCAAATCTTACTCGCCTTTGTAGTGCGTGGACGCTCACGACTTTGTTTGGGGCAAGTGGTATAATGAAAAGAACATCCTACGTGTGACCTTCAACTCGGAAGGGCTATTGGAACGCCTCCTAGTTACCGCCCTTCTCAACATCTGGTTCTTCCAGAAGGAGGCATGGTAGATGTATTCCCCCCGCATAATATTTTCCTTTCACGATTTTAATGCTAATCTCTACATTATAATTTGCATTTACCTCGCTATCTGGTATCCATAACGTATATCCTAACTCGACTGTCACATCGTACAATGTATTGTTGTAGTTTTGCCAGCTTATCGCATGCTGTCGCTTGCTCTTTGACTAGCCTTTGAACGAGCTGGCGCATCTAGCCGATGAGTTGAAGGCGTGACGAATGGTTGCCTGTCACACCCCAGCGCAACTTGAACCCAAACCACAACCTCGAGAAACCTCTCACCCATCGCCGTATCAGACCTCGCACCTCCTTTGTCTCTCACTGTCCGTGTTTATCATGCGAACCCTATCGCAACTTGTCTTCCTAGGCCTCTCCCTGTTCTCTGTCTCGCAGGCTGCACGTTTTGGTCCTCCAGGAGTCTTGTCCGAAAGGGCCTACGCTCGCGCTCACTCGCTGGGAAGCAACTACTCGTTCCATGAGAACCACGGCTGGGAACCGGTCACAGTTTCTAACCCTCGTGTCCGACGGTCGCTCTCTAGTTCCGACACTGTCAACACATCTCTGATAATTCCCGAGGCTGGACTATCGTCTCTTGCGTCAAAGAGGACGAAGAAACCTAGCTTAGCTGGTACCCTGGTACACACTATCAATAGCGCCTGGAATGGTCTCCGTGGGTTTGGTCAATCCGAGAAAGTCAAGATTACTTGGTACACCGGCCAGGATCTTGAAAACCCGAACTGCTGGGCCGAACCGAATTGGGCGCCGACTGTAAGTCGAAAAACTACGACTGCACCTGCTGCGGGCTGACGACCATAGGATGAATCATTCGCTTGTGCCTTGACTCTACAAGGATGGGTTTCCAAGCCTTCCTGCTTCGAATTCCTCGAACGTTAGTAGCAAGAACTGGTTATTTTGGTGCACGCGCTGACAAACGCCTCAAGTTTGTAATGGACCCGAAAAATGTGTATTCGTCAGAGTTGTGGACAGCTGTCAAGGCTGTGACCCTGGGTCTCGACATGTTGACTTGACGATCGCTGCATTTCAAACACTGGGAGATCTGGACATAGGTGTCATGCATGTTAATATGAGGCTTGCTTCCCGCCCAACTCAATGGTAAGTGGGTGGGGATTCCATCTGTGACCGTGGTGGCTCATCGTCACGTTTCAGGTTCGAACGCCTCTGGGGCCCAGAGTTGTGATACCGAAAACCCCCGCACTTCAGGCTATCTCGTTTTCTTCTCGCTGTTCACTGTGTACCTCGTCTCATCGATACTCAACCTAACAAGTACGCTACCCGAACCAATCCAACCTACACTACGACTCTTTTCCTCTTTTTGCCCTCGGCAATCCTAGCTCTCACTCTCTCCTCATCAAAAGACTCTTCTTCGTAGAACTTTGCCGTTCTTTGTGCCTCGTTCTGTCGTTGAATGAATTGAAGCGCCGCGAGGTTGTATCCTATCGTCTCCTTCTGTCTGCGGAGTGCATCGCGGAGGTGTTTCCGTAACGGAATGAGCGTCGTGCGCATCACGCGATTTGTGACAATCTGGTGATGATGTATACGGAGGATAAAGAAAAGGATGCGAGACACGAGAACGACGTTCCACCCCTATTGATATCAAAGTCAACACGAGGTTCGGCGAGAACCCTTGATGGATGGATGCGTACCCTGCGTGCCCATTCATTAAGATATCTCATCAGAGACAAGACGTTGCTGAACGGAAGAACGAGTAGCGCATCCTGAAGTGCTGTTGCTGGGACCTTTTCGATCACTTGCAACACGTACTTCTCAGCCTCCAGGCCCTGCATCGCCAGCAGTGGGTTCCTGGCCGGCGCGGGAAGGGCGGAGGTCTGAGCTTCATTCAGCCCCAATTTAGCTGCTTCGAACTCCGCTAGAAGGGCGAGGTCAGCGTCCGCAACATCAAGCGCTTCCATAATCTTTTCTCCAGCCATGAGGGCCTCAGTCGTCTGTTTCGTCACCTGCGCGATTTCGGCCTGTTCTCGCGTTTCACCAGGATCACCCCCGTCCGCTCCCCGTCCGATACCAACGCGGTCGTCATCACGATTCATGGTTTCGGCGAGATTTGCGTCATACAACTTCTCCAAATCGCGCTCGCGCTCCTCTTCTAGGAATAAGGGATCGTCGAGTTTCTCCCAAATCCGGATGGATTTATCGTGGGAGCCGGTGACGACAAAATTTCCGCGGTTACTCACGGTGAGAGCCCATACTTCACCATGATGCCCTTCCAGGGTCTGGATTTTCTCGAACTGGAAAAGAACGAAGGCACTCAACAGGTTAGTGGCATCGATCGGTCTAGAACAAACGACGCCGACCTTATCTCCATCCCAGTATTTCACCATCTTGTCCTTGCTAACAGTCCAGAAGTAATGGGACTCTTTCTCAAACGCGACTTGCATAATCGACTCATCGTGTGCGAATATGGATCTGTGACAGTCACCGAAATCGAGACCCCAGATCTTCACGTTCTTGTCGGCCGAACACGTCACGATCAGTTTGGAATCATCCGAGATGTCCATCGAAAGGACCGGAAGCTGTTCCAATATTTAGTGTCGCAGCATCAGAAAGTCTGGTGGGGGCTTACCTTGTGTCCATAGAGGGAAAGAAAGAACTTCAGCGAGTCCTGATAGAAAACCTTTACGGTAGAATCGAGCAAGGAGACCGCGAGGAGTTTGCCGTTTGGACTGTAACGGACCGACAACACGTCGTCAGTCATCTTGAGCGTTCTAGTGTGGACCAGGGACGAGATCGTTTTCGATCTGGGCTAGTTTGAAGTCAGACCCTCATGCGCCAGTTCGATCGATGGAAAACTGGCATACGTCACCCTCGCCGACTCCTTTCTCCTCGATGTCCCAGAACTTTACATCCTTATCCGCGCCACCTGTGACAAGGCCGCGTCCATCCGGGCGAACGTGCATCGACCACAATGTTCCCGCATGGCCTTTGACGGTGTCCACCAACGAAGCAGAAGCCAAGTCGTAAACCAATATCTCTCCAGTCTTTGTTCCGACCGCGATCTGTATTCATGGCCCCGTGAGGTAGTGTTGATTAATCTCACAAGATCCGCTGACCTGTCGATCATTGGGAAGGAATGTACTGCAAATTGCGTGGCCACAATCCAGCGTGCGAATGCACGTTGTAGTTTTGATGTTCCAGATCTTGAGGGAACCTAAGGTTCTTATCAGACAGGGCAGACCCTGGAGGAACAGAGAGATTACCGTTTGAGGCGGAAGCGAGCAACATGTCGTCAGAACTTAGTGACAGGGTTCGGATGTCTGTTCGGTGCCCAGGCAAATCAAGAGCATAGAGCTTGGTGGCTTCCGGCGGGGTTTCCCTTGAACGCGTGGGTGGAGGAA
>Ga0307515_10014982_pt1 | contig 14323 bp, 13 predicted proteins | sample 17_EM_MG_FD_194513 | JGI IMG/M metagenome (GOLD analysis project Ga0307515, IMG submission 194513) | Populus trichocarpa ectomycorrhiza microbial communities from riparian zone in the Pacific Northwest, United States - 17_EM | ecosystem: Host-associated > Plants > Roots > Unclassified | place...
TTGCTCGCGCTCGCCCGGGGCGCCGGGCCACGCGGGCTGGCCGGCATGCCGTACCGCCGAGAGATCTTTGCCCGGCCCCTGCTCCACGTGGCGCGTAGCGACACTCGCAAGGCTTGTGCGGCGCTCGGCCTGGCCGCCTGGGAGGACCCGCACAACAGCGATCCTGCCTATACCCGGTCCCGGGTGCGGGGGGAGGCGATGCCGGCCTTGATCGCGGCGCTCGGGCCTGGTGTGGTGGACAATCTGGCGCGGACCGCCAGGCAGGTGGCTGTGGACAACGCGGCGTTGGATGAGCTGGCGGCGACCGCGTTGAAAGCGGCCCGTGGCGGCGATGCCCTGGCTGGCGGTGCAGCGGCTCGGCCCGGTGAGTCGGGCGGGTTGGCTCGGTCCGGCGGCTCGGGCGGGTTGGCTCAGCCTGGTGGCTCGGGTGGGACGGCTCGGCCTGGTGGCTCGGGCGGTTTGGATGTTCGGTTTCTGGCCGGTTTGGTGGCGGCGGTGCGCAGCCGGGTCCTGCACATGTGGGCCCGGGAGCTCGGCGCGCCCGGGAGCGCGCTCTCGCACCGGCACGTCGCGGCGCTCGACGCCCTCGTCACCGACTGGCACGGGCAGGGGGCAACGCAGCTCCCCGGCGACATTTCGGTTGCTCGGCGTGACGGAATGCTTGTCTGGGCGGACCGTCCGGACATGTGAGAGTTGTCACTCACTGTGGCGATGATCGGGCCCTCGAGGGCGTATCCAGGCCATATGTGCCCGTCGGGCGGGTACGGACAGTGGACCCCGGCCCCGACGTCCGGGCGGCATGCGGCAGGCTTGGCCACATGGCTGAGGGCTCCTGGTACGACGCCGACATTGAACGCGTGATCATCTCCGAGGAGCAGATCCGTGAGAAGACCGCCGAATTGGCCAAGCAGGTCTCGGCCGATCACGCGGACGCCGCCGACGGCGTCCTGCTCGTCTGCGTGCTGAAGGGCGCGGTCATGTTCATGGCCGACTTCGCCCGCGCGCTGGGCCGGCACGGGCCGTCCGCCGAGATGGAGTTCATGGCGGTGTCGTCCTACGGCTCCGGCACCACGTCCTCCGGGGTGGTGCGCATCCTCAAGGATCTGGATCGCGACATCACCGGCCGCCACGTGATCATCGTGGAGGACATCGTCGACTCGGGCCTGACGCTGTCCTGGCTGATGAAATACCTACAGTCTCGGTCGCCCGCGAGCGTCGACGTGGTGGCGCTGTTCCGCAAGCCCGACGCGGTCAAGGTCTCGGTGCCGACCAGATACGTGGGCTTCGACATCCCCAATGAGTTCGTCGTCGGTTACGGCCTCGACTTCGCCGAGCGCTACCGCGAGCTGCCCTACGTGGGGGTCCTCAAGCCGGAGGTGTACGCCCGTAGCTGAACGGGTCCCTCAGGCCACTCACAGGTAGATGCGGTAAGCGGTCCGTCTTTGTCCGGTTTTGATGTCATTGGCGCCGGGCCGCCATGTAAACAAGGGATGGCCGCCGGCGTTCGGGTGGACGGGCTCACGGGTTCGTAAGAGGCACCCACGGTGTACCGTCGAGTGACCGATGGCGCAGCGTCACGAGCGCCGGCGGAAGTCAACTCAGGTGACCAGGACGCCGATCAGGAGGGTCCGGGCGCTCGTCGCCCGACAACAGTATGGAACGTACGCGTTTCTTCCGCCGCCCGGTGGTCTGGATCATTCTGGTGATCATCGGTGCGATTGCGCTGAGCTCGTTCTTCACCAGTGGTCCGAGCTACCAGCGAGTAGATACCTCGGTCGCCCTCGAGCGACTCAACCAGCCCGGCATCAAAAAGGCCGTGGTGCAAGACAAGGAGCAGACGCTCCAGCTCGAGCTAGCTTCGCCGGAACGGTTCAACGGCAAGACGACGGACAAGATCGAAACCCAGTATCCGTACGAGGTGACCGGGCAGATCTGGACCGACGTCCAGGAGGCCAAGACCGCGGGACGCGTCGCCGAGACCTACGACGCGACCGTTTCGGGCGACAGCATCCTGCTCAGCCTGCTGGTCAACCTGCTGCCGATCGCCATCCTGGTCATCCTGCTGCTGCTGTTCATGTCGCAGATGCAGGGCGGCGGCTCCCGGGTGCTCAACTTCGGCAAGTCCAAGGCGAAGATGATCACCAAGGACACGCCCAAGACGACGTTCGCCGATGTGGCGGGCGCCGACGAGGCGGTCGAGGAGCTGCACGAGATCAAGGACTTCCTGCAAAATCCGGCCAAATACCAAGCCCTGGGCGCCAAGATCCCGAAGGGCGTGCTGCTCTTCGGCCAGCCCGGAACGGGTAAGACGCTGCTGGCCCGCGCGGTCGCCGGCGAGGCCGGGGTGCCCTTCTACTCGATCTCCGGTTCCGACTTCGTCGAAATGTTCGTGGGTGTCGGCGCGAGCCGCGTCCGCGACCTGTTCGAGCAGGCCAAGTCCAACGCGCCGGCGATCGTCTTCGTCGACGAGATCGACGCGGTCGGCCGGCACCGCGGCGCGGGCATGGGCGGCGGCCACGACGAGCGCGAGCAGACGCTCAACCAGTTGCTCGTCGAGATGGACGGCTTCGACACCAAGGGCGGCGTCATCCTGATCGCCGCGACCAACCGGCCCGACATCCTCGACCCGGCGCTGCTGCGGCCCGGCCGCTTCGACCGGCAGATCCCGGTGGACACCCCCGACATGGAGGGCCGCAAGGCGATCCTGCGGGTGCACGCGAAGGGCAAGCCGTTCACGCCCGACGTCGACCTCGACTCGGTGGCCCGCCGGACGCCCGGTTTCTCGGGCGCCGACCTGGCCAACGTCGTGAACGAGGCCGCCCTGCTGACCGCGCGCAACGAGAAGCGGGCGATCTCGAACTACTTCCTCGAGGAGGCGATCGACCGGGTCATCGCCGGCCCCGAGCGCCGCACCCGGGCGATGAGCGACAACGAGAAGAAGATCACCGCGTACCACGAGGGCGGTCACGCGCTGGTGGCGTACGCGCTGCCGCACTCCGCCCCCGTGCACAAGGTGACGATCCTTCCCCGTGGCCGCTCGCTGGGCCACACGCTGGTCCTGCCGACCGAGGACAAGTACACGCAGACCCGCGCCGAGATGATCGACACCCTGGCGTACGCGCTGGGTGGCCGGGCCGCCGAGGAGCTCGTCTTCCACGAGCCCACCACGGGTGCCGGCAACGACATCGAAAAGGCGACGAGCCTGGCCCGGGCCATGGTCACCCAGTACGGCATGAGCTCCAAGCTCGGCGCCGTCAAGTACGGCACCAGCGGCGACGAGCCGTTCCTGGGCCGGACCATGGGCCACGAGAAGGACTACTCCGACTCGGTCGCCGCCGAGATCGACAGCGAGGTGCGAGCGCTGATCGAGCTGGCGCACGACGAGGCGTGGGAGATCCTGGTCGAGTATCGCGACGTCCTGGACAACATGGTTCTCGAGCTGATCGAGAAGGAGACCATCACCCAGGACGACATGAACCGGATCTGCGAGCGGGTGCAGAAGAGGCCGCCGATGGCCCCGTTCAACGGTTTCGGCAAGCGGCTGCCGTCCGAGGCGCCGCCGGTCCTGACCCCGGCCGAGCGCGAGAAGCTCAAGGCGCAGGCCGAGGCCGACGGCCAGGCCGCCGCCATCAGCGGCAGTGCGAACGGCGCCCCGGGCAGCGCATCCTCGGAAGGTAACCGCTGATCAGGGACGGCAGCTCGACGGAGCCGGCGGACTCCGATGACGGGCTGGACTACCTCGCTGCGCGTCTGGTCGACGGCAAGCTCAACGGCACCCCCGTTGAGCAAGCCGTCGACCTTAGCCGCATTGAGAAAGCGGTCCGGGAGATTCTCATCGCGATCGGTGAGGACCCGGACCGCAACGGTCTCGAACGCACGCCGGCCCGCGTCGCTCGCGCGTACGCGGAACTGTTTGCGGGTTTGCGCGTTGATCCCGCCAAGGTGCTCACGACGACGTTCGAGGCAAACCACGAGGAGCTAGTGCTCGTGCGCGACATCGAGCTGATGAGCATGTGCGAGCACCACCTGCTGCCGTTCAAGGGCGTCGCGCACATCGGCTACATTCCGGGCGCGGACGGGCGAATCACCGGATTGTCCAAACTGGCCCGGCTGGTCGAGGTCTTCGCCCGGCGCCCACAGGTGCAAGAGCGGCTGACGTCGCAGATAGCCGACCTGCTGATGGCGAAGTTGACCCCACGCGGGGTCGTCGTCGTGCTCGAGTGCGAGCACATGTGCATGGAGATGCGCGGCATTCGCAAGGTCGGCGCGCGTACGGTGACCTCCGCGGTCCGTGGCGCCTTCCAAAGCGACGGCAAGGTCCGCGCCGAGGTCATGGCGCTAATAAACGCGCGCTGAACGACCGGCCCGGCTACCGTGCGGCCAATGAAGAAGCTCAACCCCGAAGGCGTCCACGAGACCCCGGGATACCATCACGTCACGATCGTCGAGGCCGGTCGGATGGCCTTCCTCGCCGGGCAGTGCCCGCTAGATCGCGACGGAACGCTCGTCGGCGCCGGCGACCACTTGGCCCAGGCGGACCAGATCGCGGCGAACGCGCTGACCGTGCTGGCGGCGGCCGGCGCAAAGCCGGCTGATGTGGTCCGTTCGGTGATCTACGTGGTCAGCGACGAGAATCAGGTGCTGGGCGCGGTTTGGCGGCGGTTCGGGGAGTCGCCGCTCGGGCCGGCGTTCAGCACGGCCAGCACGCTGCTTGGCGTCGCCGCGCTCGGCTTCAGCGGTCAACTGGTGGAGCTGGACCTGACTGCGGCTTTGAGTTAGGCCTCGCTTCCCGGGGCGGGTTGGCTTCGGGCTTCGCGTCTTGGCCTCGCGCCTGGGGTTCGTGCCTCGGGTTTCCGGGCTGGGATTCGCGCCCTGGGTCTCCGGCCGGGGATTCGCGCTTCGGATCTCCGGCCTGGGACTCGCGCCTTGGATCTCTGGCCTGGGATTCGCGTTGGCCTAGGGCACCGCCGTGGCCCTCCGGCCGGGGCTTTGGGCCCGGGTGTCGGGCCCCGGCGGTGACCTCGCGCTAGGCGAATGCCTTCAGCGGCTCGTCCAGCGGCGCCCGGACCAGCCGGTTGGCGAGCGTGGACATCGTGTAGGTGCCGACGCCCAGTACAACCTCCAAGGCGTTGCGCGGAGTGAACCCGGCGTCAACGAACTCCGCCAGCTCCCCATCGTCGACCGCGCCGGCCGTGGCGAGGACCCGCAGCGTGAACTGCCGAAGCGCCTCCAGCCGTAGATCACCAACCGGCGTCCCGGCCCGCAGGTCGGCGATCAGGTCGGGATCGGCCGCCAGCGCGCCGAGCCGGGCGGTGTGCATCGCGACGCAGAGGTGGCAGCCGTTGCGAGTTGCCATCGTCATGATCACCACCTCCTGAGCGAGTGGATCGAGGGTGCTCGCTCCGAATGTGCCGCTGGCCTTGAGGAAGGTACTCAGCAACTCGGGCGACTCGGCCAACAGCGCGACGGCCTCGGGCAGGTACCCCTGGTGCTTGACGGTCTCCGCGATCAGGCGACGGGACGCGGCGGGAGCGGACTCGACGGTGTGGACAGTGAACACGCGGTGCCTCCGGTAATCTGGTCAACGTGGTTGACGTTTCCTCCCAGACAGTAAACCGAGTTGTCGAGTTTGCCAACGTGTCCATCCATGGCTGAGCCCTCGCCGCCCGGCTTCGAGCTGCCATTGCTGCTGTTCGCGGGCTTTCGTGCCATCATCGACGACCTGCACGCCGAGCTTGCCCGCCGCGGCCACCCCGACGTCCGGCCGTCCTACGGCTTCGCGATGCAGGCCATCGGCGTCCGCGGCGCAACCGCAACGGAGATCGGCCGGCGGCTCGGCGTCTCCAAACAAGCGGCCGGCAAGACCGTCGACCGCCTCGAGACATTGGGCTACGTGGAGCGAATCGACGACGAACACGACGGCCGCCGCAAACTGATCCGTCTCACCCCGCGCGGGCTCGACTCGCTGACCCAGTCGGCCGAGATCTTCGACGACCTGCGCGCCGGCTGGGTCCGCACCCTCGGCCCGGCAAAGGTCGCGGAGCTGGAAAGCTCCCTGCGCGCGGTGGTGCCGGGCCCGATCTTCCCGCTCGACGTGCCAGGCTGGTTCAACAGCTAAATCAACATTCGGTACGCATTCGCACTGTCCATCGCGGCGCGGGCCAGCGTGGCGGCCTCGTCGAGCCGGGTGCGAGCCTGCTCAAGCTGGGCAATCGCCGCAGCGACCGACGGGTGCATGGACCCGATCGCGGTGATCCGCAGCAGCGCCAGCGCGTCATCCAATTGATCGTTGACTTGCTGAATGCCGGTCACGGCCCGGCTCGAGCCATCCACAGACGCGGCAACGTTCGCCTTAATTTCTTCTACGCTCGCCACAGATCGACCCCTCAGTCTCACGTCGGCAGGTCCCCAGCCCCCGGCCCGGATCCCCGTCACTTCCGATCCGCACTTTCCTCCGCGCATTTTTCCTGTCCGGGCCCAAGCCCCTGTCTTCGGCCCGGATATCTGGTCCCGTTCCCGTTCCCGGGTCCTACTCCCGCCCCAGTTCCCGGTCCTGCTTCCGTTCGCGGTCCTGGTCCGGCTGTTGCTTCCGTTTCCCGGACCTGCTCCAGCTCCTTGCTCCTGCTTTCTTCGGCCTCGGCTCCCTGGCCCACGTCTCGTGTCTCAGCCGCACGCCCGCGCCCTCAGTCTCGTGTCCTCTGGGCCCGCTTCTTCCTCGTAACCTCAGGGCTCGCGTCTTCGGCCCGGGTCCTCGCGCCCGCGTCCTCGCGCCCGCGTCCGAGTCCCGCGCCGTAGGCCAGCGCGCCTCAGGCCCGCGCCCCTCAAGCTGTTTCTCGAGTCCTCGGGCTCTTTCTGCCTCCCGCGTACCCGAGCCCTGCGTTTCGTGCCTCAGGCACAGGTCCTGCCCCAAGTCCGGTGTCGAGCTTGGACTTTGGAGTTGCAGACCTGGATCGCCGGCCCGCGCCCTCTCGGACGTCAGCGGAAGAACGCCAGAAGCCCGACGCCCATACAGGTCAGCAACACCGGCGTCAGGCAGGCGATAGCGCCCACAATCGGCGTACGGTCGACCTTTCCAGGCCCATAAACAAAACCAATCGTGATCCAGCCCAGCCCGAACGCCAGCACCGGCATGCTCAGCCCGCAAAGCAGCGCATAGGTCGGCAGCGATCCCGACGGCGCGACCAGGTAAAGCACGATCTGCACGATCAGCACGGCTGCCGCGAACGGCCCGTACACCAGCAGATTGCGCGCCCAAGGTCGCCAGGGCGCGGCCGCCCGACGGGAACCATCATTGATCATGGTCGCGTCGGCCGCATCGGCGGTGCTCCGCGCCTGCCGCAGCGCGGCCAGGATCGCACCCGGACCTCCGGTCACGGCCTGCGCGGCAAGAACCTGATCGGCCACCTGCGGCACAAGATCACTTTCCGGTACGCCGAGATCCTGCACCAACCGCGCGCGCTGCGGCGCCAGGCGAGCCCGTACTGTCGCAAGCTCTTGCCGTGCGGCCTGCAGGGTGGTCTCCTGCTCGCCAGCGGCGGTGCTCGCGGCCCGCCGCACGGCATCAAGCCGCTGAGCAGCGTCCAGATAGTCGGCCCATGGCCCCGCCAACGGCGGCTGATCACTCATGCCATCACCGCCCCGCACACGCTCATGCCACCACCGCGGCCGGCTTCCATGCGCTCATGCCGCCACCGACGCGCCCGGCTTCCACATGCGCATGCCGCCACCGTCCCGCACACCCGCACTTCGCGAATCCCAACACGGGATTCCCGGGCCGCGACCGCCGCGCTCATGCCTCGTCGCTCTCGGGACGGACGAACGGAACAATGGTCACCGTCCGGTCGGCATGCCGGTCATGCAGCAGCGCCCGGTTCTCCCGGGGTTGCCAGTCCAGCGGCCTGCCGAGCATCAGCGTCACGTCCTGGCCTGGCACGTTCAGAAACACCAGCCCCGCCACGTCCTCACGCCCCGCCACGCCGCCGGTCTCCTCGGTGAACCGTCGCAGCCCGCGCCACCAGGACAGCAGATGCACGCCGCGGCTCGGCCCCTCGCGCAGCACCTGCCGCAGCGTAGGCAGCGTGCCCGGGCTAGCGGCGTCCATCCCGAACACGATCTTGTAGCCGGGCCGTTCCAGGTCGAGCTCGGCGGCCAGGCCGGCCGCGTTCACCACGGCCACCTCCTGCCGGTGGCCGATCTCGACGGCGAGGGCCTTGGCGAGTTCGTCACCCTCGGCGACGAGCGAGGAAATCACAAATCTTGCCGTACGCGGTGCGTGGAACGCCGCCACACTGCGAGCCGCCGCCTCAAGCACCTCGGCCCCGGCCGGCTGCGATCCGAAGATCGCGAGATGCCGGCCCGGGGACGCGTCCAGCGGGAACGCGGCGCTGGACAAATTGACATCGATGACCCGCCCGACCAGCGCGGCCGGCCGTCCTGCCCGCCCCGCTAGCGCGGCCCGATAAGTCGGGTCGTCGACCAGATGCTGCCGGGCGTACCCGGCGAAGATGCGCGGCGGCACAGACTCGGGATCCCGGGCGCCCCAGAGCCGGTGCCGCAGGTCGCTGAGGGCTTCCTTGTCGGCATGCGGGTCGGGGAAGCGCACGATCCGCTCGTGACCGCGGGTTGCGCCGCGCGGGCCGCCGAGCCCACCGGCCGTGTTCACCACCGCGGTGCCCAGCGGCAGCCCGGCCGCGGAGTCGTTCGTGGGCTCGAGGACATCGCCGCCGCCCGGCAACGCGATCCGCACCGGAAACTGCCCGAAGATCGAGTCCCGCTTCGCATACAAAGCCTCGACGCCGAGCACGGTCTGACTAGCCAAGATCAAATGGATTCCGTACGAGCGACCCTTGCGAGCGAGCGACTCGAGCAGCTGTACGGCCTCGCTCGCCATCGGATCGTTGCCGGCCAGCAGCACCTGGAACTCGTCGATGACACAGAGGATCCGTGGTGTCGGCTTGCCCCGCCCCTCCTCCGACGCGACGGCCCGCAACTCGGCGAACTTCGTCACGCCCGCCCGCTTGTACGCCACCGACCGCCGGGTCATCTCGGCATCCAGCTCGCGCAGCACGGCCAGCCCGTACTCCCGATCGGACTCGACCCCGACGGCCCGTGCGTGCGGCAACCAGGTGCGGTCCCGCTGCGTCGGCACGAACTCGGCGAACGACACGCCCTCTTTGAAGTCGAGCAGATACAGCGCGAGCTCGTCGGGGCTGTACCGCGCGCCCAGCCCGTACAAAACGTTGATCAGGAACGCGGTCTTGCCGGCCCCGGACCGCCCGCCGACCATCCAATGTGGGGTCAAATCGTTGAACCGCAGGTGCACAGCGGTGTCACCGTCATGCCCGACAATCGTCCCGAGCCCCTCGCCGGCGTCCCCGGTCCACAACTCCTCGGCGGGGTCGGGCAGCAGGTCGGCGAGGTGCACCTGGGAGGCGGCCGCCGAGTGCGCGGCGAGCTCCCGGCAGACCGCGTCGACGAGATACGCGGGCGGATCCTCGTCGAGGTAGACGGGCGCGTTCAACCAGACCGCCTCGGGCATCGACCCGTAGGTGCCGCCCGGCGGATCGCCGATCACCGCGTACGGATTGCGTACCGAAACCATGGTTGTCCGCGGCAGCGGCGCCTGTGTGGTCTCCGCGGTCAGCGGCGGGGGCGGCCAGCCGGCAACGATCAGGTGCAGGCCCGAGTCGGGCCCCTGCTGGGCCAGCGCGGCGATCCGGTTCAGCTCGCCGCCCTCGGTGAGCTCGGGCAGGCTGGCGATGACCAGCAACATGATCCGGTCACGCCGACCCCGGCGCTCCCCGCCGCCCGCCCGAGCCGGCCGCAGCCACTTCTCGGCCTCGGTGAGCACATCCCGCAGGCCGGTCCGGTCGATTGCGGGCGGCGACATCAACCCGGCGTCGGCAAGCTGGAAGAACGGGGCGAACACCGCACCGCCCGAACCGTCCACGGCCCGCACCAGCAACGACCCGGCGGGCGCGGTGGCCAGCAACCGGAGCAGAACGCAGCGCAGCAGCCCGGACACCCGCGCATCCCGAGCATCTGCATCGATGGTGAGATGCCCGGTGCCGAGCAGCGGAACGATGGCGGGAAAGCGCGCGTCATCGAGCGGCTGAGCAACCCCCAAACGAACAAACTGCGGAGGGTACGCACCCCCGAGCGGTGTGGTGGGCGACTGCGCATCGAGCGGCGCCCCCAACCACCCGGGCGTCAACGCCTGCGCGGCGGCCCGCAACTCCTCGGCAAGTGCATGCTGCTCAAACGGATCCGCGCTGGTAGAGCTCCGCACCTCAAGGGCAGCACCGGCCGCATCGGCGGTCGCCGCGGCCTGCCGGTGCAGGGCAGCGGCCTGGTCGATCCGGCTCGCATCCGCCACGCCCCACCTCCCTCTGTGCGCTCAAACCGTACCTTGCACACGGCAAAGGATCGCGTTGCGTAGCCGGTGCAGGTTACGGGTCGCGGCACTACGGCCCGAACGTGCCGCGACGGCTTTCCCCACCCCCCGGCTCCGGCGGCCGATACGAACCCCCACCGGGAACGCCCGATGAGACCCGCCGCCGCCGACGCCCGCGTACGACAAACCACACGATCAAGCCGACGCCGACCCCCAAAACAAGCCCACCAACAGCAAGAACAACACCAACCGCGACCCAATCAACCCGAACCGCAGACCCCCCACCCGACGGAAGCCCTTGGCCATCTGAAGTGGCAGGAGCCGTCACGGACCCAGAGGCCGGGGCCGAAGCAGGCGGAACATCGGCAGTAAGCGCGGCAACAAGATTGAGCTCCCCAAAGCCATAATCACTGTCCCGCCCAGGAGCGCCCTTATCCGTGGCAGTAGCAGTAAGCCGACGAACAACCTCAGAAGCGGAAAGCCCGGGAAACCGAGCCCGAACCAAAGCAGCAGCCCCTGCAACAATCGCCGTGGCGTTGCTCGTGCCGTCTGCCTCGACATAAGCTCCAGTGTTGCTTGTCGTGGCGATATCATCACCTGGTGCTGTGATCGCCAGTTCCTTGCCAGTGACCGTGACTCGCGAAAGCTCTCCGTTACGCCCAGTCGCGCCGACCGCGACGACGCGCGGGTACTTGGCCGGATACTGGAGGAGTACATTTTCTGGTCGGTTGCCCGAGCCCGCGACAAGGACGACGTCAGCCTCGGCCGCGTTTTCTAGGGCCCGATCGAGATCATCAGAGTTCGTGGTCACGAACGACATCGAAATTATGCCCACGCCTTGGCTGACTGCCTTGTCGATTGCTTTCGGGATGTCACGGCTGGGCCTATCCGCAGCGTCTAGTGCGCGGATCGGAAAGATCTTCGCGGCTGGGGCAATGCCGAGCGCGCCGGAGGCGTTTCCTGGGCCGTGTCCGTGGCCAGCTATAAGCCCGGCCATGGCCGTGCCGTGGCCGTTGGTGTCTACCCAGCCCTTTGTGTCGTTGGCAACGAAGTCGGCCCCAGCCAACACGTTTCCCATTAGGTCGCGGTGGTTGGCATTCACGCCGGTGTCGATGACTGCGACGGTGACGCCAGCACCCTTGCTGATCTTCTGCGCATCTGCGACGTCGAGCGCGGCAAGGTGCCATTGTCGGTCCCGCGTGGAGTCCGCGAGGGCGGGCGGGGGGTAGACGAGCAGTGTTAGCGTGCCGAGAGCCGCTGCAGCGCCAACGCGACGACGAAGACTGCCCTTCATCGATCTATGCCGATGATGCCCGGCCCGGGGTCAATGCATCGCGGTGCGCTGTCGGGCATGATAACGGGATCGACTCCCTCATCTACCTCCCACGGATTGTCGGGATCCCAAATCTCGGCCCTGGCTCTGCTTCGTCCGAGCTGCCCAGCACGAGAACTCATGATCCCCGTGCCATCGCCACCGACTGTCTGGCTGCGAGCTAACCGCGCCGCGCCTTTGCTGCCGACTCCTGGCTGTTGGCCAATGACACCACCCAAGGGATTGACTCGCGAGGGCGCGGACCGGCCAGGACCCGTGGCGGCTGGGACGTTGCCAATCACGCCGCCGCGTTGACCCCCAACGTTGCCGAACGGACCGCGACCCAGGTTTCCATTCGTCGGGCCGAAGGCGACCGGCAACCGACCGCTATACCCCCCGGTGGGTGTGGTGTGCAGGCCGGAGATAAGACCAGGAGAGGCGCCGAGGGGACTCTCCGGCCCATGCCCTGTAGGGAGCGCGGGAATCAGTGCTTGGACTGGTGTTGGTGTAAGGCTGGACAGGGTTGGACCAAAGCCGGTGATTGGCCCCTCGGCTGTCATATCGCTGCTCTGGCCGGCTGTAGTGCCGATGCCGTGAGCCCGTGTGTTGGCCGGCGGGTCAATGATGGGTGGCAGGGCGGCGCCGCTGGTGTTAGATGCGCCGGCCGAACCGCCGAACTCGATGGGGTTCTCGGTGATAGGGCTGTCGTCGACCGTTGGCGGAACGTATGGTGCCGGAGCTTTGATGTAGGTTGCACCATCGTGAGCGGCCTCCGCCAGCGGAACCATCGCCTGTTGAGCCTCCAAGGTGAGTTCATCTTGCCGACCGTCGTCGACCGGCGGCGAGGTGAAGAGCTTGGCCGCGCCTTTCGCGACCGTGCTGCCGCCGGGGATCAGCGAAGCGCCCTCCCCGAACGCCTCGATGCTGGCGTCGTATCTGGCGAGCGAGTCTTCGTTCTTGACGAACTCGACGTGGAGTGGTGCGAGAGTGTCGTGCGCCTGGACGATTGCTTCGCTAACCGTATTGATGTGGAACACGTTGACAGCGCATGTCAGGGCGGTCTCCCTGACGGCGGCGATCAACCTGTCCAGTTCGTTGATGTACGCAGCGGACGCTGAGTTGGTTTCCGGCGGCCACTTCATCGCGAGTTGGTCGCGTGCTTCCTCTAGCGATTGGGCGTGCCCGCTCAACATTTGTTGCGCCTTGTCGAGCGCTGCGACCTGGTCACGGCTAGGCTGCAGACCCTGCCGTGCGGCGTCGACCATCTGCCACAGCTGCTTGATGTTGTATCCGCTGTACTCGTTCACGGCTGACCGTCCGTGGTCGGCGGGATCATGATTTCGTGCACGTCCTTCACCCGGGCATTGGCGAACGCGTCTGAGTCGCCGTAGTCCTTGGAGATTATTTCCGCCGCCGTAGTGACGGCCTGAGTGCCTTTGTCGAGATTGAAAAGGGCGTCTGCGGTGCTCTGAAGGCTTGCGTGCAGTGCGTCCTGGAGGCTGCTCCAGGCCTGGCCTGCGATGGGGCCACCGAGCGTGGCACCTGGCTGAACCGCGTCATAGATCTTTGGGACCTGGACGCGGAAGCTGGCGTCGAGTTCCCGCCGCAGACTGTCGGCGACCTGTTTTAGGCCGTCGATCTCCACAGCGATCTGCTTGATCGGCCCGCCGTCCAGCATCTCTGTCCTCCCGAAGGGCGTGAGCATCGACTGCGATCACTCTACCGGGTGGGTACGACACAAAGCGTCGCTATTCCCGTAGGACGACCGTGATTCGACGGCGGTCGCGCGGGGATCGCAAGCGGTGCTTCTGTCGGTCCAGAACGAACACGGCCCAGCTAGTGCTGCGGTTCAGCGAAGTTGAAAGTTGACTCCAACAGCCGAAGGTGCGCGGCCCGCGAGTTGGGATGTGGGGTCCTGCGGCTCCGCCGATCGCGGCTTGGTCCGATGCAGATAATTCGGGACGACGGGACGGATTAGTCTTGTGGGTGTGCAGCCTCCCGAGCGTCCGAACGATCCGATGGGGTCCGGGCCCGCCGCTGTGCCCGTTTCTGGTGCGGTTCCAAGATCTCTCGCGCCTGCGTCCGGAGTGCCGACGCCGTCGCCAGCAGCCGGAGGGCCGCCTAATCGCAGGCTCAGGCTGTGGCTAGCGATGATGGCGGGGACTCTCGCGCTACTTTGCCTTGGCGGGGTGGGGGTAGTCGTGTCGCTCTACGACGGCGCAACTGAGATCAAACGCACGTCGCCTGACGCGGTGGTTGACAACTTTCTCGGTGCCTACCTGGTTGACCGCAATGACAAGGAGGCGTCGCTATACGAGTGCAAGCAAGGCGGCGACTTCGCGGCGATCGAGGCTTACCGGGCCGACATGTTGACCCGCGAGAAGGATTTCTCAGTGGGTATCCGGGTCAGTTGGTCCAGCCTGACTGTGTCGACTCAAGGAGATAGCGGCACTGTAGGTACGAACCTGGTAAAAACGGCCACTGACCAGTCGGGCCGAGTTAGCAATACTTGGGAGTTTCGCGTGGTAGATCAGGACGGTTGGAGAGTCTGCGGCGCCATCCAGACTTCCTGAGTTACTCGACCCAGAGTAGGTGGACCGGCACTTCGAGTGTTCGTG
>Ga0307515_10014983_pt1 | contig 14322 bp, 10 predicted proteins | sample 17_EM_MG_FD_194513 | JGI IMG/M metagenome (GOLD analysis project Ga0307515, IMG submission 194513) | Populus trichocarpa ectomycorrhiza microbial communities from riparian zone in the Pacific Northwest, United States - 17_EM | ecosystem: Host-associated > Plants > Roots > Unclassified | place...
TATGAATGGGTCAATATGTTTGATTTATGAGGGTTCCAAGCAACGTTTCAAGAATGGGGGACTGTGGGTGGGATTGAAAGAATTTGTGATTTGGTTAGGTAATGCGCCACATTTGAGAAACAGTACCCAGAATACAAGATGGAATACAAAACAAAATTTCTAACCCATACCTCATAAATTGAGCAATCAAGGGCATCCTCGCCTCATAAATCGAACCCGCCATCTGGCTGGTGGCCGGGTACTTGCTCGTATTCTGGATCTTCTGGGACGCTAACTCTTCATATAGCTATGGCCCTATATATCATTCTGGGTTTCTACAGTTGGGTCCAACGGCCAGTCTTTCGATCGCCACCTCAGGGGCGTTTACTAGTGAAACGATATCCCTAAGGTCTCTGAAACAGACGAGTGACCATGGAAAGTCACCCCTTGTCGCATCCTGCTACCCTGAGAGAGAGAGAGAGAGAGAGCAATATACCGCGTCGCGCAGAAATCAAATATTAATTGTCAGTTGCCCCCTCGACGGAGTTAACTTGCTCGAGTCCGTGCAGGAGATCAAATAATATGATCAAAATAGTCTCAATTTGCCACCTGAGAGACCACACCCCTTCGTCTATTGATCAGGTTGGGCGGTTGCGTATTGATTGACCGCCATCAGAAGAATATCCCAGTCAGTTCTAACATTTCATCAAGATATCTAGCTATACAATGCCAGTGGTGAATCTCGAATGCATACATCCAATTGAGTATTTGCAGAAATTGAAGCGCACATACTCTGATCGACGGGGTGCGCGTGCCCTCTGAATTCTCCCGTTCCCGTAAGTGAGCCTTGCCAATTGCTCGTCTAGTCGTGACATTTCTTGATGACGGTGGCTCCTCTCAGATTCTCTCTGCTCAGCTCCCGTAGTCTGGTCTATTCTGCTTTGGCCTCTCCAGCGGCTTTCCGTTCTTGCCAGCACCTTCGACAATCGCCAGGTGGACCGTCGTGGCACTTCCATTTCCGAGTATGGCCATTGGCGCACAGAGTGAACAAGGGAATTCGCAACGGGTCGAACCCGAGAATGATCAGAGTCGGTACGGACAGTTGTGTATTTCAAAGCTCCACTGTGGCCAAGGATGCGTTGGTATTCAGAAATAGGAACTTAGAAGCGCATACACTTTTATTGACGTTTCCATTCGTGTGCGACGTGTTGTTCGTTCGGGAAATTCGCGTCCCTTGTTGCACTTGCGCACTTTGTTGTTAGAGTGGCCTCACTTGGCTTTCCGGAGCCCAAACTCGTGAGAAGTGTATGTTTCCGACCAAATCGCCGCCTCTGGAAATGGAAAGACGGTTAATCCTTATGTTGACTCTGTCAAATACTGGATTACCCGGGTGGACCACGGTTCCAATAAAAAAACCCAGATATGTTGACTAAACTAAAAATATATGTGCACACGGTCGAGCCTTGTATCTAATACAAGGAGATTGAAAGAACCCTTGTTCTTCGATGTCTCCATATCATACAAGAGGTCATTGGGGAAATAATATTTAAGGAATGAAGGAATGGAGGAAATGAATATTCGAACATTCAAATAAACTGAAGCCTCCAGGCTCATTCACGGTGTTTAGAAAGGTGCCGATGTGGACGGGTAGAGACACCCCTCTCAAGTGGTTGATTACTTGAATGAGGAGCGCGTGGGGGAGGGGAGTATGCAGGAGGGGGGCCTCCTCGGCGGCTTTCCGTGCTTGCTCGCACCTTCGGCAAGTGCCAGGCGGACCGCCGTGGCACTTCCATTTCCGAGTACGGCCTTTCGCGCACCGGGCGGACAAGAAAAGCTTCACAACGCACCCGAGAATGATCAGGGAGTCGGTGACATTTCGACGGACAATGGTGCATTTTGCAGTTTAGCAAAGCTCCACTGTAGCCAAGGGTGAGCTGGTATTCGGATAAATGGGAACTTAGGAGTGCATACCATGGACGACTGCAGCCACCTTCAGGACACTCCGTATCGAAGTCTGCTGGTGTTTTGAGGAGCGAGCGTTGGTCCGGATGTTGCTCACAAATAATGGGAAGGCCGTCATATATATTCCCGTGCTTCTTGAGATGTTCCACCAACTTTATCCATAGTTCTGCTCCCTTTCGAGCATTGGTAAACGTTTGAACGTTGCCTATCATGATCAGGCCATCGCGAGCTCGGGACAGAAGGACATTAAGACGTTCCGGAGATGACATGAAGCCAATGTCGTGACTGTGATTGCTCCTTGTTAATGATGCAATGACGATGTCGCTTTCTTCTCCTTGATAATTGTCTATGAATCGTTTAGCGTAAAAGACCGTTTTTGCAGGACATGACGACATACCGATGGTCGCAATGCGAATTTGCTTTTTGACGGATTTTGCATTAGACCCCGAAATCAAACCAGCTCGCACAAGATCGCGTGAATCGAGGTCGCTCAGCGCTGCGCCACCGCGATGAACCTCCTTGAGCGCGTCCATAATGGCACGGAGTTGGCCAAGGTAAGGTGTGAGGATGACTAGCCTATCAGTATCATACCCTTGCTGGCCGAGATATCGAACAATCCTTAAAACCATCTGTACTTCGAACCTGCAATGCAAGCAGTCAGCGGTGAATCCATAGTAACTCTGAATTCCAAACGTACTGATTCTGCTTCGAAGACTTTGCACTCATGTCTCTTCTCTCCTCCGCCGCCACTTCGGTTTCTGGTTGGTCGTGGTTGATGAGAATGAGGTTGTTCTGCAGACCACGCACATTGGCACGGTTTTGAGTCTTGGGAGCATCGATGAGATCCGGGTATGTGAGGTGGCGTATAAGGGCGGAGATCTCTGGTCTCATGCGGTGCTGGGCTTCAAGCCGAGTATGTGGATATCCTTTTAGGACTAATCGCTCGAAGAGACTCCTGTTAAGATCGAAGCCGTCACCCTTCTCAACAGTAAGATCGTAATTATTGACCTTAGGACGGAGTTGTCTGTTTGGGTGGTCAGCACAATTATGGAAGTGTACGACGAAGAGGCGTTGTTCGTACTGATGATCTCCAATCAAAATGATCTGTTTTATATCGTCAGACAGTGCTGTCATAATATGAGACTCCAATATTTCTCCAGCCTCCTCCACAAGCAAAACAGTAGGACGAGCAGCCTTGATTTGGTCCCTACTCAAAGATCAGTATAGTAATGAACGATTGAACGTTAATCTTTCTGACCTGTACATGGCGGCTCCGGTTGTGGTGCACCCAATAATCCTTCTTTTCCGCAGAACGGACGCTTCACCCTGTCGGTAAATAGACTCCAGGTCTGTGACACACTGATTATAACTCTTTCCAATTCGGATCATATCCTTGATTCCCTTCTTTACCACCGCCCGCTTCCACGTTTCTGAAAGAGAAAGTCGAGCAGCACGGTTCATCTTCCAAATATTCCCAGATAGTCGAAAATCCCCAGATAATCGAATGTCATACTCTGTCTTAAATGGGCCCGCGTCTTCCCCTTTGAGCCAACGATTAAGAAGATAATTTGGTCCGATTGCCTTTCCACCCTTCCCGACAATCTTAGAACCATCTGTTGACTCTGGGACGCGAAGTGCTGCTGCGTATTCTGGATGATGAACTGCTATGTATTCCATGATTTGTTGGTGCCGCGCAGTGGCGGCGCAATAGGCACGGTACAGTGAATTGACGAGGTCGTCTCGTTGTTCCCGAAGTTCTTCTACCTTGCGCCAATCATATCCTGACATCCGATAGCCCGAGGACTTGCCAAGCGATTGCAGCGACAGGTCAGCCGTCGTCTGGTTGGGTTGGCCGCCAATGCGCACAATCTCATCTTTGGGAATTCCAATGTTGATGAGATCCTCAAGAAACTGGTCAAGTGCGTGGTTGGTATAGCAGTTGACTAAAATTTTGGTGTTGGATGACTCTGCGAACGCTGACATTGCAAAGGCCGACGCTGAAAAACCCAGCCTTTCATAGCGTGACATCCTAATTGGGGAGCGCTCCGATTGAAGAAGAATCTTGGCACATAGCGCACCCACAAACGATTTGCCAGTACCTTCCGATAGCAAGGTTAAAGCATGACGAAGCGGAGAACAATACACATACCTGGAGGACCTTGGATGAGAGCAACTCTTTGTGAGAGCGCATTTATGAGCGCATCCGCTTGAGCTTGATCGAGGTGGATTGGCCCTTGTGTGGAGAGGAGACGTTGCAGGTTCTGTGTGGGAGCAGCTTTGATGGACGCAACAATTGCTTTTGGTTGATGAATGGGGGGATCGAGGGTCATACCATCCTTAAAGAAAAGGATCTCTCGCGCCATAGGTATCGAATGTTTCAATTGCAAAGATGTCAAGATCGGTTCGTATGTAAAAACCGGCGTATCAATGTGAATAAGCTTGACATGCTTCGCCTTGGGTAAACGCATCAACGCATTCGTGATTCCTTGCCGCCCATTGTCGAAGCGGAGCACGAGGATTGGACGCTCTTCCGCCAGCAGCTTCTCGTCTCGTACAATACTTGGGAAGGCAATGACCTCGCCATCAGCGATAAGACACGTCAAGGATCGGTGACGGAGGAAATGTGGATTATCCTTGAGGTGGGCTTCCCGCGCTTCAACGCCATTGCACTTTTTGAACCACCAGAAGTTGGTCTTGCACTCAAAAGTTAGAGCCCATGGTACCCACTGCTTATCCCTCTTCCGATTCACTCCATTCACTCCATCTTGTGTCTCGTCATCAGCTCCCTTGCAGTAGATGTCTTTAAGGACGAGCCCCTCAATGACGAAACCTCGATGCTTCCCATTCTTTTTCCCGAGTGCGATCTGCACCTCCTTCCGCACCTCTGCGACCATATCCTCACGCAAGAGACGAAACTGGTTGTCAAGGTGCATGCCATGACGATTCTTCTCGGTTGCAGGGTCCTCAAGCCAACTGCTTGGTCGGAGGAAGGCTTTCTCAGAGGTGAACTCGAGTTCATCAGCGGTAGGAAGGATAGATATTTGACGAAAGTCGATATGGTCGTTATCGTGTCGACCTCCCGGACCGTTGAGCAATTCGCTCCGAGGAGTAGACTCTGAATGATTGACGACATGTTTGATTTTCGCGGCGATGGAGCGAACGCCAGGGCGAGGAGAGTCAAGGAGGGGGGTGATGATCGACGGATCTTTGGCAAGCCTGTCATATGGCCTGGCCTTGTTGACAGGTAGCAGTACTAGCTGCAGCAAGAGCCATGCGAATGACTCTTGCGCATCGGGTTCGAGTTGATTCGCTTGAAAGGCGCGGAGGAATGCACCCCAAAACGTTGCGGGTGGCTGTATCATGCACTCCACCAAGCTCTGGACATAGGAACCTCCGTTGATAGTAGCTATGTCTGGAGCGGTGAAAGCGTACAGCAGCTTTGCAGCAGGCTTATTCAGGAACGCAATGGAGGTATCGAGGGTCAGCGACTTCCGCAGGGCTTGAAGGCCCGTAGCGTTATTGGTAATAGCGTGGACACACCCCGCAGGATCAGGCGCAGAAGAAATGGATTCTAAGAAGAGTGGATTATTCTTTGCGGTGAGCGATTCGGTGCCGGCGACGATGGAATGGAAGAGCTTGCTGAGTTTTGCGGCCCTGGGATTGTCCATGGCGGAGGGAGGGAGGTGGTTTACGAACGGTGTGTAAGCTCTGCCTTCTTATCTGGACAGAGTCGTCAGGCTCTTGGGCGCGTAACGGCGTGGCATCGAATCCTTCTGTGGAGGGCACGGTCATATATTACAATCAACTTATGGGTATTTGTTGCATGTGCGGCTAGCATTGGAACGATCAGTCCTGGTTTCTGTTGCTGGGTGAGGATACTAACCAGGGAATCTGGTAGTTTTTGGTGCACATGAGGCAAACACCTGACCAGAGGTCATTCAGGGTCATGGACAGGGAATTGCTTTCTGCCGAGGTAGGCTTCCTGCCGAGCCCCATGAGCCTCGTCTCTACAGGCTATTGCCTCGAGCATGTGGTCAGCGATCCACTTTTATTTTCCCTAAACACGAGCAATATTAGAGCGAGGGCAGGAGAACTAAACTCCAGCAGAGCACCGGGTACAAAACATCTAGCTCCGACCACACTAGGTCTATGGGGCCAATACTTGAAACAAGGTGACAGGTCCTGGTTGCAGCGCCATCACGGACCGTCCGTATATGCATTCGCGAGCTTGTCCGAGGGGTACGACAAGGGTTCCTTTCACTAGGAGGACGAGGAAGACGGCTCTTTGAAGGGTAGAGGGAATGGCTGTTAAACCGTTCAGGGGAAAGTGCAGGATGGAGTGGCGTTGGGCTCCTGTGGCATTCCAACATTGCAGCAAGGCTTGACTCTGGTAGCGACTGCTATACGGGGTGCGAATAGTAATGGGGCAGTGGCAAGCCGGAGAAGAATGGATGACTCACAAATCCTTCGTGTTTATTTGAGCTTTTGAGCCGTTAGTGGTTTTGGAGGCCTAATAGCGCTAAAGTATCGTTGGTACGCGCGAGCGACTCGACGTAGATATCAAAGGATGTTGTAGGAGTCGAAGACATGAGCTATTGGTTTGAAAGGACACCACAATGTCAAGATGAATCCTGTCCCATCGTCGAAGTGCCCTACTACCGCTTCTCAGCTCCTGAATTTGTTGGATGGACGGGGTTCGAGCCCATCTGAGGGACTCATAGCTTTACATCATTTCGGAGTATTACTCCTCTGCTTAGAGGGGCGACGGTCGTTATATCCTCGTGAGACGTCGGATGGGGTCAGGTCGAAAGTTGAGGATAATTTGTTCAACCCTCGTGAACATGAATCTAAGTACTGACAGACCAGGTCGAGTCCAAAGGAGCTAGGTCTACCCGCACGTGGCGCCTGCTATTGGTTGTCCAGCCTGATGCATAGGATGATTTATTGTACCCCACCAACTGATTCGTGTCTGATCCTTGAACCAGTTGCTTGGAGTAAGAAACGCTCTCTCCGTCGGCGGTGATTGTTACCTTCGCGTCGTTACGTTCAGAGCCCCTTGTGTGGAATTAGATATCGGAAGGGACGGCTTGTGCAATGAAAAAAAAACAACCTCCAAATAGACTCCTACGGAGGTGTCTTGTGTTACGGTGCTATCTCACAATCACAGAGGGAGCAACTAACCAATGAAGGAGGACATAAAATGACAGGTATTCCGCTTGATCCTCACAGTGTACTACCACTCGAGGTTTCCGTAAGCCCGTGCCTGAAGACAATCTACCTGTTCCTTACTTGTTCCAATTCTTTCTAGATCAAGACCTTCCGAGCAAGTAGCGCACAAGTTCGCTCTGTTCAAACCATGGGGGGAGTATTGAATAGAGAAATCAGTCTCGCCAATGATATATTGTTGAATACACGCGGCGATATTGGGAAATGAGCAGAAAGAGGAGAGGAGCGTGGTAAGGAGCAGATATCTGGAGCCATTGGAGATGATCGGAAATGCAACCGGCAATGGAACGAGTGTTCGAGGCTCCACCACTGTTGAGGCTAATGGGAAACGAAGGGATAGAAAGGAGAGAAATAGCTGGGAGGATACGCTCGGTCTGTCATGTAGGGTAACCTACACGCTCTCAGAGAGCTGAGGACTAAACACCAATTCGGCCAGTCAGTACATTTTTGTGGCGGTTGTGACCTGCTAGATATGTGATTGGCTTTGGTTGTCTACTGGCAAGGCCGTTACACCGGTACAGCACTATATGCCATGTAGAACGAGCACAGGACGTACCATGTTCGTGTGTGAGTCCCCTGCGTGATCTTCACAACTGAGGTTCGTCATTTAGACCCCAATTATGGATGACGGTTTGATTGTCACGGCATGTCACAATATTAATTTCTGCGTCCAGGCACACTTCTCAGAGCGACATATGTAACAGGCGGTGAATAAGATATTTGTCTCCCCACATGCCCTGACAATTTGAGAGATACTGTATTGCAATTCTTGTCTTCGGCTTACCCGGTCGACTTCCAGTCATCAATGCCATGAAAAGCCTTTCCCCCCTCCTCACATGTCTTGCGTGATGGACAGCGTAATAGCGACCGAGGGAATGGCTCGGGGGGCTCGGGGGATGGGACCACCGTCACGAGAGGTGCAATGAACGAATAGAATTTGAGAAGTGTCCAAATGCGCAAAGGACAGTACTACCGATCGCCCGAGTTATATCGAATATGGTGGAGCATCTTGCTTAAAGGTCATATCTCGTGGAAACAGATAGCTGGATGGTCCGGCTGGCACCATCAACCTGCTTGCTATGAATGAATCGATATCATTGGTTCATGAAGGTTCCAAGCAACATTTCAAGAATGGGGTAATAAAAGTTGATGCGTGCAATATATGCGAACGGCGAGTGCGATGTATGAGAGCGACAGGTAGACAGGACGACGGGTGCGATTTATGCCAACGACAGGTGCGATGTATGCGAGCAGCAGGAACCACGACGAAGACAGCGAAGTGGACGGCGACAAACGTAACGGCAACCTTTATTAAACCACCAAGCAACAATGACGAGCATTGAGCCGACACATGTACCAGTACATGATAGAATATGAAACGACCTTTAACATTGGGGACCGTGGGTGGGATTAAAAGAATTTGTGATTTATTTAGGAAGTGCACTACATTTGAGAAACAGTACCTTAAACACGAGATATAATACAAAACAAATTTTCTAAACCATACGTCATACATTGAGCAGTAAAGGGCAGTCTCACCTCATCGATCGAACCCATCATCTGGCTGGTGGGTACTCGCTGGTATTCCGGATGTTCTGTGAGGCTAACTCTTCACATGGTTATGGCCCTATCTATATATTATTCTGGTTTCCCACAGCTGGGTCCTACGGCCAGCCGTTCGATCGATCGCCACCTCAGGGGCGTTTCCTAGTGAATTGATATCCCTAAGGCCTTTGAAACAGACGGGTGACCATGAAAGTCACCCCTTGTCGCATTCTAATACCCTGAGAGAGAGAGAGAGAGAGAGAGAGAGAAAGAGAGCAATATACTGCGTCGGATAAGAAATCAAATATTGGTGGTCAGAATTGTCCCCTTGACGTAATTTGCGAGTCCGTGCAGGAGATCAAATAATATGATTAAAATAGCCTCAATTTGCAACCTGAGAGACCACACCCCTTCATCTATCCATCAGGTTGGGGGTCGCGTATTGACCGCCATCAGAAGAATACCCCAGTCAGTTCTAACATTTCATCAAGATATCTAGCTATACAATGACCGTGGTGAATCCCGAATGCATACATTCATTTTGAGCATCTGCAGAAATTGAAGCTCACATACGGTTTAGATCACTCGAACGGGGCAGGTGTGCCTTAATTCTGAACGCCTTAAACCCTCTTGTTCACGAACAGGAGCTTCAATTGCTCCTCTAGCCATGCCATTTCTTGCTGAGCACGATGGTGGCTCCTTTCAATTTGGCTTTGCTCCCGTAGTCTAGTCTGGTCTGCTTTTGGCTCTTCGGCGGTTAACAGTTCTTGCAAGCACCTTCGACAAGCGCTAGGTGGATTGTCGTGGCACTTCCATTTCCGAGTATGGCCATTGGCGCACCGATTGAAGAAGGGGAATTCGCAACGCACCCGAGAATGATCAGAGAGTCGGTGACATTTCGACGGACAATGGTGTATTTTGCAGCTTAACAAGGCTCCGCTGTGGCCAAGGATGAGTTGGTATTCGGAAAAAATGGGAACTTAGAAGTGCATACCACGGACGAGTACAGCCACCGTCAGGACACTCCGTATCAAAGTCTGTTGGCGTTTTCAGAAGCGAGCGGTGGTCCGGATGTTGCTCGCAAAAAACGGGAAGGCCATCATATATATTCCCGTGCTTCTTGAGATGGTCCGCCAACTTTACCCATAGGTCCGCTCCCTTTCGGGCGTTGGTAAACGTTTGAACATTGCCTATCATGATCAGGCCATCGCGAGCCCGAGACAGAAGGACATTGAGACGCTCTGGAGATGACATGAAGCCAATGTCGTGATTGCGATTGCTCCTTGTTAATGATGCAATGACGATGTCGCTTTCTTCTCCTTGATAATTGTCTATGGATCGTTTAGCGTAGAAGACCATTGTTGTAGCACAACATGACCTACCGATGGTCGCGATGCGAATTTGCTTTTTGACGGATTTTGCATTAGACTCCGAAATCAAACCAGCTCGCACAAGATCGCGTGAATCGAGATCGCTCAGGACTGCGTCGCCGACCTGAATCTCCTTGAGAGCGTCCATGATGGCACGGAGTTGGCCAAGGTAAGGTGTGAGGATGACTAGCCTATCAGTGTCGTATCCTTGCTGCCAAAGATATCGAACGATTTTTAGGACCATCTGGACTTCGAACCTGCAATGTGAGCCAGTCAGTAGTGAATTCCTGGTAACGTTGAATCCCAAACGTACTGATTCTGCTTCGAAGATTTTGCACTCATGTCTCTTCTCTCGTCCGCCGCCACTTCGGTTTCTGGTTGGTCGTGGTTGATGAGAACGAGGTTGTTCTGCAGACCACGCACATTGGCACGGTTTTGAGTCTTGGGAGCATCGATGAGGTCTGGATATGTGAGGTGGCGGATGAGGGTGGAGATCTCTGGTCTCATGCGATGCTGGGCTTTAAGCCGAGTGTGTGGATATCCTTTTAGGACTAGCCGCTCGAAGAGACTTCTGTTAAGATCGAAGCCGTCGCCCTTCTCAACAGTAAGATCGTAATTATTGACCTTGGGGCGGAGTTGTCTGTTGAGGTGGTTAGCACAATTATGGAAGTGTACGACGAAGAGGTGTTCTTCGTACTGATGATCCCCAATCAAAATGATCTGCTGTATATCGTCAGACAGTGCTGTCATAATATGAGACTCCAATATCTCTCCAGCCTCCTCCACGAGCAAAACAGTAGGACGAGCGGCCTTAATTTGGTCCCTACTCGAAGATCAATATAGTAATGAACGATCGAACGCGAATCTTTCTGACCTGTACATGGCCGCTCCGGTTGTGGTGCACCCAATAATCCTTCTATTCCGCAGAACAGAAGCTTCGCCCTGTCGGAAAATGGACTCCAGGTCTGTGACACACTGATTATAACTCTTTCCAATCCGGAGCATATCCTCGATTCCCTTCTTCACGACCTCTTGCTTCCATGTTGCTGACTGAGAAAGTCGAGCAGCGTGGTTCATCCTCCAAATACCTCCAGATAGCAGAATGTGATACTCTGTCTTAAATGGACCCGCGTCTTCCCCTTTGAGCCAACGATCAAAAAGATAATTTGGTCCGATTGCCTTTCCACCCTTCCCGACAATCATAGAACCATCTGTTGACTCTGGGACGCGAAATGCTGCTGCGTATTTTGGGTGATGAACTGCTATGTATTCCATGATTTGTTTGTGCCGCCCAGTGGCGGCGCGGTAGGCACGGTACAGTGAATTGACGAGGTCGTCTCGTTGTTCCCGAAGGTCTTCGACCTCTTCCCAATCATATCTCGACATCCGGTAGCCCGAGGTCTTGCTTAGCGCATACAACGACAGGTCGGCTGTCTTCTGGTTGGGTTTACTGCCAATGCGCACGATCTCGTGTTTGGGAATTCCAATGTTGATGAGATCCTCAAGAAACTGGTCAAGTGCGTGGTTGGTATAGCAATTGACTAGAATTTTTGTATTGGATGAGGCTGCGAACGCTGACGTTGCAAAGGCCGACGCTGAATAACCTAGCGCTTCATAACGTGACATCCTAGCTGGAGAGTGCCCTGATTGGAGAAGAATCTTGGCACATAGCGCACCCACAAACGATTTGCCAGTACCTTCCGATAACATGGTTAAAGCATGACGAGGCGATGGACAGCACACATACCTGGAGGACCTTGGATGAGAGCAACTCTTTGTGAGAGCGCATTTATGAGTGCATCAGCCTGAGCTTGATCGAGGTGGATCGGCTTTGATCTGCCGAGGAGATGTTGCAGGTTCTGTGTTGGAGCAGCTTTGATGGCCGCAACAATTGCTTTCGGTTGGTGAATGGGGGGATCGAGGGTCATCCCATCCTTAAAGAAAAGGATCTCTCGCTCCATAGGTATAGAACGTTTCAATTGTAAAGATGCCAGGATCGGTTCGTACGCAAAAACCGCTGTATCGATGTGAATGAGCTTGACATGCTTCGCCTTGGGTAAACGCATCAACGCATTCGTGATTCCTTGCCGCCCATTGTCGAAACGGAGCACGAGGATTGAAGGCTCTTCCGCCAGCAGTTTCTCGTCTCGTACGATACTCGGGAAAGCAACCACCTCGCCATCAGCGATGAGACATGTCAAGGATTGGTGACGGAGGAAACGTGGATTATCCTTGAGGTGGGCCTCCCGCGCTTTGGCGCCATTGCACCTTTTGGACTGCCAGAAGTCGCTCTTGCACTCAAAGGTTAGAGCCCATCGTACCCACTGCCTATCCCTCCTTCGTTTCACTCCATTATCTCCATCTTGTGTCTCGTCATCAGGTCCCTTGCAATAGATATCCTTGAGGACAAGCCCCTCAATCATGAAACCTCGATGCTTCCCATTCTTTTTTCCGAGTGCGATTTGCACCTCATCCCGCATCTCTGCGACCATATCCTCACGCAAGAGACGGAACTGGTTGTCAAAGTGCATGGCAAGACGATTCCTCTCGGTTGCAGGGTCCTCAAGCCAGCTGCTTGGCCGGAGGAAGACTTTCTCAGAGGTGAACTCGAGTTCATCAGCGGTAGGAAGGATAGATATTTGACGAAAGTCGATATGGTCGTTATCGTGTCGACCTCCCGGACCGTTGAGCAATTCGCTCCGAGGAGTAGACTCTGAATGATTGACGACATGTTTGATTTTCGCGGCGATGGAGCGAACGCCAGGGCGAGGAGAGTCAAGGAGGGAGTTGATGATCGACGGATCTTTGGCAAGCCTGTCATATGGCCTGGCCTTGTTGACAGGTAGCAGTACTAGCTGCAGCAAGAGCCCCGCGAATGACTCTTGCGCATCGGGTTCGAGTTGATTCGCTTGAAAGGCGCGGAGGAATGCATCCCAAAACGTTGCGGGTGGCTGCATCATGCACTCCACCAACTTTTGAACATAGGAACCTCCGTTGATAGCGGCTATGTCCGGAGCGGTGACAGCGTGCAGCAGCTTTGCAGCAGTGTTGTTCAGGAATGCAATGGAGGTATCGAGGGTAAGCGACTTCCGCAGGGCTTGAAGGCCCGTGGCATTATTGGTAATAGCGTGGACACACCCCGCAGGATCTGGCGAAGAAGAAATAGATTCTAAGAAGAGTGAATTATTCAGTGCGGTGAGCGGTTCGGTGCCGGCGACGATGGAACGGAAGAGCTTGCTGAGTTTTGCAGCCCTGAGATTGTCCATGGCGGAGGAAGGGAGGTGGCTTACGAACAGTGGGTAAATACAGCGTTCTTATCTGGTCAGAGTCGTCAGGCTCTTGGACGCGTGACGGCGTGGCACCGGGAGGACATATTCATACGTCACAATTAATTCTTGTGTGTTTGTTGCGTGTGCGGCCGCCATTGAAGCGATCAGCCCTGGTTCTTGCTGCTGGGTGAGGTTACTAACCAGGGTTTCTGGTAGCTGGGTGCACATGCGACAAAAACCCGACCAGAGGTCATTCAGGGTCATGGACAGGAAATTGCAGCCAGCCGAGGTAGGTTTCCTGCCGAGCCCCATGAGCCTCGTTTCAACAAACTATTGCCTCGAGTATGTGGTCAGAGATTCCCTTTTATTTCCCCAGACATGAGCAATATTAGAGCGAGGACAGGTCAACGGAAATCGAGAGAACTGGTGCTCACGACTCGCGTTCTTGAAGTATCAGTGACGGGCTCAGTCACAGAATAGCCTAGGTCATATTTAAGCTCCTCCAAAACTCTAGCAGAGCACCGGGCACCAATCTCGCTCTGACCACAACAAGGCCTATGGGGCGCATATGTGAAACAAGGTGACAAGTCCTGGTCGCAGCGCCATCACGGACCGTCCGTATGTGCATGCGCAAGCTTGTCTGAGGGGCAACACAAGGGTTCATTTCACCAGGAGGACGAGGGAGGCGGCTCTTTGAAGGGTAGAGGGAACGGCTTTTAAACCGTTCAGGGAAAAATGCAGGATGGGGTGGTGTTGGAATACTACAGGGATCCTGTAGTATTCCAATACTTGCAGCAAGGCACGACGCTAGCAGCGACTGCAATACGGGGCGCGAATAGTAATGGGTCAGTGGCAAGCTGGAGAAGAAAAATGAAAACTCACAAATCTTTCGTGTTTATTGAGACATTTGTGTCGTTAGTTGTCCTGCAGGCCTAATAGCGCCAAAATATCTTTGGTACTGAACAACTCGA
>Ga0307515_10014984_pt1 | contig 14322 bp, 14 predicted proteins | sample 17_EM_MG_FD_194513 | JGI IMG/M metagenome (GOLD analysis project Ga0307515, IMG submission 194513) | Populus trichocarpa ectomycorrhiza microbial communities from riparian zone in the Pacific Northwest, United States - 17_EM | ecosystem: Host-associated > Plants > Roots > Unclassified | place...
AATCTGAGCCAGGATCAAACTCTTCAGTTCGATCTTGATAAATTACTCAAAGAATTGAAGTGAACATCACTTGCATGATCTTCATTTCTATCAGTGAGCGTTTAAGGTCCATGAGACCTTGAGTCTTTCGACTCCTGGCACTCACCTTCAAACGCCCACACTTATCGGCTGTTAGTTTTTAAAGAGCTTGCAAACTTTCGTTTGCGTTTTTGCTGATTTCTTATTTCAACAGAGCCTGTGATTTTGACATTCTTTAATAACCTTGTCAATCTCTTGGCTATTTCGCTTTTCGTTGCTGCCATCGCGTTTTGCGATTCTTGCTTCGTTTAGCTGAGCCTGTGATTATGACTTGTTTTATTCGAACTCGTCAACTACTTGCTCTTTTTTCTTCACCGCTTGTTGCCGACGTCGCGTTTGCGATATCTGCTGCAATCAGCGAAGACATCGACTATAGCACCCTTTTTCAAGGACGCGCAAGCACCCGCATAAAAAGTCAGCTCAGCCCGATCGCGGCCTCTGCTTGCACAGGCCGAGCGAAGAGTTCACGGCACGTTGCTTCGGCGTCTTCGCTCTCCAATACGGTCTTGAGGTGCAGAGTCAAACGCCGCGTGTCCGCGCGGAGAACGCGCTGCTTGATGGCCGCGATCTGAGAAGGATGCATCGAGAAGTTGCGCAGGCCCATGGCCAGCAGCAGCTCCGTAAATGCCGGATCGCCAGCCATTTCGCCACACACGCTGACCGACTTGCCAGCAGAGCGCGCGTAAGAGATGGTTTGCGCAATGAGTTGCAGGACCGCCGGGTGCCATGGGTCGTAGAGGTGCGCTACAGCCTCATCGGCGCGGTCAATGGCCAAGGTGTACTGAATCAGGTCATTGGTGCCAATCGACACAAAGTCGAAATAGCGCAACAACGAAGGTAAAGCAATCGCAGCGGCCGGCACTTCGATCATGGCGCCGATCTCCACCGCTCCGCAGGGCCGACCCGCGTCCAGCAATTGCTGCCTCGCTCGTGCGAGAGCCTCCAGCGCCGAACGAACCTCGCTGAGGTGGGCCACCATGGGAATCAGCACGCGCACCTTGCCCAGGGCACTTGCACGCAGGATGGCGCGCAGCTGCTGCCGGAACATTCCTGGCTCCGACAGGCTCCAGCGAATCGCACGCAGCCCGAGGGCGGGATTCAGCGCATGCTCGTGACGCAATTCCGTCGCACTCAGGCGATCCAGCGGCTTGTCAGCTCCGATATCGACGGTTCTGATCGTGACAGGCAGCCCTTTCATGGCCTCCACTGCTGCACGATAAGCCTCAAATTGCTCGTCTTCGCCCGGCAGTTCGCCGCCGCGGTTCATGAAGAGAAACTCACTGCGGAATAGCCCAACGCCGACAGCACCCGCCTCCAGGGCCGCGGCCGCATCAACCGGCAGCTCGATGTTGGCCTGCAGCTCGATGCGCTCGCCATCCAGGGTCACAGCGGGCGTGTGCCTCAAGCGCGAAAGGCGATCGCGCTCCAGCCCACTTTGCCTCTGACGAAAACGATACTCCTCCAGCAGCAGCGGCGACGGGTCGACCACCACAACCCCGTTGTCGCCGTCAATCACCACCCAGTCGTCCTGGCGGATGATGTGGCTCGCCTCACGCGCGCCCACCACAGCGGGAATGTCCATGCTGCGTGCCACGATGGCCGTGTGGGAAGTGCGGCCGCCAACATCGGTGATGAACCCGGTGAAGATGCTGCGCTTGAACTGCAGCATGTCGGCCGGCGCAACGTCGTTGGCCACCAGCACCAGCGGGTCTTCCCCCGCAAAGTCGCGCGGGCTGACCCCGGGCGCCGGCGCATAGGTAGACGTCGGCCCGCGACTCATGGCACGCAGAAGCCGCTCCACCACCTGCTCTAGATCGGCCTTTCGCTCGCGCAGGTAATCGTCTTCCATGTCATCGAACTGGCGGGCGATCACCTCAAGCTGAGCCGATAGCGCCCATTCAGCGTTGTAGTGCCGCTCCTGGATCCACAGCTTGGTTGCCACCGTCAGCGTCTCGTCGCGCAGCAGCATCAGGTGAACGTCGAGCAAAGCTGACAACTCACCTGGCGCATCGGCGGGCAGGTCGCGTTGCAAGGTGCTCAGCTCGCTGGCCACGGCATCGCGCGCGGCTCGCAGACGCTCGATCTCCTCGGCGACCTGGCTCTCTTCAACAAAGTAGTGGGCCACGTCGATTCGGCTGGACGCGACCAGCACCGCACGCCCTATGGCCACGCCACGCGAAACCGGCAAACCGAAGACCTGAAAACTCATGCGAAGCATCGTAGCAGCGCGACACGCTGCCGCACCTGGGAACGACCCGCGCCGGCTGTCATCGCCACGTCACGCCGCCTTCATCCCAGCGTCACGCCTTCTCCCGACCATCAGCGCACGATTCACAGGAGATAGCCATGAGGGATCTGCCCTTGCCGACACTGCCGATCTCTGCGCTGCGTGCCGACACGTCCCGGAGGTCAGTTCATCCACGCTCACCGCACACCGAACCTGCCCGTACTGACGCGGCTCGGTTTGAAGTGGTTTGGGCTCGCGATGAAAGAGACGTTCGCCAGGCGCAGCAGCTGAGGCATTTGGTCTTTGCCGAGGAAATGGGCGCTCGCTTGAGCGTGCCGCATGGCTCGCCCGCCGGGCATGACATCGACATGTTCGACGCCTTCTGCGAACACCTGCTGGTGCGCGCCCCGGGCGAAGCCGGCGAACCGGGCCAGGTGATCGGCACCTACCGCGTGTTGACGCCCGAATCCGCCAAGCGCGTGGGCGGCCTCTACAGCGAAACCGAGTTCGACCTCACCCGCTTGCGTCCGCTGCGTTCGACCATGGTCGAACTGGGTCGCTCCTGCGTGCACCCGGCTTGGCGTTCAGGCGGCGCCATCATGGCCTTGTGGGGCGCCCTCGCCGAGTTCATGGTGCGCAACAAGCTCGACACCATGATCGGCTGCGCCAGCATCAGCATGCGCGACGGCGGCCACTTCGCTGCCAGCCTGTGGGAGCAACTGCGGCACACGCACCTGGCGCCGATCGAGTTGCAAGTAACACCGCGCCTGCCGTTGCCGGTGGAAGACCTGCAGCACGACTTGGACGTCGAAGCGCCCGCCTTGATCAAGGGCTACCTGCGCTGCGGCGCGAAGGTACTGGGCCCGCCAGCTTGGGACCCCGACTTCAACACCGCCGATCTGCCGATGATGATGCGCATCGCCGACCTGCCGGCGCGCTACCGCAAACACTTCCTGGGCGCTTGACGCGGCCCAGGAGAGGCGGCGTCTACTCGCCTTCGCCGAACTTGTCGTTGATCAGGGCGAGCAGCGCGTCCATCGCCGCTTGCTCATCCGGGCCGGTGGTTTCGATTTCGACTTCGCTGCCCATCCCAGCCGCCAGCATCATGACGCCCATGATGCTTTTCGCGTTGACCCGGCGGCTGTTGCGGCTCATGAAGACGTCGCTCTGAAAGCCGCCGGCCAGCTTGGTGAGTTTGGCTGAAGCTCGGGCGTGCAGGCCCAGCTTATTGCTGATGCTGATGCTTGTTTTGATCATTGGCACCGGGTTTATAGGCTTGGTTCTGGGGTCGCGACGTCGCCACTTGCATCACGCCTTGCGTGGCGCCTGCGACGGCACGCGCAACCACCGCATCGAGCGACTCGTCGGCATAGCAAAGCGAACGCCACAGCATGGGCACGTTGACGCCGGCGATCACCTTCACATGCAGGCCATCGGCCAGGCGCTGAGCCACGTTGCACGGCGTGGCACCGAACACGTCGGTGAAGATCAGCGCGTCGGGGTTGCTCACTTGGCCCAACAAGACACGCGCCCGCACTTCGATCTCTTCGATCGTCTCATCGGGCAGCACATCAAGGGCTTCGAGGCGGCGGCCGCAGTCCGGGAACGTGTGCTGAGCCACCGCCTTCAGGGAAGACGCCAGAGGCGAATGGGCAATGATCAGCAAGCCGGGCATGTGGGAATTATCAGAGTTTCAGTGTGTGTGAACGGTCATCGTACGGGTTCAGCAGCGCTCATCTCGCCACAAAAACCACACATACGACGACGTACCACTCACTCTCGTTAACGCAAAAGCATGTCCGCAGGCTGACACCGTCATGACGGCAGTTTCAGGTTGTCGAAGAAAGTGGCCACGGCCTCGCTGCCCGGAGCCGCGCCCATCACCGTGGCCTGGAAGACCCAGGTGCCTTTGGCAAAGTACCCGGCCTCCAGCGTAGCCGCGGAGCCATCCGGCAACTTGCCCTTGATGCGCACGCGGCCAGCCTGCGCATTGGGCGTCATACCGCTGACTTGCAACTGACCGAGCGGCTGCGCGGGCGCGTCCAGGTTCGCCACCGCCGCAGCCCGCAGCGCTTCCAGCGCAGGGCCCACTTGTGACGGCTGCTCCGCGTTGGCAGAGGCCAAGGCCCAGGTCAGGTCGCCCGCCCGGCAGGCTGTGAGCAGCATGCGCACGCGCGCGCCAGCCAGCGCCACCATGCGCGTGTCGGTCGTGGGCTTGCATGGGAACAGGGCGACCACCCCGGTGTCTTCGGGCCGCACCTCACGCCAATCCAGGGTGGGCGAACACGCGCACAAGCCCATCAGCGCAACGGCTGCGGCCACACGGCCGCCAGAGTCAGGGAACAGCATCGAGCCATTATCCGATTGGGCTGCATGACAATCTTTGAATGAACGCACAACCCACTTCACCCTCTACCACCACCCCGCAACCGCTGGCGGGCGTTCGTGTTCTCGACCTGTCACGCGTGCTGGCCGGGCCCTGGTGCACGCAGACCCTGGCCGATCTGGGCGCAGACGTCATCAAGATCGAACGGCCCATGAGAAATGGCGCTGGCGGTGACGACACCCGCAGCTGGGGGCCTCCGTTCCTCAAGGACCGGGCGAACCACGACACCGCGGAAGCCGCCTACTACCTCGGCACCAACCGCAACAAGCGCTCGGTCACTGTCGACATTGCCCAGCCCGAAGGCCAGGCCCTGATTCGACGCATGGTCGGCGAATGCGATGTCTTCATCGAGAACTTCAAGGTCGGCGACATGGCCCGCTACGGGCTGGATGCCGCAACCCTCCGGGCCGAGTACCCGCGGCTGGTCTACTGCTCGGTCACTGGTTTCGGCCAGACTGGCCCCTATCGCGAGCGCGCCGGCTACGACTACGCCGTGCAGGGCATGGGCGGCCTGATGAGCGTGACCGGCGAACGCGACGACCTCTCCGGCGGAGGCCCGCAAAAAGTCGGCGTGGCCGTGGCCGATCTCTTCACCGGCATGTACGCCAGCGTGGCCATCTTGGCGGCGCTGCGCCACCGCGACGCCACCGGTGAGGGCCAAGTGATCGACATGGCCTTGCTCGACACCCAGGTCGCGATGCTCGCCAACCTGGGGTCCAACTACCTGGCGACAGGGGTTGCCCCGCAGCGCATGGGCAATGCACACCAGAACATCGTGCCGTACCAGGTGTTCGAGACCGCCGACGGCCACCTGATCCTCGCGGTCGGCAACGATGGCCAGTTCGGCAAATTCTGCGGCGTGGCCGGGCGGCCCGACCTGGCGCAAGACCCGCGCTACGCCAAGAACGCCGACCGCGTACGCCACCGCGGCACCCTGGTGCCGCTGCTCGCCGAGATCCTGAAAACTCGCGAGAAACAAGACTGGCTGTCGGCGCTCGAAGCGGCCAAGGTGCCCTGCGGCGCCATCAACAATTTGGAGGAGGTATTCGCCGACCCGCACGTGCAGTCACGCGGCATGACGGTCGCCATGCCTCACCCGCTGACCGACAGCCTGCGCCTGGTCGCAAGCCCGATGAAACTGTCGGCCACCCCGGTGCAATACCGCCGCCCGCCGCCGCTGCTGGGCGAGCACACCAACGAGGTGCTTCACGAAATGGGTTGGAGCGCAGACGAGGTCGAAGCACTGCGAAATCTCGGCGCGATCTAAGGTTCAACCCTCGGCACAGGGGCCCCTAAAAGCACCCTCAATTCGGGGGAAAGTCCATGGTCCGGTGCCACAAAACGGTCAACTCCGACGACACTTACGCCGTGCAACAAATGCCACGTTTTTTGTCACACGACCGACCAGACCGAGGCTCCCATGGACATGACCGACCTGAAGCACGCACCAATTTCGGTTGCTCAAGCTCCCCAAGAAGCCCCGGTCGAGCCTGATCACTGGCGCGATGTGGTCAGCGAGATGAGCGCCGAAATCGCCGGCCCCCTGACCGCCGCGCTCGATCGCGTCCAGACCCTCACCACCACCGGCCGCATCGACCGCTCCAGCTTGCGCGCCCTGGGCGACGAGATCCAGCGCGCCCGCCAGGTCAGCATGTCGGGCCAGCAGATCGCCCGGCTGGCCTCGGGCCGGCTGCGCCAGACCCACGAGCGCCTGCCGCTCACCGAGACGCTGAAAGACGTGTTGACACAGCGCGCCCGCGAGACCCAGGCCCGCAACATCCACATCAAGCAGGTGCTGCGGCCGGCCGAGGTGATCGTTGACGCTTCGCTGCTGTTCAGCATGCTCAACACGCTGCTGAGCTGGTCGATGGAGCATGCGCAGTCGACCATCGAGTTCCGCATCGACATCAAGACCTGGCCCACCCATGCGCGCCTGGCCAGCAAATTCGCCTACCGCCCAGTCGACCAGCATGTCGACACGACTGAAGAGCCCGCGCTGCAAGCCGTGCTCGACTCGATGACCTGGCGCCTCGTGGAGCAAACCGCCTGGACCATGGGGCTGCCCATCGAGCGCAAGGTCGACGGCGCCAACGTCCACCTGACCATCGAATTCCCTCGCACCGTCAACGACCAGCTCGAAGGCGTGAGCGCCATCGAACTCGACCAGGGCTTCTCGCCCTCGCTGAATTCGAAACCGCTTTCAGGCAGCCAGGTGCTGGTGGTCGCATCGCGCCGCGATGTGCGGGTGCAAGTGCGCGACGCCATCCGCAACATGGGCATGATCGTCGACTTCGTCAACTCGGTCGAAGAAGCGCGCGAGTTCTGCCGGGGCGGCCTGCCGCACGCAATCGTCATCGAATCGGTGCTGCGCGGCGACCGCTTCAACGACATGCGCAACGAGGTCGAGTCCGAAGGCGCCGAAGTGGTCTTCATCGAGATCATCGAAGAGGGCAACACCTTCGAGATCTCCGGCTTCGGCGGTCTGAGCATGGCACGCGTCGGCCGCGATGCGATCCTCACGTCCCTGCCCTCGGCCTTGATGTTCGAACTCGCAAAGACGATTTAGCTCCAGCGGCGCTTCCAAAGCCTTCGCGCAAGCGAAGCGCTCCTCAAGCAACGCCCGCGGAGCCGGCTTTGCCGGTCCGCCAGGCGGCGCCCCTCGGGGGCAGGAGCGCAGCGACTGGGGGGCCTACCTCAAACTGCCGAACACCTTTTTGAGGATCGCGCTGCCGGTGCCGATCGGGTCGGCGCGAATCTTCTTCTCTTCTTCGCCGATCATCAGATACAGGCCGTCGAGCGCCTTCTCGGTCACGTACGACTGGATGCTCGCGTCCTGGGGCTTCAGCAGGCCGAAGCTGGCCGCTTTCCCGGCCACCGCGTTGTACTTGTCGACGAGTGACACCTTCTCGGTGGCACGCGTGACGATCGGTAGAAATTTCACGCCCAGCGGCTCGCGTGTCTTGCCGACGAAGAACTGCGTGACCGAGTTGTCGCCTCCGGTCAGCACCTGCTTGGCATCTTCGACGCTCATGCTCTTGACCGCGTTCACCAGCAGGGCCTTGGCTTCGGGCACCGCGGCTTCGGCCGCGCGGTTCAGCGCAGTTTCCAGCGCGTCGACACGTTTTTGCTGACCCGTGGCCCTGAGCAGCTTCGCGGCGTCGTTCAAAAAGCCAGGCAAGGGAATGTGGACCTTCGGGTTGCCGAGAAAGCCGTCGGTCTTGCCGAGCAGGCCGACAGCGGATGTCGCTCCCCGCTCCAACGCAGCACGGATGCCCGAGGCGGCATCGGTCTCCGTCAACCCGAAGGCCCACGAGCGGCTCCATACCCCCAGAGCCACGATCAACAAGAGCGTGGGCGTAAACTTTCTTCGCTGCATGAACACATTCCTATGAAATTGACCCGCCATCTTGCCGTCGGTATCGCCGTTTTGGCAATCGGCGCGACTGCAGCCTATGCCTACCTCGGCAAGAGGGGCATGGCTCCCGATGCTGCCTTCACTCGCATGGACGGTTCGCGCGCCCACATCGCCGAACTGAAGGGCAAGGTGGTGCTGGTGAATTTCTGGGCGACCACTTGCGACATTTGCATGAAGAACATGCCTCGCATGGTCGCCAACCACAACCAGTTCAGCGGGCGAGGCTACGAAACACTGGCCGTCGCGATGAGCTACGACCCACCGGCACGCGTCATCGATTTCGCCCAGTCGCGCAAGCTGCCTTTCACCGTGGTGATCGACAACACCGGCTCGGTGGCCCGCAGCTTCGGTGACGTGCAAGCCACGCCCACCTCGGTGTTGATCAACAAGCGCGGCGAGATCGTCAAGCGCTTCGTCGGCGAGCCCGACTTCGCGGCACTGCAGATGGCCATCGAGGCCCTGCTCGCCGAAGCCTGAGCCGGCGCGGCTCAGACCGCGTTGGCCACGCCGGCTTCGCTGGCCTGCTTGTCGGCGTGGTAGCTGCTGCGCACCATCGCGCCCACGGCAGCATGAGTGAACCCCATCTTCACCGCCTCGGCTTCGAACATCTTGAAGGTGTCAGGGTGCACGTAGCGGCGCACCGGCAGATGGTGGCCACTCGGCGCGAGGTACTGGCCGATGGTCAGCATGTCGATGCCGTGCTCACGCATGTCGCGCATCACCTGCAGGATTTCGTCGTCGGTTTCACCCAGGCCGACCATGATGCCGCTCTTGGTCGGCACGTGGGGCGCGAATTCCTTGAAACGCTTGAGCAGGTTGAGCGAGTACGCATAGTCGGAGCCCGGGCGTGCCTCCTTGTAGAGGCGCGGCGCGGTTTCCAGGTTGTGGTTCATCACGTCGGGCGGCGCGGCCTTGAGGATCTCGAGCGCGCGGTCCATTCGGCCGCGGAAGTCGGGCGTGAGGATCTCGATGCGCGTCTGCGGCGACAGCTCGCGCACACGCTGGATGCATTCGACGAAGTGGCCGGCACCGCCATCGCGCAGGTCGTCGCGGTCCACGCTGGTGATCACCACGTACTTGAGCTTCAGCGCGGCGATCGTCTTGGCCAGATTCAGCGGTTCGTCCACGTCCAGCGGGTCGGGGCGGCCATGGCCCACGTCGCAGAAGGGGCAACGGCGCGTGCACTTGTCGCCCATGATCATGAAGGTGGCCGTGCCGCCGCCGAAGCACTCGCCGATGTTGGGGCATGAGGCTTCTTCACACACGGTGTGCAGCTTGTGCTCGCGCAGGATCTGCTTGATCTCGTAGAAGCGGCTGTTCTGCGAACCAGCCTTCACGCGAATCCAGTCGGGCTTCTTCAGCGTCTCGGCCGGCACGATCTTGATCGGGATGCGCGCGGTCTTGGCCTGCGATTTCTGCTTGGCCGTGGCGTCGTAGTTCGCCGAATCTTGCGCTTGGTGGACGACGTTCTCGGTCGACATAACTTCTTTCTGGTGAGCGTTCAGCTCAGGTGGGAGGCCAGCCGGTCGCCCAGCACCCGGGCGACATCGGCCCAATCGGCCACGACGCCCAGTGTAGCCAGATCGACTGTTTGCAGCCCGGCGTAGCCACAGGGGTTGATGCCCTTGAAGGGGCTCAGGTCCATGGCCACGTTGAGTGCGACGCCGTGGTACGTGCAGTGCCGGCTGACCTTGATGCCCAGCGCCGCGATCTTGCCGAGGCCGGCAAACGGGTCGGCCCTAGGGCCGGTCAGCGCGGCATGGCCAAACGGATCGGCCAGGTTCACGTAGATGCCCGGTGCACCCGCCACGCGGTGGCCGGTCACGCCGAAATGCTCCAGCGTCTTGATCACGCAATGCTCGATCCGGTAGACGTATTCCTTCACGTAGATGTTCAGGTGCCGCAAGTCGATCAGCGGGTAGGCCACCACCTGGCCGGGCCCGTGGTACGTGACCTGCCCGCCTCGGTTGGTCGCCACGATGGGGATGCCGTGCGCATCGAGCACGTGGTCGACCTTGCCGGCCACGCCCTGCGTGTAGACGGCCTCGTGCTCGCAGAGCCAGATCTCGTCGGGCGTGTCGGGCGTGCGCGCTTCGGTGAAGGCGCGCATGGCGGCTTCGGCTTCGAGGTAGCGCACGCGGCCGCGCATGTGCAGCGCGGGCGGAGCGACCCGTGCTCGGTCGCGATCGGTAGAAAATTCTGACACGCCGGGATTGTCCCCGCTGCGCCGGAGTCTCACCGAAAGAAAACCTGAAACCCCTGCATCTGGCACGCCGAAACCTGCGTAGTGCAGCTAACCGACCACTTTGTCGGGGCACACACCAGGAGATACGACATGCGACCCTCATTGTTCAAAGCCACACCCCTGCTGGCCGCCGCGCTGCTGGCGGTCTGCGGCACGGCTGGCGCTTCCAGCCACCGCGAGGCACCTTTCATCACCACCGTGCCCAAGGTGGACGCGACCGACTTCTACATGTTCCGCAGCTATGAAGCAGGCCGCAGCGCCTACACCACGCTGATCGCCAACTACGAGCCGTTGCAAGATGCCTACGGCGGCCCGAACTACTTCTCGCTCGACCCGAACGCGCTGTACGAGATCCACATCGACAACAACGGCGACGCCAAGGAAGACATCACCTTCCAGTTCCGTTTCAAGAACACGTTGGCCAATGCCGGCAAGGGCGTCGAGCTGCCCGTCGGCGACAAAAGCGTGGGCATTCCGCTGATCCAGGCAGGCGGCGTGGCCAACGTCAAGGACGCCAACCTCAACCTGGCAGAAACCTTCACCGTGAACATCGTGCGTGGCGACCGCCGCACCGGCACATCGGCAGCGGTGACCAACGCTGCCGGCGGCTCCGCCACCTTCGACAAGCCGGTCGACAACATCGGCGTGAAGACGATTTCCGACTACACGGCGTACGCAGCCAAGCACATCTACAACGTCACCATCCCGGGTTGCGGCACACCGGGCAAGCTGTTCGTCGGCCAGCGCAAGGACCCGTTCGCCGTCAACCTCGGCGTGATCTTCGACCTGGTGAACGCCCCGGTGGGTGTGATCACCGACCCATCGCTGATCGGTGCGGCGCCCAACACCCTCGACGCCAAGAACGTCACTACGCTCGCGATGGAGGTGCCGACCTCGTGCCTCACCGCCGGGAACGAGACCGTGATCGGCGGCTGGACCACCGCCAGCCTGCGCCAGGCGCGCCTGCTCGACCCGACACCCAAGCCAGGCCACCAGACCGCCGAGAAAGCCGGCGGCGCCTGGACGCAGGTTTCTCGCCTGGGCATGCCGCTCGTCAACGAGGTGGTCATCGGCCTGAAGGACAAGGACCGCTTCAACAGCTCCAAGCCGAAGGACGACGCCCAGTTCGCCGACTACGTGACCCACCCGACGCTGCCCAAGCTGCTCGAGATCGCGCTGGCGCTGCCGAACACCGCGCCGACCAACTACCCGCGCACAGACCTGGTCACGACCTTCCTGACCGGCATCACCGGCGTGAACAAGCCGGCGAATGTGGTCGCCTCTGAAATGCTGCGGCTGAACACCGCCGTCGCACCCGTGGCCTTCGCGGACCAGAATCGGCTCGGCATCGTCGGCAACATCCTCGCCGGTGGCACTGACAACGCGGGCTACCCGAACGGCCGCCGCCCCAAAGACGATGTGGTCGACATCTCGCTCGTGGCCGTGATGGGTGGTTTGTGCGTGGCCAACGGCGACACCAATGCGCTCGGCTTCGGCACCGCGTGCAAACCGTCGGCCGTGCCGCTGGGCGCCACCTCCTTCAAGCTGCACGACGCGGTCGACCAGGCCGTGGTGCCCTTGATGACGAGCTTTCCATACCTGTACACGCCCAACGGCGGCACGCATTGAGGAGCATCCCACATGAAAACGACACGACTCCTTCTCTGTGCGGGCCTGCTCGCATCCGGCCTCGCAGCCTGCGGCGGGGGCGGTGACTCCACCCAGGAACCACCACCGCCCGTGGTCGAGGTACCGGTCTCGGCGGCCGCTTCGCCCATGGCCTATGCCGAGTTCGTCAAGGCGCAGGTGGCCAGCACCAGCGAGACGGACGAACCGCTGAGCCTGGACACCTTTGCCCTGGCACCGACCAGCGAGGCCGACGACTCGGTGACGCTGAACTGATGCGCCACCGCGCGACCGGCGCACGAGGCCGGCCGCGCTTTTCCTTCCTGTGTTTCTTTCTCCACATCTTTGCGGGCTCACGACCATGCTTTCTTCCACCCAGAGGTTTGTGCAAACCCTTACCCTGTGCGCAGCGGTTTGCACAGGCGGGCTCGCTGGCCCAGCCAGGGCGGCCCCGTTCGTTCCGCACAGCGACGACGAGGTCGTCGAGCGCCTGCCCCTGCGCATCGGCACGCCCGAGCAGCGCCAGCAGCAGCGCGCCGCACGCGAGCGCCTGCGCGCCCAGCCCACGCAGCTGCCGCTGGCCGTGCAATTGGCGCGCGAGGCCATCGCCCGCGCGCGCCAGCTCGGCGACCCGCGTGCACTGGGCCAGGCCGAAGCGGCACTCGCACCGTGGTGGGCCCTGGCCGAGCCGCCACCGGCCGTGCGCCTGCTGCGCGCCACGGTGCGCCAAAGTCAGCACGACTTCGATGCCGCGCTGGTCGACCTCGACGCGCTGTTGCGCGAAGGCAGCGCCACGCCCCTGCTCTTGCAGGCCCAGGCCGAGCTGACGCGCGCGTCGGTGCTGCAGGTGCAGGGCCGCTGGCGAGAAGCCGCTGCCGGATGCGGGCGATTGGGCAACGAGCGCTATGCCGCGCTGGGCAACGCGGTGCAGCTGCCGGCACAAGCTTGCCTGGCCGAGTTGACCGGCCTGCAAGGTCAAGCCGACCGCGCCCAGACCACGCTCGCCCGTCTGGCCCGGCAAGCAGGAAACGACCCGTCGGCCGGCTGGCTCAGCTTGGTCCGCGCCGAACTCGCCGAGCGCCGGGGTGATGACTCGGCACAAGCCCTGTATCGCCAAGCCTTGCAAACGCCGCAGCCCGACGTCTACACCCTCGCCGCCTACGCCGACTGGCTGCTCGACCGCAGCCGCAACGCCGAGGTCATCACCCTGCTCACCGGCCGCGAAGATGCCGATGCCCTCCTGCTGCGCCTGGCGATCGCCCGTCGGCGCAGCCACGATCCGCAGGCCGATACCGCCATCGCCACGCTGGCCGCGCGCTTCGCCGCTGCAGCCTTGCGCGGCGACCGCAGCCACGGCCGCGAGCAAGCCCGCTTCGAGCTCGAGCTGAAAGACAACGCCGCCGCCGCGCTGGCCTGCGCGCAAGCCAACTGGGCGGTGCAGAAGGAACCTGCGGACGCGCTGGTACTGGTGCGCGCAGCCCGTGCCGCCGGCCAGGTGCAGGCAGCAGAACCGGTGTGGCGCCTGGTGCGCGACACCGGCCTGCAGGATGCGCGGCTGAATCCCATCGCCAGCGCATCGAAGGGCACGACATGAAGCGCCTTCTTCACGCCCTCGCACTGGCGGGGCTGGTGCTGCCGACGCTGGCGATGGCGCACAAGCCCAGCGATGCCTACCTGCAGCTGCAGGTGGAAGGCCCCCACGTCGAGCAACGTTTCGACATCGCCTTGCGCGATCTCGACCGCGAACTCGCGCTCGATGCCGACGACAACGGTCAACTCGATTGGCGCGAAGTGCGCACCCGCTGGAACGACATCGCCCAACTGGCTCAAAAAGGCCTTGCGCTGGGCGCCGACGGCCAGCCGTGCAGCGCCGAAGCCCTCGGCACGCCGCAGCTCGACGAACACAGCGACGGCCGCTACGCCGTGCTGACCCGCCGCTGGACCTGCCCGGCCAACGTGCACCAGCTCGACGTGCGCTACACGCTGTTCACACAGACCGACCCCACCCACCGCGGCATCGTGCGCGTGCAGCGCGGCACGCAGAGCGATACCGCCGTGCTGGTGCCGGCCGCCGCGGCCCATCGCTTCGAGCTGGCCGCTGGCGAGGCGCCCCCGGCGGGCTTCGCCGGATTCGTGCTGGAGGGATTGCACCACATCCTGATCGGTACCGACCACATCCTGTTCCTGCTCGCCTTGCTGCTGCCTGCCGTGCTGGTGAGCACGCCGGCCCGCGGGTGGAAGGCGGCCCCCAACCTGCGGCCGGTGCTGGCAGACGTGCTGCGCGTGGTGACCGCCTTCACCGTCGCGCACTCGATCACGCTCGCGCTCGCGGCGTTCGACGTGGT
>Ga0307515_10014985_pt1 | contig 14321 bp, 8 predicted proteins | sample 17_EM_MG_FD_194513 | JGI IMG/M metagenome (GOLD analysis project Ga0307515, IMG submission 194513) | Populus trichocarpa ectomycorrhiza microbial communities from riparian zone in the Pacific Northwest, United States - 17_EM | ecosystem: Host-associated > Plants > Roots > Unclassified | place...
CATTTCAAGAAATTAGGAATAGAATGAATTTTAAAACTAACAGTAACAGTAATAATAATATAATAATAAATACAATAATATACTTTTAAAATTAATGTTAATACTATAAGTAATGGTGGCGGTGAAATAAAGGTTACGGTGGAAGAAAAACGATGATGAGAATTTTGATATAGTGATAATAATAGGTCAAAAGCTTTTGTAAGTCTTTTGATTTAATACTAGTTTGTCACCTCTATTTTTCTTTGTATTAATGTTAATCATTTACTTTTTGAATCATATTTATTTAGATCATGTATGGAAATGCAGCCAACCATGTGATTGACTGTATTTCCAAACAGTCTCTTAGTCTTTATTTGACCTAACATTTAGATTGTCTTTAAAACAATTGTCATAATCTATTTTTGAGTTATTATCCTAATTAACCTTTTCTCTTCCAAAAAATCAAAAAAAATATTCGAATTAAAAACAAAACAAATCTAAAAACTAATAGTTGTGAGAAAAGGATGCCGAAGCGCCTTGAAAATGGCTAGAATTTGGTTAAGGAGGTTAAAAAATACAAAGATTGAAATTTGACAGTATTTTGTTGACTAATGAGAGCCCTGTTGACAAAAAAAATTCAACGAGGAAGAAAAGTTCGAAATCAGATGTTTATGGACTCAATTAAATTTTATTAAAGGTTTAATTGAATTTATGGAGGGTTTGATTGTAAGAAATATTGATTTTTTAAGTCAATTTGGGCTTTAATTGGGAGAAATTAAAGTTCCGGGGTCTATAATTTTTAAGAATTGATTTGGTCAAATCAGGGGCTTAATTGCATAAATATTGAAGTTTGATGGCCAATTAGGGACTTAATTGAAGAAATCCGAAAACCAAGGACCAAACTGGAAAAAGTGTTTACATAGTGGGGCTGTAATTAATAGGATCAGGGGCAAAATTAAAAAAAATTGAAAGTTTATTGATCAATTGACAATCAAATTGCATAAATCAGAGACCAAGGACTAAAGTGAAAAAGGCGGCTAACTTCAGGGCCGACGATTGAATTTGGCAGGGATGCATTTGAATTGATTTTTAAAATTAAAATTGCAATTTAGGACTTGATTGAACAAATTACAAATTGAAGACTGATTTGGACTTTCACACCATTTTGTTGCCATTTCCTTTTAAATGAAACAATGCATTTTGTCCAAAATGGCGCCGTTTCATCCACTGTTTCCAACGAAAAAAAAACAAAGAAAAGCCCCAAACGGTGCCGTTTTGAAAGGCACTGTGGGTCTTCTTGTTCCCCTGGACGCGCGAGGCAGGGGAAGAAGAAGCTTTCGGTCCACTGCTTTTCTCTCCTCCTTCTTTCTCTGAACGCCTTAAAAAGACGTCGACAAAGACCCCCCACTTGCCTAAGCTCTACTCGTGGCCTACCACAGGGTGAAAAATAGAGGGGACATGCCCCTTGGGCGGTCATGGGCGGTTGCACAGTGGCTGCCCTACCCCTGTGCCATGACTGGACAGAGGAAGTAGGCTTCTTTCCCCATGTTTTTGTCTATAAATACAGAGGAAGATAGAGCAAAAAAGGAGGAGAGGAGGAGAAGAAGAAAAAAGGAAGAGAAAGAAAAAAATAGAGGAGAAGAAGAAAAAAAGAAGAGAAAGAAAAAAAACAAGGGAGAAAAAGAAAAAAAAACAAAGGAATAGAGAGAAAGAAGAGAGGAGAAAGAAAACATAAAAAAAGAGAAGGAGAAGACGCAGGGACTGGTGTCTTCACACGGAAAAAGAAGAAGCATTGCAACGGCCGCCACCGAGCTTCCTAGCCACCGCCTTCACCACCGCAAGCCACCATAAACGACATTGAACATGCTCCTTCACTCCAGGTAATCTTCTCTCCTTCTTTGATCTGTCTTCCCGGTTGGTTTCATTTGCATACAGAACGTGAGCAATTCACATTCTGCAGCAAATGAAAATATAATTAGCCGGTTACTGTGCTGTGCACAGTAACCACCTATCGTGGGCTGGACTTTAGTAGTTCAGTCCACACGGTTGGGCTGCCCTATAGAAAGCAGTTTCTTTTTGGGTCGATTCTCAGCCAGTTTCTTTTTGGGCCAGGTCTGACCCATTCCAAAAAAAAACACAAAAAAAATTTATTTTATGCATACGGCCAAGTCTCTCAAAGTTAAAAAAATCATATTGTATTTTTATACAACGAAGAAAACTTCAAAAAATATGTTTTAGCATGCATTTTGGCTTTAATAACTAGTTTTTTAAAGTCACGAGAACTTGACCAATATTTCAAATAAATACATTTTGTTTCGTTTTAGTATCAGGGATTACGAGTTTATACGTAAAACGTATTCCTGATATTTAAAGGGTAGTTCTTTTGTTGACGTTAGAACACTTAGGTTTTACCCGATAAAATAAGGATTTCCTTACCAATGAGGATTTTTCTTAAACCATAGACGGACCAATAATTAGAAACACGACAAGATCTTAGCATATATCAGACAATAAAACAATACAACTTATCTTAGGTATGACGTATTTGGGGTGCTAATACCTTCCCTTTACGCAACCAGTCCTCGTACCCGATCTCTGAGACCAGTTAGGGTTCCTAGTGACCAAAATACTAGATGGCGACTCTCATTCTATCTTTCCTCTAAAAAGACAAGGATTCTTTGTCTTCCTTATTTTTTCCAAATAGATACACTTACACCTTGAGAGTGGAACGGTTGCCGCGACGCCGCATACGTGCGACAACTATTATGTTACATCCCATCATATTATGGCATGTATCTCTAAGTTATTTTTATATAATAAATTTTATTCAATGGATATTATTTTATGGTGGGATATAACCTAAAAATTTAAAAGCAACTCAAGCTTATGGTCATCGAAGGAATAAAAAAGATGATTTTTTTTTAAATTGAAGGGTTGAGATTAATACAAATAAAAATAGCAGAGACAAACTAGTATAAAATTAAGAATACATGGTCACAAATAAGCTTTTAACCACCACCACCAACAACAGTTTTTAGAAAAAAATATTATAACTGTTATACGCAGTAATGATAGTGATTAAGATAGTGATAATGATACTAGTTGATATACAATGAATAGAAATAATACATCATTTTTTTAAAAATATTTTCATTCTTATTTTTATTCTAAATGTCGCACCCTCGCGTGAGCTCGGCATCGCAGTGACCCTTCCTGTAGTGGGGAATTGATTTCGGGGTCTTTGTTTTGTGAAAAAGAAAGTCGCCACCTAGTATTATGGTCACTATGAACCCTAACTGGTCTTTCAGAGATTCTAAGGCAATGGACTGGTTGCGTAAATGGAAGGTTTTAGCATTCCTAGTACGCCTTACCTAAGGTAAGCTGCTTGATGTTTGGTTTGCCTTATAATTGCTATGGTGTTGGTGTTCTCTAATTAATTTTCCTAGGATAGGTTTGCTATGATGAATGGACTTGGGTTCAAAGTCTAAAAGCAAAAACCCTTGGCCAATATAGATCATACCTTTAAATATGTCTACAGAGTGCCAAGAGGAACCGATAGTTAAGATAGAAATCTAAGGACATTCAATGTGCTTAAAAGCTCATTTTCCCCTTAATATTTCAAGTGTTCGCGACTTGTAAATCGCAAGGAAAAGGGATAAAAATTTAGAAATCTAAGGAAATTCAGAGCGCTTTAAAAGCCTATTTTTGTCTTAGTGTTTAATACTTTCACGGCTTGTAAATCGTGGAGTTAAAATTGAAATGTCCTCAATTATAATCGAGACTTCTTTCAAGGATGTGTAATGACTTATTATTCCTAGAAATTTTTTTTGGATATTAACCACTTGGGTTTTTTTATCCAAACATTAACAGTGAATAATAGCAACTTATTTCCAATAATATTGTGGATATTAACCCCTTTAGGATTTCTTTATCCAAATATTTATAGTGAATAAAAAATTTATTCCCAATAATAATTTGGATATTAACCCCTTTTGGATTTCTTTATACAACTATTAATGGTGAATAAAGACGAATTCCCTAAAAATAAGATTTTTATATTTTTAGAATATTGGCCAACACCCTTTGGAATTTACAAACATGCTGTAAAATCCAAAATGCAAGAAAATAATTTTTTGTGTTTAAGAAATCCATGCTAAAACACATTTTCTTTTACAACTTTGAATATTTATTTATTTTTTAAAAAAGGAATATTCAAAACATGTTAGGGTATTGGCCGTATGCAACATATAAGAAAACATTTTTTTTAGACACACACACACACACACACACGAAAAAAACCATAAAATAAATACACGAAAAAAAACAATAAACATTTTTTTAGACAACGAAAACGATGGCCACACTGGTTTTGGTTTCTGTTTTGGTTTCTCTCCTTCTGCTGATGCTTTCTCTGGAGATGACAGACAATGGCGATGAAGGCGTGTTGTGCTGGTGGAATTTTCACCCTTGCCTTTGTGTTTTCCTTGCTTTCGACTGTGTCGTTCCTTATGGTTTTCTCTGCCCTGCCTCTCTTTCATTTCTTCTTCCTCTCTTTCTCTCCTCTGCTCTGTTTCCCTTTTTCTTTCTTTCTTCATTTGGAGTTTTTTTTTTGCTCTCTCCCTTTCCTTTTTTTTTTCCCTTTTTTCTCTTCTCCCAGCAAAGGAGGTTTATATAGCCTAAAACGCAGCTCTGTTTAGGAAATACAATCTGGGGACACAATCACGGGTGGCTTGCAATCGAATAAAGCAATTTAGGAAGCAAAATATTCTGATTGATTCTGTGATCTCGGTAATTATTCTCCACGTGTAGAATCGCAGCCATTAAATGATGGTGTGGCTCTCCTCTGCGTTATAAAATCTAGGGACACAATTGCGGGTGGCTCGCAATCGAATAAAGCAATTTAGGAAGCAAACTATTCTGATTGATTCTGTGATATCGGTAATTATTCTCCACGAGTAGAATCCCAGCCATTAAATGATGGTGTGGTTCTCCTCTACATTCTTCCACAGCTGGCATAGGTGTTCAAAACTATTGCCTTTGGACCAAAGATGAAACAAGCTGGCGGGGTTTGTTGCAACATTCGTTGCGTGCAAAACATTAGTTTGTTATGCATGCAACGTAATTAATTTTGGGTTCCTTCTAATTTTAATTTTCAATTAAATCCCTAATTTTAACAATTTTCAATTTAGTCCTTGATAAAAAAAAATCCTCCAAATGAGCCCGTAATCCCTAGAATCAGACCTGCGAGATAGAACCCTTCTCGCGGCAGGATTCCCTGCTTTCACACTAGATATTCAACCGAGAATATCTTGGACTTCTGATATCGAAATCAGGCAATTCAAAAAACCAAATTCATCTACATGTACAGGACTACAACTTTCATGAGGGATTCAAAGTTAGATAAAATCATTTTGAAGAACAAAATTGCAAAAAAAAACTCGGGCTAGAATCCTTCTCGCGGCAGGATTCTCTACTTTTACATTAGATATTCAAATGGGAATATCTTGATCTTCTGATATCGAAATCAGGAGATTCAAATACCTAAATTCATCTACGCGTACGGGTCTACAACTTTCATAAAGGATTCAAAGTGAGATAAATTCGTTTTGAAGAACATAATCTGGCTGCAATCTGGTTGGTCAAAAAGATCTCCTGATCTGATTCGAAAACTGACAATGCCGAGCATCCCAGTCTGACATAAGAACAGTGAGCCCTAAGAACCAATGAAGGTGTAGGTCAATTCTTTAACATATCATGAATGACATAATATAGCTGGGATAGTCGGATATTCCATGCAATCAAGTCAGAATCAAAGTGTAAGTTGGAACAAAGTTGGTATTACAATAGAATTGCGACAGCAGCAGAATCTGTTTTTTTTAGTGCAAATTCTGAGGGATTTATCCAACCTTAAAGACAAGATAAAGAAGGAACGAATTTAGCATTATGAAGACTCCTAATTAGCCTAAGAATCCTGATGATTTTGGCAACAATGGGGGAGGATAAGGAGAGCAGAAAACAACTGAAACAAGGTTCGAAAAACACTTCTTTATTCTCTGCTTTTGTCAATCTTTCAGGAAACATGAGCTAAACTCTTGCATTCGGTTCAAAAGAGGTACACACCATCTCCAGCACGTGGGGTCCAAAAATGAGTAACAACACTAAATGAAACCATGTTTAATTTTTATTTTCATTCTCATCTTCACCTGAAAAAAGCGGGGGTGCAACATCCTTTTCAATTCTGCCAATAAAAAAAGTCATTTCTGTACTTGTGATCCGTTGGCAAGAAATGCTGGTGATAGTTAAAAAAAAGATACTTTACCGCTGTTTGTTAGTGTGAATACCTTGTTATTTTTCATGTAATATAGATATGCTAGTTTTACATACGTGCTCCAACTAGAAACCATTCCATAAGCTGAGAAATCATTAATAGTCCACATCAAAGCTATATTTATAAGAAAATTTTGTTTCATTGATACATCATAAGTCAAAGTCCCAGAGGATCATAACTATGTCAACTCATCAATCAACTGTTAAAGACAAACATCTATATTCTGCCCCGGACTATTAGGATTGAGTATGATCGTGGATAAAAACATGAACTCCAGCCAACAAGAATAAGGAGCAACAAATGACCCGAATAGATTGAATCAGTATGTATATAACCCAAGATACATGTTCCTAGATTCAGCTAAAAAGTGAGGATGCACACTGTTAAAGTGTTTCATGCTTTACTGTTAGAAAGGTGCACCATTATTTCGTCCACCACATCATGTGATTGGTGCCATGTCATGTACTCAACAGTCTTTGGTGACATAAATAACCTCTGCAGTCTACGTGTGATTAGGAAGTATCTAAGTTTTTTATGTGTGACATGAGTCCTTCCCCTGCCAGTTCTGGGTTTATAACGGGAATGCCTATATGTCCTGCATTTGGTCAACTCAACATTTTCTAGGTAGTATAGCATGCAGAAGTTTGGGCACATGTCAATTTTTTAGAATTAATCCTAGACCGAGAGGTTTCATCATGAACTTAGTAGCATATAAGTTCTCTTTCAACCTGTTCCCTTCAAGTAAAATGCTTCTCGCTCATTCAATAATTTTATCATAATCAACCTCACTCAACCCATAATCCGATTTAATGGTAAACACTTGTGCAACGACCGATAATTTACTGTGATTTATGCAACCATCTCATAATGGTTCGTCAGAATCTTTCAAAAGATCATAAAACCTGTACGAGTCTGCATTAGGTACTTCATCTAGGATTGGACATTAACTGGCATGACTCTGATTCATTCTCATCACATCCATAACCATAGTCCTATAGGATTACAGTTGTCATTTACAACTCTATGCATGTTGTTAGCAGTAGAAGTTGACCTAACCATCCTTTCTACCATGGTCTCGTAAGGAACAAATGGTTCTCCAACACAGGTATTCCTTTATGAATCCTTTTTGTAGAAGATGCATCATTACAACATCCAGATCAAGAAAATTTTTATTTTTACTCCTCTTGCATAGACACTTAATACTGCTTCCAGTAATATTTCTCGGATTAGATGTTGCGTAATTAATAAAACCCTGAACCTCATTACAATAATCCATCCTCTGCAATTCTTAGGGTGAATCTCGATACATCCATGAAAGATCATCCATCACTTCTATCAAACCTATATCAAATAATGATGACAACATGTATTAATTAACTACGTTAACTAAATAAATTTGTAAAAATATTGGTTTAGGTCAAGATTATTCAACCTACTTTAATACTTCTCTGAATTCATTATCAATAATCTATGTACATACAAATTTGTACATATTTACGGAAATTACAACTCGGTAATAAAATTGACAAAATATAAAATGGATTCGTTAAATAAGTTATTATTTATTTTATCACAACACATCTAAGTTAATAATTCGACATAAGTTTCAACAATTTACAAACAAATATAATTTTATAAAATTTAAAATAAACCATAACATGTATAAAATCATAAATCCATACAACAAGTTTGTTTGAGAAAAAACGATAAAACAAGTAAACACCCAAACAAAATACATATACTACAAAAATATGCAATAAAAAAATTAACATTTTAAAATTGTTTTCAAATTTAAAGAAGGGTAGATTTACATAATTAAGATGGAAAATCCGAAATAAAATTTCAACCAAAGGAATAGGGGGGGAGAGGTTGTTTTGTTGCATGGGTTTTTTTAAGGAAGAAGTAGAAATAGGAGAAGTGGGAGAGGAGGGTCGAGTGTCAGGTTATATATTAAATATTACAGATAGATTTACCAACATAATTATTCCAATGGTAAATCCTTCTGTAATTTTGCCGATATATATGACACATCACTGTATGATTTGCTTGATTGAATCCCATTGTAGTTTCGTCAGTAGCGGTGTCTGTAAAAACTTCCATGTCTTGGTATATACCTTCAACATATTTTTATCAGTGTTTACCGACGGAGTTAGCGATGGAAAGAATTCGATCAGTAAAAATCACCGTAAAATATCGACAGAAAAAATCCATTGATGTTTCCATTTGTATTCGTCGATTTTCTGGTGGTGATGGAATAATATATAATTAAAAAAAACAACAAAAAAAATATTCGAGTTGACCAGGGTTAACCCACTAACCCCATAGTCATAAGAACAACTTTTTTTTCTTCAACATTCACTCAAATAAATCAAGTATTGTATTATTCATGAAATATTACAAATAATGAGACAATTAAATTAGTTACAAAATAAATCAAGACACATGTTTATTTTAAAGTAATCAAGACATGGATTAAAAACTAAATTGTCGTCAATTAATCTCGTAATGACTAATGAACTCTTAAAAAAATACAATTTTATCCCCAATATCAAGGCCATTGATTTTTTTTAAAGGATAAAATAGTAATTATACTATTCCAGTGAATAATAATTCACATTTAGGTTCATAGTAAATTCTCCATGCATTTTAAGGGTATTTTTTTTTGTAATGATAGGAAATTATGAAATAAAAAATAGAAATTCCATTAAAAAAACCTTGATAATTATGACCAGCAACAAGAAAATATGTACTTTGATAGTTAAATTATGAAATTGTCGTTTTGTGTTTGGTATTGTGGTACCTTTTGTAGTTGTGGTTTGAAAAAAGTTATTTTATAAAAAGTACTTTTAGTTGAGATTGATTTGGTATTTATATATGTTTGGTTAAAACTGTGGTTGAAATTGAGGTTGAAAAAAAAATAGTTTAATGTGTTTGGTTAAGAATGCTTTGCAAATTGAGGTTATAAAATAACTAAAATGATATATATTAATATTGATGATTTTTAATTTAAATATTGTATATTTAAATACTGCTATTACTTCATGAAAAAAATAATACTTTATATAAAATATTTTTTATTGTTTCATTAAACTATCTACAATTCCATCACATAAAAAATTCATCCGACAAGAACTACATTTTTTATTAATTTCTAAGCGTGCAACAACATCAAGTTCTCCATAACGTGAGATGTTTCATATTTAAATTTTTTGATATAACCGACGTCACAGGGGAAATTATCTAATTGGTGCTATAATATGTAGTATAAATTAGTAACGTAAAATGATAACAGTAGTGGTGGTGTAATAATAAAAGTAAAAAATGAAAACAGAGGAGAGGTGGGGAAAGGGAATAAAAAAATAAATAAAAACAGAGTTGGCTCAAACTCTCTTGCAGTATTTGATCCCTCAGACACTAATTAAAATGGTTTTTTCTTAAATTAGCATATTTTAATTATGTTATCTTTTATAAACATGAAATTTAATAAATATTATTATTAAAAAACATGATATATTTAAACATCACGCTTTTAAAATACAACAATTTTAAATATTATATTTTAAAAACGTTTTTTAAATACAATAACTTAAAATATTTGTTCTGAAAGTGTGAAATCAATTATAATGGAAGATTTTGTTTTTTATCCCATAAGTGAGAGCTAGCCGGAACCTGAAAAAAAAAAACTCAGCATAAAGATTCGATATTATTTTTCTTCCATGCCTCTATTATTTTTAGATGGGTTCTATCAATAGCTTAGGGGGTTGTGACCAAAAGGAGCAACTAGCGAAAAGGAGGAGGTCAGCGTGCAGGAGCTGTTGAAGGAGATTCTGTCACGGCTTGGCCGGATCGGGTTTGGTTGAAGGTGGAGTTGGTTTTGCTATTATGTACGTGGTGGCTGTTGTTGCTGACCACGGTGAACAGGGGAGGAGTTGTTGGCTGTCGACTGGAGGATGGAAGCTTTTTATGTTGTTAGTGGTGAGGAGTTGCTTGCCGTGAGTTGAAGGGAAGGGCTTGGTGTTGACAGTAGATATGTTCTCCACTGTTCACTTTGTAAGAGTGAATAGTGAAAACATAAAAATAGAAAACGCTAGATGAGAAGCATGAACAAATTGCTTCACCAAGAATCCGTTTGTTTACACGGCTGCGGCAGCGTTTCAAGTAAACCGCAGATTTAAGCTGTTTGGTAAAGAAAAAAACGAGATTTATTGTTCATGGACCCCATTGTTTACTGCGTTGCAAACGCAGGGCAAGAAGAAGCAGCTCCAAGCTGCTTTTTTTGCAAACTGTGTTACAACACAGAACGAGAGGCGCACAACTTTTTCTTCTTCTTCTTAAAGATACATTGTGTTTGGTATTGTGGTAACTTTTACAGTTATGGTTTGAAAAAAGTTGTTTTATAAAAAGTACTTTTTGTTGAGGTTGGTTTGATATTTATGTATGTTTGGTTAAAACTGTGGTTGAAATTGAAGTTGAACAAAAGTAGTTTAATGTGTTTGGTTAAGAATGCTTTTGAAATTGAGGTTATAAAATAATTTAAAAAAATATTTATTAATGTTGATGGTTTTTAATTTAAATATTGTAGATTTAACTATTGCTATTACATAATGAAATAAATAATACTTTATATAAAATATTTTTTTGTTCCATTAAACTATCTACAATTCCATCACGTATAAAATACATCCGACAAGGACTATAGTTTTCTTGGTTTCTTAAGTGCGCAACAACATCAGGTAAAATATAATCAGGAATAAAATTGGGATTGCGATCAAATTCTGCAAATGCTGTGTCATCAAGCGATCTCCGTCTAATTTATGTATTGTCATTGAATAATGTTAAACACTAGTTTTTTGAATAAAACACAATTAAAAATTAAAAATATATTTTTTTATTTTATTGGGTCGGACCCGGTTCAATGCATTTAACTTTAAATCGGACCCGGTCCGGCCGGAACATTGGAGATATGCTCCATTGTTCACGTTGTTGATGTGAATAGTCGAGACATTTTCCACTGTTCACGTGAACAGTGGAGAGTGATTCCTCCATGCAAGAAACAGCAAAAGAGCTGCTTTCCTTCCCCTGCATTTTAAACGCAAAAAACAGTGTGATCCATGAACAATAAATGACTTTTTAATTGTTACCAAACTATTGTTTCATGTGGTTTGCATGGAAACAAACAGGGAACATGTCAGAATGTTTGGTCTCTCTCTCTTCACTGGAAAGCATGCATGTTTTGTTCCACATGACTACAAAAAGTCACCTTCTGATCTTTCACTAACTTTCAGATTTTGGGTTCCTATAAAATTTCCTCTCTCCTTCCACAAATTTGTACTTTTAGTTTTCAGGTATCTGAACCAAATACGGTAACTTTATATATAATGTTTTTTTAAAAAATTTTTTATCATATTAATTATTAAAGTGTTCACTTTTTATTTTACTATTAACCTTATAAATCAGTACAACTAGCAAGATGCATAACAAATTGAGTATTTATTTTATTACCTAATTAATTAGTTTTTTAATTATTCATTAATTAGGGTACCTGTCTCATTAACCAAATAACTAATTTATCTAAATTTTTAATATTTTTCAAATAAAATCAAGATACATTTAAAGAAAAATTGTAATTGCAATTTAAATAATATTTTAATTTTAAGGTGTTGAGCATTTACCTAACGTCTGAGTGTATGAAGTGATCCTATGCTACTGAGCAGATCATGCAGCATCTCCTTTACTAATAGAAACAATATATTATTTGTTATTTGTTCATCATAAAAGTTAATTTTATTTTCAATATAAATTTTAAATTCTCAAATCAATTGCATGGAAATTTTCAAATCATAATTGCCCTTAAATAAACTCATAACTTTACTGTTTTTTAGCATCCCCCCCCCCCCTAAATACACACATAAGGAAAACATGTCCATTAAAAAATTTCAAAATTTATACTTTTCTCAATCGTTTCTTATTAACAAATCTTACATCTCACACATGCACTAATCATTCAAGTCAACATGTTTTAAACAATTTCTATATTCCAGCTCAAAATCTTATTCATATCTCTCACCAATTCTTCTCCTTTTAAAATTCCTAGTTCATTAAATATTTAATCACAACTAAATAAATTTATTAAATTCATTTTAATCCACCATAAATATATTAACCGTATTAATTACACAAACATTTATTAAATTTTCATGTTACTCATTTTTTTGTCCAAAATGATCGGCTCACTACCAGAAAATCGATAAATATAAACAGAAATACCGATGGAATATTTCCATCAGTAAATTTTCGAGGGATTTTACCGAAGAAAATATTCCCTCGGTATATACCAAGGGAATGACAGTGAGAAAAAAAATTAAAACAAAGCAAAAAAATGATGACTTGTCATTTTTACCAACGGAATTCTCAACGGAATATATTCCGTCGGTAAATTCATTGGTAAACTGTGAACACTGTTCATCATGTCAATTACAAAGGGAATCACCGAAGGAATTTTCCAGAGAGCTCCAGAACTGTTCACTTTTCAATTGCACTGTTAATTGTTGTTCTTTACGGACAAAATCACTAACGGATTGAAAAGTCGTCGGTGTTATTTGATGGTTTCCTGAAAAAATTCAATTAATATAAAATTTTCATTTAAATATTACAGACGGAATCACCGACGGATTGAAAAATCGTTGGTGATTGTTGGCGGTTTCTGAAAACTTTTTATGAAATTAAAAATTTAAATTAAATATTACAAACAAAATAATTAAAAAATATTAATATTTAATTATCCATCGATAAAATCATCGCTAACGTGCCCCAATAAAAAGCCTGAATCCCCTTATTTCACAAGAGACAGACTCATTTCTTATTCTTCTTTTTGTTCTTCTTCTTCTTCTTCTTCTTCACTATATGTAAAAAACATGGATATCTATTTCTTTCTCTTCTCTTCTCTTCTCTTCTCTTCTCTTCTCTCCTCATCTCCTTCTCTTCTCCTCTATGCTCGGGTATGTCTTCTTCTTTTTTTTTCTTTTATCCTCTTAGTTTTTTTAATTAATATGCTTAACAAAAAAAAATTTCTCTCCTTAGCTTCACTTGCAACTACATTAAGGTAAGATTTTTCTTTTTTCTTCTTTTTTTCATGATTTTTTCACTATATTTGTTTTTTATTGTTTTTGTTCTTAATAATTGTATAAATGTTGCTGCGAGATTTTTTTTTCATATGAGATCAATTTTTAGTTGATTTAGTCATAGGATTTTTAAATTTTTAGCAATTGCAACTTCATTTTTCTCATATGAATTTTTTTAGTTGAATTTATTTTTTCATTTTATTTATTTGTTGCAAATTTGGTTGAGTTGATTTTCTTATTCTTTTTTCCAAGCATTTTGAGTATATATTATAGAGTGTTGATTTATGTTAATTTAATTATTTTATAATTTTATAAAATGGATTTTTTAAAAATGTTTTTAAATAATTACCGACGGAATTACCGATGGAATTTTTCGAGGAAAATATCGACGGAATGAAGCGGGTAAATTTTTTTTACGCGTCTGTTCCGTCAGTAAATCTGTCGGTAATAATATTTTTTTATTACCAGCGGATTTACCGACGGATAAAAAATTACCGATGAAAGATTCACCGAACGGAAAAATTGTTAAATGTTGTAGTGTCTCTAATCCATCCAATTTTTTTATTCAATCATTCATTATTTTACATTATTTATAACCTATTTCCTCATAATTACATCAAACTATATCAATTTCTCAATTTCCCCATATTTTCTCCCAAGAATACTAATTCAAAAATCTAATATATACTTATACATTAAATCTATTTATTTTTATTCAAAATTTCTCAACTCCCCATTTTCTTCTCTTTGTCGTAAGCTACAGCTCGGATTTCTACTCTTCCTCGCTTAGTTTCCTATTAAATTCTTGCTTAATAGATTGGTTGGTGTTTCACGGTTGCTAACTGTTATCACCGTACCAAGTAACCCTATATATACGTTATTTTTCATGTCAG
>Ga0307515_10014986_pt1 | contig 14321 bp, 8 predicted proteins | sample 17_EM_MG_FD_194513 | JGI IMG/M metagenome (GOLD analysis project Ga0307515, IMG submission 194513) | Populus trichocarpa ectomycorrhiza microbial communities from riparian zone in the Pacific Northwest, United States - 17_EM | ecosystem: Host-associated > Plants > Roots > Unclassified | place...
CTTCGCTAACGTTACACACTATGGCTGGGTCTTCAGGATTAGGGTTTGCTTTTTGTAGGGCAAAAAACAGACCAATAACAAGAGATAGATCATAAACACGTAGAATGACAAAGACGCTTCTTCTAAACAAAAACAAGTTGAGTAATAATGACAATTGTTGTTATTATTATTATTATTAAATATTTGGAAGTATGAAAAGAAAAGCAGATTGTAACATTATTTATACAGCTTCTTTTTAGTTTTGATGGTTGCAGCAAACTTAGGGTTTTGTTGAACCCATCCGTCCATAGATTTATACAGCTTCTTTTTAGTTTTTGTTTAACATTTTTTTGCTGCAATCCTTTGTACCATAGTTTTAAAACGATTGGCTTGGAATTTAGTTGATATGTAGCCGGAATCCGGTCAGGTTTTTAAAACAAGAAATGTAAGAACCTGGTTAAAAACTCGGACTAGTCTTTAATTGATCTAGGGATCAGATAAGAATTAACCCGGAATAACCGGTAACCCAATTAAAACTCATGAACCGGGTCCACTACGGTACCGGTTTTCAAAACTATTCTCTGTACGTAGATATCCATAGGATTGGCTTTTCACAAAGCAACTCTCTCGTCAATTTTCGATCATATTTTGTGTATAATTTCCGGTGAAGAGAAGTGGTGGATTGAACAAGCGAAGATAGAGGAGAGGGGCAGCATCCATCTTTGGATCCACCGCACCCAAAATCTAACACTGGATATGAAATTGAATGGGGGTGCTAAAATATCGAAAAAGAAAAAAACTTTGGACAAGACATTTGTTGGCGCAAAAAATAAATAAATAAAAATTATGAGTCTTTGTTGTTAGTCTCTTGCATTCCATCAGTGGCAAATATAAGATGATCACCATCTCTAATCACCTCAATGTCATCAATTTCAGCTTTATCCTTGCTCATTACTTTGGCGGCTGAGATGTCGAATTTTTTAGCACCAATCTCAAGCAATGCCTGGAAGCTATTTGGAAGTAGAACAAGCTTTCCTGCAACTTCTTCCTTTTCTGGGCAACTAATTGTTACTCTAGCAGGACTAGCTCCATGACTACTAGTATGGCTGATTGGGAACAGCAAGTCTTTCTTCCCTCTGTGGGCAGCTGACATCATCCCGAAGATTGAGTTGTGAAAATTGTTAGTCCTGCGCCTCGGACGGGTTTGACTCCATGATGCATCTGTAGCTGGGAATGAACCTTCTTGAGACAGAGGTCGAATAGTTGGTTCACTTGTAAACCTCCCAAGAAATCGAATTCCATAATCCTGCTTCTCAGGAATAGCAACAAAGGATTGCGTTTTAGCCTCTTTACGAGTTTGGAAAATGAATCTTATTTCTTCATGTCCTTGTTGCTCAGCTAGACCCCTTGGAGTCCAACCATGGACATCATCTGGTTTGTCAATATCAGCACCTTGATCCAAGAGGAATCTCACTATTTCAGCGTTGTCTTCACACACTGCTACATGCAGAGCAGTGATGCCATTGTTCCTTGGACTTGTCACATCCCCTCCATATCGAACAATTTCATTGAGCAAGTTCAAGTTGTTTTTCTCAGCAGCAGTGCATGCAAAATGGCCCACATCTCCATGATGTATGCTTGCACCATTTTGTATCAGTAGTTTGGCCACTGCTTCATGGCCTCCCAGCATTGCCTCCCATAGTGGTACATTTCCATCCGAGTCTGCATGCACCTCCAAATAATCAAATCACTCTTTAGAAATCCTTCAGACTGACTATTAGAGAATTGCATGGTTGTTCCTTAATTATTCTGAACAATTATACAAACAAGCATGCACCTCTATCTGATGAAGAAGGAACCAGTCTGGATAAGGTAAATAAACATATTTGCTTTGACTCGTTAAGATTCAATATTTTTATCTACTACTAGCAAGCAGGCTGTCGAGTATCTTGCATTATTAATTTAAACTATAATAGAAGAATGAGACATCTGCATTATTGACCCTGAAAGATATTTAAGACAGACTACATCATGCGCAGAGCCAAATTTGGGATTTAGTCTGAAAATGATTAATTTAATAATATCTAGAAACAGCCATGACAGGGGACTGGCAAGCATGCTTCCAATTGTAACGCGCACAGAGAGTGTATCGACTAAGCTGTTGGGGATAAGGGCATTGAAGGGTCTACTGCCATCTATTTCACTGATTTCAACTTCATATGTAACTAGTTGTGCGTGTGCGTGCAGTTGCAAGCTAACAAAGCAACTATAAACAGGCATAGGCATGGCGTCTGCTGTTATGGATCGATAAAAACTAGTCAGAAAATATAATGGTATGGAAAACGATTCCATCTACATTCCCCCAAATCTTGTATATGGCAAGTGAATAGAAGATACCTCGGCAGTTAGGATCAGCTCCATGATCCAGTAGAAGTAGGACACAGTTCTCACTTCCCTTGGAGGCTGCTGTATGCTAATGAGCATAAATTAAAAGCAATAGCATATCATTATCCAGTATAATTTGTGTGTTTGACAAGAAGCAAAGTTAACCTTTACATACCATTGCTGACCTCCCATTGTTGTCTGATTCATTTGGATCCAGGCCCCGTTTCAACAACTGATGCAACAAAAGGTCGTCTCCTCTTAGTGCTGCAAAGCATAGAGTGAGAGGTAGGTCCATTCTACCACGAGCTAGCATGTTCTCCGTCTCCAGCAATACTCCTTCCATAATTGGGTCTTTCAGTTCTTTCAAATACTGCCCCGCCATAAATAGAGAGCAAACTAATTATGCTTGATGTAAAATTAAGATTATTACAGCTTTTATATTCAACACCAAAGGTTTTGATCTTCTTGAAAGCCTGTACTGCAATTGTGATAAAATTTTATAGTTTGTCTAATAGAAAGTTTCTGAAGCTCAATACAAATTATGGGTATGAAGAACTCCATGTGTAAGAAGATTCATGCTCTACATATGTATAAAACTGTCGCCACGTTATATTGAGTTCACAGACCTGAAGGAGATTGTTCACGATTATGGTCCCGTCTCCAACATTGGCCTGAACAATATTCAAGAACGCAGTACGGTTCAGTCGTAGTAGTTGGCTCAATCTCTTGGTTCGCACTGTGAAGAGCTGTGGCCTACAACACAGTACTCCAATTTCACCGCAAAGATCACCAGTTTTAGCCTCGCCAACAACCTGCTTTCATCCATCATAATTTCAGCGACCGTTGAACAGTACAACTAGAAACTTCATTTTGTTTAAATTTATGTGTCATTCTATGTGTTGATAGAAATAAGACTTGCCTGTTCAACTCCATTTTTCATAACAAGTAGATCCTGCAACAAAATTAACCCAATTATTGAAGGCCATGTATAGCATATTTGACTAAATGAAAAATCCTACACTTGTTAATAAAATCAACGGATTGAGGCTATCTTTAACTCCAAAATCACAATTATAAAGTATGAAACAATTAAATCCAACCACAAGAGTTGATTTTTACCACAGCACCAGTAACAAGTATATAAAAGTCTGTTGGTGCTTCATTCTGCAGGATCACGTCTTCGTTGGGAGGAAAATACTCGGCTTTCATCTCTGAGACCTTTGGAATTCAATGACAGAAACAAAAATCCTACATAAATATACAATAAAGAAGCAGAAAAAGAAACGATAAAAAATAAATGGTTACGGATGCTTTTAGTGACCTACCAACTGGAAAAGCAAGTCATTGGAAACCCCTCGAAACAAGTAGACCTTGTCCACAAGAGAGTAGAAAAGATAATGTGAAATGCTTGAACGGATGGCTTTTGGAAGGGAATCAAGAGTCTCTTGCTGCTGCAGCCCCTCTGAATCTGTCCTGAACTTCAAGCACAAATGTGCAAGCATCTGATCTTGTAGGCGAACAGGCAGCTGGTTCCTCTGAGCGAAACTTGAAGCAGCTTGAATTGTATCTCTCTGGGAGTTCGGATTTATCAGGAAGGTCGTGATTTTAAATAATCAGAAGTTAGATTCTTGATATGTGAATCCATTAGAATATTGAACTGATCAATGACTACGAATTACTCACAAATCTTCTAGTTCGACTAGTCCCGTGCACAACCAAGTTCGTCATGTTTCCTATTAAGTATGCCGTCAATCCAAGGTTGAAGAGCATGTAGAAGATGTCAAACATCATCTCCCTTGTGTTCACGGGATGCAGATCACCATATCCCACAGTTGTTAGAGTAGTAATAGACCAGTAAATGGAAGTCACGTATCTTCTCCATAAACTCTGCTCTAGGAAATTGTCTCCTAGGGATGCTCCAATCCATGTCCTCTGCGGATCATGGTAGCGTGCAGCAATAAGATAATAGAAGCATCCGGCGGAGTGTACGGCAAAAAGAGTGACCTATAGGGAGCATACAGATCATGATAAATAATAGCAGTTCTAGAAAGAATACATTTTCATTCATGTCAATCCCATTCTTAACTTGAACACTTACACATATAAGTTTAGCACACCGGACCCAGAAATAGTTATAGTTCCTATCTTTCTCCAATCTGCTCACAGAAAATATTTAAGGGAGTCATCAAGACAAACGATAGATATTAATTATGTTTGAAGTTAAAAAGCGAGCTAGCTAGCTGAGGAAAAATTGTTTACCTAGAAAACAGGGCACTGACTCTTCGGAGACGCCAAAGGCGAAGCATGTTGAAGAAGCCATAGGACTGGAATGGTTTAGGGGAGATCTTCCGAGCTAGTTCAGTGGGGGTTGTGGATATGATATCCAAAGCCAACCAGGAAGTGGCATACTTCCATGCAATCTTCTTGCGATCATCAACAAGTAGGTAGGTGGTTTTATCAAGGTAAGCCAAAAAGAAGGTTAAAACAATATCCGTAGCAAAGAATCCATTGACAACATTATCGCAGATGGAGAGTGGTCTCTCTGGTTGTTTGAGAAATCCAAATTCGAAAGGTGATACCCAAGCCGTATAGATGACCAGAACAACGAGAAATGTCTCCCATATTCTGCAAGGTTAACCATTTTAAGGCTTAGGCTGATTGTTTAGCAAGCATACGAGTTGTTTTTCTTCCTTTAGGAATGTTTACGAGTTCTCGACATATATACTGCTACACTATACAACAACAACAACAACCACGCCTCACTCCCAAACTAGTTGGGGTCAGCTATATGGATCTTTTTGCGCAATTCTGCACCAAATCCACTTCAATGTTGAGAGATTTTAAACAAACTGAAAAGGCAAGTAACAAACTAAAACTTGGCAGCAAACTGTTGACTATTGTTCAAAAGTTTTAGATTTTAATTTTTGCAAGGTTGAACACTTAAATTAGCTTCCAAGCTCATTCTTCCATGAAAAGATAGAGTAGTAAATAAAACAGCAAGTGGTTGTAAAAAACCTGAAGAGTGTTGTAGACTACACAAGTCAAAGCAGAAGATTCTCAGTTTTAGGAACACCTTTGATTTTGTTCTGGCTCAAAGACAAAAGCAAACTAACTAATGAAAAGAATTGAAGGTTAGATATTAGCATCCCTCACTTTTAGAATACAATTCCAACACTCCAAACACAGATCACAAAAATAACAAGTGTCATGGAAAAGGCAAGAAATTAAAGATATTTAGTTGCCAGAATGAGGATCCAACAAACTGCCATCCCCGAACTGAAAATATTTACCAGATTGGACTTGGGATTCTAAGCAGAACAAAATTATATGTATATTGTATATTCTCTTAGGTAGTGGTAAAACCAACAACATGGTACTTTTCCAGATGCCAAAAGAAAACAAAGAAAGAGCTTTCAATGAAGATTCAAAACCACCCACACACACACACAAGAAGAAGAAAGTCGTCAAAATCTTGAAACCAAGAAGAGAAAACCAGGGAATATGTCATCACCTGTAACGACGGTCATAAGGCGATATAATAAACCTATTGAGCTTAACTCTTCGGTTACTTCTTGCACCAAGTGAAGGCAAAATCCCTGTTGTGAGACTGTAATGGCTACCATCCCTTGACAGCCGCTCTAACTCCTCTTGCCCACATACTGAAACCCTGAAGACACCTCTGTTTCGCAGAGTGTCCATTCTCTGCTGCAGCAATACTGCACTCCTGCCCGAGAGAGACAAGGAAAGAAAAAGAGAGAGATTTTGCGTTTCTTGGTTTATGATATTGTTATTATTTTGCCTTCTTTCCCGTTGCTCAATTTATAAAACTCCCTTCCCTCCTTCTTTTCAAGCTATTTCCTTTCTTGTCAAGAGTCTTCCTTCCTGAAGTTAACTCCTTTTTATAATTCTATTTATGAAAAAAAATAAAAACTTTTTTGCACATAAAAGAATGTGCATTCATAGATAAATTGAACATGAATATGGCAAGGAATATTGTGATCTACACACTCTACTAGGAGGAATGACCATACATATTTCAAAGAACATTGCTTATATTGCATTAATATATATATGTGTGTGTGTGTGTGTGTGATTAGCAGTAATTAAAGAATATGATTATGGCAAGTCAACGTTGCTTATATGGAAATGTCTTTACTATTTATATTGCATTAATTATCATTAATTATCATGTTTATTCAAACCAAGCATTTAAAAACATGTTTTATACCTTTGAGTGAGATTTTTTTTATAATATATTTATTGTTAATTATTTAAAGTAAATAAGAAAACTTCTTATAATATCTAGATTAAGATATATCAATAAAATATTGGTCTAGTGGTTAAATCACTGTTATATCCCTGCAAGGATGACAACACAAGTTCGATCCCCAGAAAACATACTTATTGAGAAGGGCAGCTACGAACCCCAAACGAGATTAGTCTCACCCTTTAAAAAGATATGAAGATACTTGAATAGAAAAAAAAAATCAAGATATATATGGCATATTTTTTAAATATAGAGTTTACAATAATTAATTGGTAAAAAGAGGGTGATGTTTACAGGAGGTGATCGTACGTGGCAATAATTAATTGTAAGACAATGATAGTTTATGAATATTGAAGAATAAGAACAGAAAGAAAACTTGCAGTATTAATTAGTTCTAAAAAGTTTATTCTAAATATTTATTAAAATGCGAATATATTTTCCTACATATTTAAAGAATGATCTCGATCCACGAATTCAAAATGATTTACACATTCTAATCAAAATCATAATTAAGGAATTAAATATTCTATGATAGCATGCTAAGATTTCGAGATGCGTGGACAATAAACTAGTTTTTTTTAAAATATAATTAAAAGAGGAAATTAAAGTAGATTTCAAGAGAAACTTAATTAATTCAATTGAAGATTTACTTTAAAATTATTTGATTTCTTAAAGTCTGATGATAAATTGCAACTACCCATTTTAGATATCATAAAATTGCATAGATCACTTGATAATTTAAAATTTTGATAGAAAATCCTTCAGATTTTAAAAAATTAAAAGAAGAAATCCTCTTTTGTACGTAATCAAAATTCCCTTATTTACTATTTGAAAAGAGATAATTAAATTAAGAAAATTAAGAAAGTAATTAATATAAAAATGGACATGATTATTTTTTAATATATGAAAAGGATTAATTTCACTATTTAATCTTGATGATTTGTTTTTTAAAAGTTTAATACTTCTCTAATTTTTAAGGGTTTCAATTTAGCTATTTTCTTCTAAATAGTAATCAATGGTACATGAGGTAAAAAAAAAGAATTTTTTTTGTGGGGCCTTGAGATTTCTTAATAATCTCAAAATTAAGAATTATTATAATTTACAAGATCTTAATATATACTCTTGTGATAATAAAGAGGGGACATTAAGACAAATGAAAGTAGAGAGGAGAAACTAATGCAAAACCAAGAGTAGATAACAGACAGCTAAAAGCTTTTAACTTGTATTTAATATCACACGACAATAACAAACTAGTTTTATATATAATACTCTTAATTAATAACCATTATCTTATTACTTGATGAGATTGCAAAATATTTATATTTTTCTCCTTATACTTATTTGATGTCTAAATATACTCATTACTTTTATATTTCGATTTAGGAGGCAAATAAAGACGTTAATTGCAAAACAAAGTTAATTGGATGATTCTGGATAATTTCAACACAGCTTTAAATTATAATTTAGACATAACTCTTCCATCTGAATTCTGATTGTGATGGTTCAGGATTCTATGGAACCCTAAGAAACAACTCTATAACTTTCATGTTTTGAGTTTTAAGAGATACAAACTGCATGGAGGTTGAAATTAGGCATAAAATCATTGCACTTGTATTGCTAACATGCTAGAACATTCTTTGGCACACAAATCAAATATGATGTGATTTATTTTTAGAAACTTCAGACTTGGTGCATGAATTTCAGTTGAATATATCATTTTCCTTCTTGTATTAGGATTTTATTTTATTATTTTATTATTTCATTAAATATCTAGATTTGATGGTTATTATTGGAGATAATGTTAAGAGTATTTTTAGAAGATTTTGTAAGCTTCTAAAAAGGAAAAAAAACTTATAAAAGAAGAAAAGAGAGATCAGACCTCTCTTTTCCTTTCTTTCTTCTTCTTTTTTTTTCTATTTTTTTTATCGTTTGTGATTTTCATGACGGTTCTATGTAATTAAATTTGATTTGGTTGAAGGAAACATAAGCCTCAAAATCAATAAAACTATAAGATCTAATTTGTTTTTATTGTTCAATTTATATTTTGAGTATTGAATGTTCTTTGGTGTCTATTTTTCATGATTGTCTCATTTAATTAGTAAGAGGCTTACTAATTTATTATTCATTGCAATCTACTACTAAGTTTGATATCAAATCTATAATTGTCAGTAAATATTAGAAAGAATATTCGACTAAATTAAAGGCTATCATTTGTGCTTATATTGTTTAGCTTCATCAATCTCTCTAAGTTTTAATGTTGCTACTAGATTAAATCTTAGCACTTGTATTGAGTTGTTTAGTAGTTAGAGTTAATTAGATTGCTTGTTTTTTAATTGATTGCAACTAAGGAAATATAAGAAGATAGTTTTAATGGTGAATATTTAAAGTGTGATTTGATATATATACATCGATGATTAGTTGGTGATTATTGATGTCGACCAATGTTTCTTCTTTTGATTGATTTCAATAATTTAATTTGAGTGCTTCTAAGTTGTTTTTCTAATTATCAACCCTTCATCTTGATTCACAGATATAAAACTGAAATAGATACTTTTCATGAGAATCATCCTTACTCACACAACTACATATATTTTTAAGAGTTTAGGTTTTATTTTTGGTTGCCTACGACAGCAAACCACATGAAAATAACAAACTAGTTTTATATATAATATTATTAATTATTAACCATTATCTTATTATCAATTATTCATAATTATAAATTAAACTTTAATAAGTAACTAAACTTAGAAAACTAAATTGATTTTTATAAGATTTACAATATTATATGTAATACTAAATATGTAAAAAAAATAAGAAAATAGCTTTTGTTATTTATAAAGTAAAATTAAGTCACAAAGTCTTTTGAATAATTAGGTTTGTTATAATAATAACAATAGTAATATGTAGTGTTTCGAGTGTTAGAGGTTACAACTCTCCTTACCTTTGAGTTTAAATATATACAAGGGATAAAGACTAATTGAATTAAAAGTAAAGAAAAACATCTTTAGTCTAATTAAGATTTGATTTTAATATATAGTACATCATAGGTGATAACTCTGACATAATGGTATGGAAAATTGTAAAGATGATTATTTCTATTTTGGAACCGTATGCAACATTTTACACTACTATGAAAAAAAACAATGGCCTAATAGAGATATACGAAGGTGAATGATGAATTTATATTTTTGCTTGTATTTAAAGGGGTGTGTGTATATACCATGCTATATTGAGGGTTAAATTATTTTTTTATGTAAAAAATATTTAGGTATTATTAAAATATTTTCTGACAGAAAAAAATTTAAATCATATAAAGATTGATCTAACCTTGATGAGTTGAAAAATAAAATGATTATTTTCAATAATATTTTGAGTTCGTCACTTTATAAAATAATAAGTTAAATTATAATTTTTTTATGATATTAAGCCTTAGAATGCTCCTGCAAATTCTTCTTTAAAAGAAATCCCTCTTGTGAGCTTGAATCCCAATTAACTCTTTTAAAATTTCGACAAGTATTGGTTGCTTCTTGATTTAATCAAATTTAGAATTTTATAAAATTAATGAACTCTAATTAGATCAAATTTTAATTTCAAGATGGTGTTGGTCACTTATGATTTGACTTGATTTAAATTTTTACGACTAATCACCTTTTAGCTTGGTTGTTTTTCATAATTTTTGTAAACATCATATTTTCTTTTACAAGTTTATTACCCATAGCTCATAAAAAAGTGTTTTTCTTAGGCTTTGCACCATAATAATTGTAAAGAGAAGGTAAGTGTCATAAATTTTTTACACTTCTGTATTTTCAATGTATTTTTAAGGGATGCAATTTTTTTTTAAAAAAAAAACCATTTTCGATGTAATTCGGCTAATTTTTTCTGGTTTCCTTTTTAGCTATTCTTTCTTGTTATATTTGTGTTAACATATTTTGAATGTTTAAAAATTTAAAAGAATAAAAAACAAGAAAAAATCAAAGACAAAAAAGAAAAAAGTTTAGTAAGCATAATGATAATTAAGTACAAACTGAAGAATAAAAAAAATATAGTAATAATATGTTTAGATGGGGTAGAATATTTGTTTTATTTCTTTAATAATTTAGTATCCGAATTTTCGGGTGAGTGTCATGTCACCATAGTTTTAAGACCCGACCCGGTCCAAGGCCCGGGTTTCGGGTTTTGACCGGGTCACCTGGTCAGCCGGGTTAGTTTTTTTTTAAAAAAATCAAAATGACATCGTTTTAGTAAAAAAAAAAAAAAAGTCAACGGGTTTGCAACCGGGTCTTGCCGGGTCAACCAGGTCACATCGGGTTTTTCCTTTCCCTATTTTTTCTTCAACCCGGTCTGGTTCTAGCTCCTAGTCGGCCGGATCCCGGATCAACCCGCCGGGCCGGGTCGGATTTCAAAACTATGCATGTCACTATGGACTGAATCTTTCTATAAAAGGACGCCTCCTTGTCTTTGTTCGGCGTGCCACTGTTCCAAGGCCGATCCGTCTTTCTCCCGTTGGTAACCCAACCGTCATAATCATTAATTAAATGACATTAATCTCACCCAATCATAAAATCAAGAAAAAAAAAAATTGTTTTTATTTTTTTAGGTTTCTTAGCTTGTATTTTTCTAAAATCATCAAATCATAAATGTGTACACTGGCATCTCAGTTAATGTAATGTATAAGTTGACCTAAAGTACCTAATGGCAATTTTTTTTTCTCGAAATCAGCCAACAACCCAAAGTTGACTTTCGGTGCATTCACTTGATCTGTACACTTACTTGAGTTTCCAAATCTAATTTATTTCTTAGGGAATTGATGGCACGTCTGCCCATAACACTACTAATGTTAGCAATCAGTTTTCTGTTTCTCTGTGGTATGACAACATTCTGTATTCATTGTATGGTCAAAATCAATTACCAATAAAATAAATAATAACTTGAAAAATTAAAAATTAAATTTGATAAAATCTTAATTTAGAGATAATTTTGTATCTAAAAATTAAAGGTATTGAAAAAAAAACTTGGATCCAAAAATAACTTTGTATCTAAAAACTTTAAGTATGTGAATGATACTACGAAACCAGTTAATCTTTAATAAATCAGTGAATGATTTTGTCTATGTAAAGAAATATTGTTTTGCCACAAACAAATAGAAGAAAAAGATATTTGTCCATACAAAGAAATGTTTTACCACTAACAAACAAAAAAAATACTCACATTTATTCTCCAACTTGATGCTGAAATTTACAGCTAAAAAAACATGATATAATCTCTCCTCTAACTAATCCTAATGAATCATTTTTGGGTTGCAAGCTAATGGACCTCCACTAGTAATGAACTAACATAAGTTCAATAATGAACTAAACAATGTCTAATGGACCAAAACAAACCCAAATTAAAAAATAATTATTCAACATTAAATAAATAAATAAAATAATAAAAACAAAGTTTTCATGCCAAAATTCTTTCTTGTAACCCGAATCTATAATTTTCACAAATTCTTGATAGATTTTCAGCCTTGACTTCAAACATGCCGTTCTCTCTCATCCGAATGAATTATTGGGTCTACCATAGATAGTTGAAAAGCTTGTAGTGTCTAGTTTCCAACCCAACATGAATTGCATCAAACGTCCACCTGTAGCTCCATATATGTCTTAAATAATACATAAATATCTAGTCTAGCAGATTTAACAAGATTTGTTTAGTAACCTTCGCCCCTCTGAAATAATATGTTCTCAAACTTTATTTGACCTGAAATTTTACCAAAATATAGATCCATGTGTCTGGTATTTCCCTGTAAAACTTAAGCTCGTTCTGAAGTACGATTTGAGAGATGCACTTATCTCGCAAAATTAATTAGCAAATATTTTAAGACTAAATTCAAACTTAACATCGTTCATATCAGCTTGCAAGTTGTGACTTCATGTCCTAGAAAAGGTGATCCCAATAATTATTAATAGACTTGTAGTAAGCCATAATCAAGTTAATATCGAAGAAACAAGTAGAAACTTTAATGCAAGTTTGGAAGAATTAACCATGCCATTTTTAGTTTTTGTTTTCCATTGAAAGGCCAAATATTTGCTTCATCTTTGGTTCTTGATGGAATCGAAAGTCCAACAAATTATGTGTAAATTAGTACAAGAATAAACTAGTTTATTTATATTGAAAAGCTAGTTTAGTTAATAATTTATTAAATATTTACTTTACGCAAATTATATTTGAATTATTATTATATATATTGCTTTTATTAATGTTTGTTTATTAGTCAAATAATTTTAAATTATTTGATTGACAAAACAAATATATACACACACACACACTTGTATATGTTTCTCCATGATATTAATTTATATTAAAATCATTTATTGGTTACATGTTATAAAACTATAAGTTTTATTATTTTGTTTTAATCAAATATAAAAAAACATTTATGAAATGTTACTTTTCCACGTGAAAAAGGAATGAAAGAAAGAAAAAAAAATAGTTAAAGCAAGACAAGTCAATTAGCCTTGTTTTCTAGTTTTTTTTAAATATTAATTAAATGATGCTAAATTCTACTTTAGCAAGTGTTGCTTTGGTATATAGGATTATACCATCATATTATGTGGTACATGATAAGAAATATAAGAATACTACTTTAACATAGAGGATTCTATTTTCCCCTATGGTTGTATGGTTGTGGAGTAATTTTTAAAATCTACTCTATTTAATTCTATGATAATCAAAATAAATACTTTTTTAAGAATCTCAATGATTTAAATTATAAAGAATTTTTTTTTGGTCAAAATCATATATATATTTTTATCAATGCATTTATTTTTTGTTTTGAAAAAAACACATATTTGTTTTATAAATAGTATGGTTTTTTTAAATGAAAACCTAATTCAATTAAAATAAACATTCATAAGAATTCAAATGATTTAAATCAATGAGAAAAAATTTCTTTAGCCAAAACCCTCCTTCCTTATTCATGTTTTTCTTCTAGCAAAACATGTCCTTTTTATTAGAGGAATGATTCTTCAAATAAAAACTTAGCATCATATAAAAATAAAATTTCAATGAAAAACAAAAAATCATGTTGTGATAATTATGATGCAATGGTATAAAAAGAAATTAAAAAATAATTAGTTTAAGAAAATTATATAAAATATATCATAAAAAACTAAAAAAGAATTATCCTTGCTGAATATTAATGAGCAAAGTCCTAAAAACCTTATGCATATTAAATTTATAAAAAAAGTTTTTATAAATTAATTGAAAATATTATCATTAAAAAATTCCAATCTTAGTTGAAAAGTAAAGCTTAATTGGATGATTTTTTAAATTTGATTGTAATAATATTAATTAAAAAAAATTTTATTTTAAAATATAAAATAATTAAGTAAAAAAACTAAAAGGTCAGGACCAAGTGCCCGGCATTTAAAAAAAAGGCTAATCACCATTTTTTTAAAATAAAAAATCTGCATGTTTTTTTAACTCCCGGTGATGACTTGTCGTTTGACTAGGTAGGTAACGTATTGTAACCTAGTTTAATTGTCAATTATCAAATGTACCTGAAAAATCATGGTCTAACATATTTGAAAAAGAATCAAGTTGTAGCATATTTAAACCTCAAAAGCTTAAATTTCAACATAGTTTTACCTAAAAATATTTAAAAATCATCTTACAAAGCTCAATAATGCTCACTAATAACCCTAAA
>Ga0307515_10014987_pt1 | contig 14320 bp, 17 predicted proteins | sample 17_EM_MG_FD_194513 | JGI IMG/M metagenome (GOLD analysis project Ga0307515, IMG submission 194513) | Populus trichocarpa ectomycorrhiza microbial communities from riparian zone in the Pacific Northwest, United States - 17_EM | ecosystem: Host-associated > Plants > Roots > Unclassified | place...
AGTTGATAGGTAAGATTATCGCTGGCGATCTCAGAGAGATCGCGAGTCGTCTATATAAGGTTGCGGTTACCCGGCCCTGGACACGTCCGTGCCATTGCCGAGAACCTAATCATGACTGCCATTACATGTATCTACAAACTCGCTCAATCACGGCCTCCAAGTGCATCTCCAAACTCGCTCAATCACGGCCTCGAAGTGTATCTCCAGACTCGCTCGATTCCGGCCTGCAAGTTCGCACGATCATGGCCTCCAAGTGCATCTCCAAACTCGCTCGATCCTGGCCTCTAAGTGCATCTCTGAGTTCACTCGATCTTAGTCTCCAAGTGCATCTTTGAGTTCACTCAATCTCCGTCTCCAAGAGCATCTCAAACACGCTCGATCAAGTATATCTTCAAGGAGCGACGGCGGTTGTACGGAGATGCAGGGGTAACAGAGGTCGACAGGGTGACGGGGAGTATATATTCGGCAGACCGCAGCCAGTCCAGATATAGCGTGTGTCGATGGGTAGCTATATAGATACATAGATACATAGATGAGAATACAAACTGAATACATCACTGTGATTCGAGGTGCTCCCAGACATGTCGCCGGCGCTCCCAGGTGCTCCCAGGCTTGTCGTCGATTGCCAGGCGTTGTGTAAACAGCTTCAGCATAACTGCAGCCCCTGCGAAGAGTGTAACACACATGTCGTTCTGATGATGTGTATACGCCACCACAAAGTAAAGGAGGTACGTATGCAACGCGAGCCTTCGCCTGGGCGACGGGTAGCATGTAATTCTCCGTCACAGCGTACGAGGTTTCGTCAGATCCGTCAGAGCCGTCTGGAACCCCCGGGTGTTTCAGACGGAAATTATGGTCGTTGCTGATGGACTTGGTAAATGAATTCATCCAATGGACCACAAACACCCTCTGACCATTTGGCAGACCTTGACCCATGCCACCAGCATGCAGACCACCGATAGGTGCCCTAGATGCACTCGAATGGGCATATCCTGACTGCATGAGGATGTTGCTCTGACAGAGAAATCTTAAATGCCATCTGCAGAACAGCCATCATTGTCACCGGCCACCACCAGCCAGCGATCGAGAAAGCCACCCACTACGTCAACAACTGTACTCACCGCATTGGCACAGTCTGACAGAAACCCCTGAACCTGATGGCAGTATCCCGGCCCCTGCGCTCGACCCAATTCGAGAGCAAACCATCTCCGACATTGATGGCCTCTACCGATGCGTCCCCCCACCCCATCCTCCGGCTCTGGAACCTGATACAGAGGAGGCTAACCCCAGGGAAAAACTGATGCGCGAAGAAAATCTGGAAATCAAGGTACATTCCGTGGCTGGGAGGACCATCAGTGACAATTCCGATTCCAATGAGTTCCAAGATCTCATCAATAACCCATGGCAACCTTTTCATTGCACTGAAGATTTCAAACAGGCCATCATATTTGTAGAGGAGCACTATCGCAAGTCCCAAATTGATCGCCACTTCAACGAAGGCGGATGCATGATGTCGAACACTTTTCCTACGCCACCAGATGGACAATGTGGAATCAAATCTATGCGATGGATAAGCAGCTGCCGGAATGGAAAGGAGCCTCCATCTCCACACCAAACGGTTGGAGGTTTTTATATTTTCGAGACCCAGTAGAATGTGTGTGGTACCTCCTTCGCCAATGCCCATATACAGACTGTATGGTCCATGGACCAACCTGGACAGTAAACGTGGAGGGTGATCGAGTGTATTCCAAGATCAATTCGGCAGACTGGTTGTGGGAGATGCAGGATAGACTACTTCTTGGGGCAACAATTGTTCCACTGGTCTGGGGAATGGATGAGACATAGTTCACGGACTCCTCCGGCAACAAGAAAGCCTGGCCAATCTACCTGACCATTGGGAATATCCATTCCTCTATGTGGAACAAATACAGCTACCTCATGCTAATTGTGCTTGCCTTCCTCCTGGCGCTGTGCAAGTTCCAACGGAATTCCGCATCTGATGACCAAGCCCAGAGGGATATCAACCAGCAGGTGCTGTGTGATATTACCACGAGAGTGCTGGAGCCAGTCACGTGATATCCCGAGGGAGGAGACATCAATTGCGGTGCTCTGTGGCCTTGTTCCGATGGCAAAATGTGCTGTTGCTTGTGAATTCTTGCTTCTTGGTTAGCAGATTACACGGAGCATGCCAACCTTATGGGCATCAAGTACAATGCTTGCCATTAGTGTCAACCTCCGAAGGATGAACTGGGGTCGCTTATCCTTCCACCAGACTACGTATCCCATCGGCAAAAGTCAGCGGTCTTCCAGCAGAAATATCGGGAGTACCAGAAGCCAAAACTGCTAGTGACCGTCAGGCTATAAAGATCACTGAATATTGGTTCGAGTCTCTCAGTGCGAGGCCAGTCCCGTGTATCTCTGGGGATCTTCCGCATGTCAAAGCCTACTACCTTCACTAGCCTGATATTCTCGGTTACATATACATTGGAAAGTTCAATCACCTAATGACCTGGATGGTGTGCTTGATACAACGCTGCGGGAAAACCACAGTATTTGATGAGATCTGGGCTGGCATCCCTTCATACCCCAATTTCTATCACTGTGGCAAAGCCTACCGGCCTATTTTGCAGTGGAGTGTTCAAGAGATGCGAAATTTCGGTTGAATCATCTACCCAGCATTGGCAGCAGCATTGCACGACCCACTGCCCCATCACCAAGTGGCCTTCCAGAGAACATTGACCTGTGTTTGCTCACTGGTCTGCCGGGGTCTTCTAGTACTATACTGAACCCACACGACCTGGACTCTCAACTATCACGTGGACTATGTAGAGGAATTCCGTGCAACTAAGGACATTATTACCACCTACCAGACGACAACGGCCACAGACAGCGTCGCCCATGCATGCATGAGGGACCTGAAGATGCAACTCAAAGCCGAACATGCCTTGAGGATGAAGAAAGGGCCAAGTGCAGAGAAGCTCTCTCCTGTGCCCAACAGGAACACCGAATGGCTGAGGACACATAGCACATATAGCAAGTCTACAATTCAATCATACACAAACGTACCAGCTTCAACTCCGTCAAAATTCACCTCATGGTGCATTATGAGGAATCAGTGCAGCGCTTTGGACACTGAGTCAAAGACAGCACCAAAACGCTGGAAACGAACCATCCAAAGATGTGTATGGACCCTTATCGCAGGTCAAATCGTAACTTTCGGTACAAACAGCAGATTATCAACCACTACTTGCGCATCCATGTCCTCCAGATGCTGTGCCTTCACTTCCATCAGCTGCCTAAGGAAGGCCACTGAACCCTCCAAATGAAGGAGGCACATCAGTTATATCGACCAATGGATCAAATTGTTGTCACCAAATGCAACCATGAACAAGTGCCAATACCGGAGAATGTTCACCTCCATTTCCGCGAGGATGCTGGAAATATTCAAGTCCGTGGGGTGCGATCCCCCATACACACGGGCTTCTTTGTCGAGAATGAGTGTCTTCCAATGTACAACTTGCCACTCATAGAATACAGATATCGATACTATAGATACGACCTCAATTTACCCACCGCCGATAGGAGGGGCATAGGCGGGATGCGTGCCACCCAATTCAACCTACTTGACATTCCAGTGGCAAACTTCCAGTCTTTTGGCGGATGTGATTCCACTGCCCATGTGTTACGCTGCACCGACGATCTATCGTTCCACAATGCGGCGCGTCGGAACAACATTGTGTGCTTCGAGATAGATGAGCCTCCAAAAAGTGATGTAGGGGACTTACGACAGGCACAGTTCGTGAAGATTCTATGGCTACAGGACCACCTGCAGAAGAGATGCGTTGTTCTTTTCCGGGAGCTCCAGGGTGAAAACCAAGGGGTTTGTCTACCATCCAATGGGCTGCGTAGAGTCTCCAGCAAAGTTTTCTGTCGGAACCAGCCCGACCTTGTTGTAGTTGATATCGAGTGCATATGGGCAGCTGTGCACCTGATATGGATCCCCAGTACCAGATACTAATGTGTCAATAATACTATTGAACTAGTCATGTTCAATCATTTCTGGCACAAACCACTGGAAGCTGAACGTGACATGCAGACTGACGGTGACGATGCTACACCAGTCGAATACCGCAGCATCCGAAATGCTAGTGTTGTTGACGAGGACAGAGAGGACAAAGAAGAACAGGAAGAGGAGGACATGGGGGAGGATGATGATGAAGAGTAGGAGAAGGAACAGTCTCCACAGGGCGTCAGCTGTCCTATAGTGCCAACCCTCCCACATTTCATGGCTCAATCTGTCCAAATCCTGCCAGGGGTAACAGGCCTCCAACTCACCCGTGATCGATCACTCGATATGTAGATAATTCTTGACCAGTGGCATCTGTCCTGGCTCTCCCGTGATCTATAGCTTGATATGTAGACAAATGCTTGACCAGAGGCATCAGTCCTGGCTCTCCCACGATCCATAGCTCGATATGTAGAAACCAGTTGACCACAGGCATCATTCCTTCGGTTCTCCCATGTTCCATTACATTCCATGTCAAGAAAAACTGGCATCAGGCATCAGGCCTCTGGCTCTCCTGAGTCTCATCGAATCTAGTGCAATTTCTTGTCATCATGTACAATTGATATAATACTGTCCACATCCACGTGCAAGTCCATAAGACATCATACTGCCACGCGTCAAATATGCTATAGATTACTGGCACACAATCCGCTTCTCTATGAGTTACATGTTGCGGAAGGTCCTTTTTCCCTGTGGAGCATATCTCTAAAGATTGTTTCCATGGCATCTTGGAATGTAGCTGGGGCATTCGCAAGACCAAAGGGCATGACTGTATATTGATATGGGCCATATCTCAGACAAAATTCTGTCTTGCACTCATCTCCTTGTTTCACTTGAATGAGGTGGAATCCAACCTTGAGGTCGATCTTGGTGAAGACCCTAGAACCATGTATCCAGTCTCAGAGTTTGTTCATCAAAGGCAGCAGTATTCTATTCATGATGGTGACTTGATTCAGTCCTCGATAGTCTACACACAATTGTAGGCCTCTGCCTTGAGGCTTTGGAATGAAGAGAATAGGTGCACCTGCTGGTGACTTGCTTGGGCAGATCTTTCCCTGGTCGATCATTTCTTTCATGTATTTCTTGAGTACTGATAACTCTTCTTCTGAGAGAGCGTAGATAGGTCCCCAAGGGGGTTACTTTCCTGCTTGGATATCAATGGCATGGTCAAATGATCAATGAGGTGGCAAAACATTGGAGATATCTCCATTATACAGGGACGTATAATCTCGATAGGGGCATGGAATCCTATCGATCCAATCGATTTCCATTTCATCATTGTCATTGACTTTCAGGTTTTCAATGATTCCCATCCATCGAGGGTTATTCCCAAAATCTGATATAGTATCATCAATTTCAATGGTGAATGAATTGCAGTTATGCCTGGTTTCTGTCCTCTTCCATTACTTGCTCTCGAAACTAATTATTCCTACATATCCGAATTCTTTGGCTTCATGTTTAACAATCCACCGATATGGAAGAATCGGGTTGCAGGAATCTTCCATCGGACCTATCTCGAAGGTTTCCTTGGAATAGTGGTCTGCATGTTGACAGGTAATTGGGATGGTATAACACCATTCACAATCCTCCACTGTATCTCCAGCACAGTTCTGGATTTCCTTCTGCTCTTTGCAGGTACCAAATGAGACATTGTGTTTTTCGATCCATTGCTCTGAGGCAACAGAAGTAGTTCGTCCAGAATCGAGCAGCACTCTTGCTGGAATGTTTTCTATTCCTTGAAATGAGGTCAACATTTTTATTTCAGGTCCTCTACCTGACTTGGGTTCAGGCAGAGCTTGTTTTTGTTTCTTAGGGGTGATTCAATCACTGGAAGGCAAACCCTTTCATTTTTGTGAGGTACTGATGATGAACTGCCATTTGACACAGCTCCAGCCACAATGGGTTGTGAGGAATTGACTGGTAAGAGTTGTAATGTATGGGTAGGTGTGTACATATGGTCACTTTGTTTCCTAACTGAATTCTATGTGGCCAGCACATTTCAAGTACTAAAGTTATCCTCAGGCCTCCTTGATATTCAATCTCACTTAAGTATGCTATATAAAGAAAACACTATCGTTTCCATCCCAATATTTCTATATACATCAGTACCACTGCCTCTATATCATCGGACTGTACCACAATATCCTTTTTAATCAATGATCATCTCATTGTTAGAATCTACCTTGTAAATTTGTCTAGATGCAGAGACCTGAGCCTTGGGCTTACTCCCAGCTGCTCCTGCGGCAGACGAGACATCCTTTGGGTGGTCATCTTTCGGTTTTGGCCATTTGCCTTTCGAAGATGAAGCCATGATTGATTTTTGGCAGAACTTCCGAGCATGGTTGTCCATGCCACAGTGAGCACACTCACCCTTTTCGAATCATGCCTCGACAAGAGATGGGGCAATTCCTTCCAGGGCCTTTTTCTTGTCCCTATGGACAGGAGTTTGACCTTTATTCTTGTCCTCTGTCTTGGGTTTCTTGGAGCCAGACTTCCCTCCTGATCCACGATCCTTGGGTTTGCCTTCAATTTGATCCCCTTCATCCTGACTCTCCCATTTCGTGTCCCTTTTCTTGAGACTTGAAGAGTTATCCCTTGAAGACTGCTTCATCTGCAGGATGAGGTATTCCTCCATTGCAAGTCCAACCCTTCGAACACTCTCCACATAGTTGATGTTGTTTCGAGGTTCCCGTTTGGTGGTTGAAAGGTGATATTGGAGATTTTCTGAAAGCCCATCTCTAAGCAAGGTTCTCCAAGGCGTGCTAACTCGGCAGACTATGTAATGGAGGGTTTCCATGTCCATTAGGTATCTCTCAATGTCTCCCTTGTATTGGAGTTCCCTCATTTTGCCTAGGGCTTTCCTTTCTTCTCGTCTGTCCAGGAATCTCTCTTCCATTGCACTGAGGAAGAGGTTCCATTCATCCACCTCGAAGTATTGATTCATATACTCAGCTCTTGCGTTGTACCAGGTTCAGGCTTTCGCATCCAGTACACCACCAATGCATATGATCTTATCAATATCATCCTCGAAGTCTGTACGGTGCCACTTCATGTTACATTCCACTGAGTGGAACCACTTTTGATATAGGAGGGTGTCGTCTGATGGGTCTTCTTTGAACACTTTTGGGAGCTGAATTTGGCTCTGTTTCATTTCATTCTTTCGACCAGAACTGCGTCCTAGAGCAGTTCCGGTGTATATATTAGAACCTGAGGGTGGTGGCAGTGGTAATCTTTCTAGACCACGCCTTCATGAGGGGTCATTGCTGCTATTTGAAGAGCTTGAACTGGGATGCGGGTCATTTCCATTGGAGAATGAGGAAAGCGGTGGCTCATCTGAGTTACCAGCCCAAATTTCATTGCCTCTTCTGCACGGTCCCCCTCCTCCTCCAGAGGGACCCACTCCTCCACTTCCGTCCTCCCTGGATGGTGGTGTAGAAGGTGGTAGGGAGATGTCCTCAACATTTCAATCTTTGATGATATCCCATTTCCCAGTTTTTCGACAGTAAATCCATTCAATACCACTTGTGGTTTCCATACGGGCTCCATCCTGTGGTTGATTTAGGTTGCCTTCTGAGTTTTCAGGTTTATCATCTTCTGCAACTGATTGTGCCAGAGATCTGATGGAGCATCGGGTTTCCTTTGGGACTTCCTTAGGCCTCTCCTCTAGCTTTTCCTGAAACCCTGTGAACCCAAGTTCCATTGTTATTTGTTCGCTTTGATTTCTCTCTTGGTCGATGCTAACTCCGAACATTCCTTCTTCAAATCTTCCTCTTCCTTCTTCTTATTGTCCTCTATTTCCATACATTGTGTATTCTGTGCCCTTGCCATTGCTCTTTCAGTGTTCAACCTATTTTCTTCCATCTTCAACCTTTGAGCTTCCATCCATGTTGCCAACGCATTCTCAGCGTCTTGTCTCTCTCTATGTACTGCACCTATTCTGGCCCATGCACTATTGTTGCTTGTGATTTGGGCATTGAATGTGTCCTTCAGATTCTCTTAATCTTGAGAGGCCTTGGCTGCAATGACTGCCATTCCTCCTTTGACATTGGCTGCAAAGATCTGAGACTGGAGGATGATCTCTGTGTATTGAGCGTACACATTATGGCACAAGGTTTCGAGTCCCCTGTTCATCTGATCATAGAAGGTGTTCTGTTTGCTGGCCATCGACATAGAGGCATCCACCAGCTGGGGCATTTCCTGCTGCACATTGATGGATGTTGATATAGACTCTGACACGAGAGCTTCCATTCCATCCAAGTCTGCTGTTAATCGATTGTACAACTCGACTGCCCATATGGGAACCTTTCGCTGGTGATAGGCTGATATTGTTCCAAACCTTTTCCACTGGTTTCTCTGGGAATCAAGACATTACTCCTTCTCTCCACCATTAACCTCTGTACCTCCGATGAAGACATGATCTACTGCTTGAGAACTATGCAATGTTTAGTTTTTCCTCCTGCTTGATAATAATGACCAATGTAATCACTTGCATGATTTCCAAAGATGTCAAACAGACTTGTTTTGTAATCAGAGCAGTGTGTATCTTTGCAGGAGTTTTTGAGAATGTCTTCAACGTATTCATCCTCAGTTGGACATTCCCAGGTAGTGTGAGCAACGGATCCAACCCGCTAGAACAGTTCTGGGTTACGGTTGGGACCGGAACCAAACCATTGCGATGGGTTTTACTGCACGAAAACGCGGACCGTTGCAATTGGGCCGGTTTTACCACACAAAACCTAGCATTTCAACCTAACCACTTTGGTTCCAATTGAGTATTTGAGTTCTGATTGTATTGTGATATGATCAATACATAGATTGTACAGTTTTAGCCGCTCTTTCACCTCCCGCTTTCAGATTGGCAATCCTACCAATATTCGTGGAGTAGCTATCGAAAACCCGCGAATTTCACTTAAAATCCGCAGTTATATCACAGCCACTCAACCAATATTAGTCGGATCGCAAATCTGAATGCTGGAGGTGAAAGAGCTCATAAAACTGCGCAATCTGTGTATTCATCATGTGATGTTACAATCAGAACTCAAATACTTAATGGCAGCCGAAGCTGTAGGAACTATAAAATTGGAACCGCAGTCCGGTTCCAACCCGGCCAAATACCCACGGTTCTATGTCCGGTCCGGGCAACAACCCCACCAAGACAAAGCAGGTGGGCAATTTGGACGGGTCTTGGCCCAAACCGAACTGTTTATCCGGTCCAAACCCATACCGCTGGCGGGTTACCCATACCTGTTGCTAACACCTGTCCCAGGGATTGGACATATCAAATTCAGGTCAATCAAAGAAGTTTTCGGTAGGAGGAGTGTTCATGTGAGTTTGGATAGCGTGGACAATATGTCAACGGAGGAGGGTGTAGGAAATAATGAAGAGGATCTCAAATATCATGAGGTGATGTTTGATAGAGATTTGATATAGCAATATAGTGTAACGCAGGAGGAATAGACTCCAAGATACACTCTACTAGAAGAATCCCTTCTAAATATCCCTCTATCATGTCTCACTATCACACTTGATATTCGACTTATGCAAGGACTAATAGCAGGTTCACTTGGAAGCTTGACTCACGCGCAGAAAGTAGTCGGAATGGAATACATGCAGAATAGCCTACACATCCGAAGATATTGTTAAGTCTTGTTCTCTCTTGTAAGAAGGTTGCCCTGTATACCAGCAAACATTCGAGAGGTTTTTATTCCTCTTCCAACTGCGCTCGAACTGCAAATTCTAACAATGCTTCTCATTAGATTAGTGCTCACCATCTTCATGTCATCCAATCCCCCTGCTCTGATAACCAGTCGGCTTGACCTCCCTCCTAGCAAATGATATCTTTTCAATTTTCCAGTCTTTCCGGACCAACAGTATCGTTCTGATACACATGTCCAGACTGAGTGGTATCCATCGGACTGTTGTCTTCCAGACCATCTACCTCTTTGTACCGTTCAACAGCCTTCCTTCATATTGTGCTCAAGTGTTTCTATCCTACTGGCCATAGCTGATGCCAATTGAGAGTTACTTCATATAATGGTGACGATGGCTGGCGTCATTCTTTATCTTTGTCGATACAGTATATAGCAATGTGTGTTGGCACTGTATCAACAAACCATTTCAACTGTGGCAACACTCAAGGGTGGGTGGCGATGAGGCGGTCAAGGGATTTCTGCCTGGCAGTCATTGGCGTGGGGATAGTGCTGGCTGAAAATGGATGAACCTTAATCAATCACCACGTGACAACATCATTGAGTGATCATTCATGACCCCGGAACCGTGACCGATCCCAATGGTGTAACAGTCAGTGAGTATCCCCTCTGGCAAATGTTGCTCAGATCGTTGGCAGACTGTAGCACCAACTCACTTCATAATGCATTATATGACCGCTGTAGCTCCAGGTTTCAAATAGTGTCGCATGGAATATGAGCCGAAACAAATCCTAACATCAGGTAGTGATTCCAGGTGTCTTGGTGATATTTGGCAGTTGGATAGTCGTTAGCTGCCAGTTTGGAGCATTTTGTCTGCAAATTCAGTTAATATAGATACAACCTAAATGTCAAATATGAATTTCCTTTGAAAACTTACAATTGTAATTCCTTGACTTCCTTGCCACTTCAGTATTGCCAAAGCTGTTTCATCTACCTTTGGAGTAGTCATTTCAGTACCTTTAAACCCTGTTAATTCATTCGACTTTGCGATTTGCGGTTTTGCCAGTACCTGTTTCCCCATTGAGCGAGTCCCATGTTCTGATGGATGGCGAAGAACTTGATGACAACTGATCCATATCATGCCAGGGCTGCCGGTCTCATCCATTCTACAGTGCAAATAGAAATGCCATGGAGGCACATGTCAAGAATCATTTGAAGCATTAGGATGCTTCGAGCCTACATTCATAGAAGCACACCAAACATCAAAGATGATTTGCAAAGCAAGGTCGCTCAAATCACTAATAAAGACAGATTCATTTTTGGAAGAAATCATACACTCTAGCAACCAGGTATTTATAGATTTTGAATCCAACATTGGGGTCGGAATTTGGACACTGGGTAATTTAACTCCAGAGACTGTCAAATGTTATGTTAAATTGAAGTAGAATGCTGGTTCTTAAATATTGACTCTACAGCTATGAGCAAGAAAAAGGTCAGACCTGTGAGACATTGCATGCATATTTGTGAAGTTGTAAACACAGACATATTGAAAAGACTGATCATTAATAACTCAATTTAGGAACCATGCAGTGCAATTCTATGCTGTGTAGTTAACTGAGCCCCCACAGAAACTGTTCAACCTCTGTAGGAGCTCAATTTTAGGAGGCGGTAGCCATATGGTCACTAGCATTTTTGACCATACAGGCAGCCGATACTTGATTGATGGGTTAACACTGTTGAATAGCCCCGGGATTAGCAAAGATGCAAGACCTAAAATTGATAACACTCCAACGACGCTCATTTTTGTGAGGTTGTAGCGATACCATTACTAGGATATTTGCACATACAGCTGGCTGATATTTTGGTTATGGGTTAATGCCGTTGCATTGCCCTGTGATTATCCAAGATTCAAGACGAAAAATTACTGATGCTCTGTTGACATTAATTTGTAGGAGATAGTAGCGATATCATCATTACAATTTTTGCTATGAAAGGCAGCCAATCGATTGATCATGGGTTAACGCCTTTGCACAGCCCTCTGAGTATCCAAGATGCAAGACCAAAAATCGTTGACACTCTGTGGACGCTCATTCTCAGGAGGTGGTAGCGATATCATAAATAACATTTTTGCCAATAATGGCAGCCACTGCTGTGATTATGGGTTAAAGCCCTCACACATACCTGTGATTATCCAAGATGCAAGACCAAACATTGTTGATGCTCCTTTGATGCTCATTTCTAGGATTGCGCAATGACCGTATCACTTACCTTTTTACCTATCAAGACGGCCAATACTTCCTCTTTGGAAGGATGTGACTGTGCAGACCTTTGATTGCTGAAAGGGTATGACTCAAAATCATTGACGCTCCTTGGACACTCACCTTAAAGAGATACTAACAGTTATTGGATGCTCAACAATTGTACGCAAAATGCATTCGGTGATTATTGACAGACAATATATCGTTTCAATTTATAATCATTTCAAATGCGAACCTGGATAAATGACGACCGTTATGCTGCATTAATTGATGCGTCCAACTGCTTCGCTCTCTCCTCAGACCTGGTGCGCATGGTTTAGATTTTGAACATTGCTTATTGTAGGTCATGGAAATCAAGGAAAAGGAGCTGGATGAGGAAAGGTGAGGAAGTCGGGCTATATGTATCGAAAAAAAATGGTGGATAAATCTATATGCCATACATTGCCAGCCAAAAGCGCGAACACGCGATGGGCCTACATCTTTGCTCACTCAGATACTGTGTATAGTGGTGGATCGGAGATTGGGACGCCTCGAAGCTTTTGGATGCGCTTTCACTCCTCATTGGATGACTCATATGACATCACGGACTTAAACCTTGGTTGTAAATTTTGTCTCTATTTTAGTTGTTGCTGTCTCAGTTAACCGTAACAGGCAAAACAATATCAAGTGTGTTGGTCGTCTATCAACATGATTTGGAGTCTCGAACTTCGAATGGCCCATATGACCCTTACACATGCGCACATGATTTAACATGACTCACAATTTGGTCACTGAAATGCAGAAAAAGCTGACACTTCGCACAATAGGCACACAAAGTGCTTTTCAAAGAGAGACATCGTCAAAGACATCTAATTGGCTATCGATTCCACAGGCGAGGCAGGAGCCGTCACCATTTCTATGTCCGAATCCGATTTCCATATGGTAATTAGCTAGGGACAATATATGCAAGGGTCAATGCTTACAGGTTCAACAGGCTTCAATTTCTTAATCAGAGACAACACGTTCACCGCTTGGGGCAGGAGAGACGCTTTGCGTTTGTGTGACTGTGGTTTCCTGGAACCCAGCCTCATCTGACTACATCCTGGTCGAGAAGTCAATTGCAGCACTTGCGATCTTCCGGGCACATTACTGTGAGTCTCCATAAAGTCTCCAAATGTTGTTGGTGGATCTGCAGCTGCAACCTTCTCAGTTTGTGGCTTACCAACTGCCAGATCCTTCAATTCATCCCTCCCATACTGCATATCTCTCTCACAGAAGTAGTCAGCCGCATCATCACCACGTCCTGGTTGCATCAATTGTTAAACTGTCATCTGCTTCTGCCGAAAACACTCCGTGCACTGCTGTACCGTTATGGAGATTGTGCCCATCACCTAGCTGGGTTCGTTATATTGGCACAGCTTGCCCAGCTCTGTATCTTGTTCATCATCTTCCTCATCTTCCCTATTCTCCTCATTGTTGGAACTTGCAAGATCGCTCAGACTATCTCTGATAGCATTCAACATCTCCTCAAATCTTTTTTCAGGCTTTCTGGTTGTTAGTCCCGCCATTTCAGCATTTCTCATATCTTCCTGCTCTTGCATAATCGCTGTCTCTGCATCTTGAACTCACTTTCTCACCTAAGCAGTCTCTCTATCCTCATAATCCTCGATCTATTGCTCATTCTCTTCGTTGCTTAAAAATTTCGCTTCTCATTGTTTGCCCGCTGAAAGCATCTGTTTCAATCGTAAGATACGCGATGCTCCCCAGGCTCGGATTCTCTGTGCATCCAAGCCACTCTTGGATTCATCTGCTTGATAACATTGTCATATGGATCGCGTTCTTGATTGGCTGTATTTGCCAGCTAGAAGTGGCGAAAGTTTCTTTTGCGGAACATTGTCCACTCTATCTTGTGTCGACTTTGTTGTCGGGCTTGATGTTGGATGTTGCAACACATGGACCATATGGCGGCAAACTGTGTCTTTTAAGTCAAGGTTGGTATGTGTGATCGACTTGAACCATACAAAATCGGCGTTTTGACCGTGACTACATTGGGATTAGCAATGCTAACAGTACAACATGACTTGATTTTCATTGTCTGTGTCATGTGGGATCCCGGGGATGTCTTGGGAAAAACATTATCTGATGTCTTTTCAGTCGAAGAATGTCCTTTTCTTTCATCTTACAATTAGTGTTAGCAACGGGTCTGGACCGTCACTTCGGGTCCGGGTACGGGTCGGAACCAAACCGGAGCCAGATTGGCGGTCCGGGTCGTCAATAAACCCGAACTGTCGATTCGGGTACGGTTCCATCGACATCTCCCTACCCGTCTGAATTGGGCGGGTTCCCAGCGGGTTGTAAAGCGGGTCCAT
>Ga0307515_10014988_pt1 | contig 14319 bp, 13 predicted proteins | sample 17_EM_MG_FD_194513 | JGI IMG/M metagenome (GOLD analysis project Ga0307515, IMG submission 194513) | Populus trichocarpa ectomycorrhiza microbial communities from riparian zone in the Pacific Northwest, United States - 17_EM | ecosystem: Host-associated > Plants > Roots > Unclassified | place...
TTCGCCGAGTATGCTCTCTCCTTTCCCATATATTTGCCTGTCTTTCTCTCTCTCTTTGCTCTTTAGACAATCACTTTTGTACGATAGTCAATTCAATATCTCTATTCGTACTCGATTGATCTCAACAATGTTTCTGTTTTGTTCTACACGGTTCTTATTTGTAATAATGTACCTTAGCAAAGTTTTTTATTGCTAGTTTTGGCTTTAGTTCTATTAAGACATTGTTGCTACATACCGTGGAGGAGTATTTCTCTACCTCATTAGATTAATGATCCACGACAGTGGTCACTGACAATCACTCGTATATATGTGTATATTGTGACTCATTGTCTGGCAAGAGAAGAGTTCTTTAGACACTAGCTCTGACATCAATATGAATACAATCGGTATATCCTCTCGAACTTACTTGACACTTTCTGAATCTTACTATTCTATTACTTTAGATACTTCGAAATCTATTCTTTCGATACTAGCATGTCTCAGTCCCTTTCGCTACTTCATACCGATAGGAGTAACGAAAGACATTTCGGCTGTGGTATATTCCGGACAGGGATTTCAAGTTTGCGCTACCGTCTGGATGTTCTTCCTCTTCCGTATCACCTCTATCACAACGTCTCAACCTCCCGTGCATTACCAATTTAATTAGCAGGAAATGTGTCGTTATTCATTTGACGTTGTGCGCTATGTATGTGCTTGCCAGCTCTGTGCCACCCTGTGCCCGCTTTTGGCTGTACCGCCAACACGTTCACCACCGCCACAACTGCAAACATGTTTCTTTTCTGGTTGTTCATTTAAACTACAGACTTCTCCTTCAACTAAATTATATCTATCATACACTATTCGGTTCGCTCGCAGACAGTGAGTGTTTTTATTTGCCTTGGCATCCCCGCCGAAACCGCTCTACCTACTAGGTTGCAGTATCATACCCGATATTGTGTAGTAAACACTCAAATGGTTGACCCAGGAATGCAGTTGGGAAGATATACAGTCATTGTCAAACATTTTTTCATAATGCCCCTAATTGTTAGACCGCCTATTTAACCGCTTCATACATACAGTATGTAATAAGCCCGCCCAGAGTGCGAACGGACTGCCCTGAAATAGTCTGTAGATGAGGATGGGAAATGGTACCACCACGGAGCCAAAAGAAGTCGATCGAGACCGAGAGCTTGAACAAGTGCGCCCAGAACGCAACCGTGAAGATGACCAACGGACTGGCACCTACCACCGGCGCGGGCATGGATGTCCGACGACTGATCCTTCGGAAAGACGGAAGCATCCTTCTACTGAACAGACTCAAAATGGACGAGGAAGTGGAGTCGACAATCAACAGAGCACCTGCCGACAGCAGTCCCCGCCAAACATCCGTATCGTGAACGCGAAGAGGAATGTCGAAGGGAATCACTCTTGATAGAGACTGAAGCTTCACAGAGTCCCCCTCGTAAAGTACATGGGCCAAGGGACTGAATGTTTGCAAAAGATCAGTGAGCAATTCCACGCCGAAAACGAAATTCTAGTAATCCCCGCGCAAGTCCGGTGGCTCGCAAATCTTTCACACTATCAACGAGAGAAGACAGGAAGTCAGGAAGACAGAACAGAGAGATAAGGGAATCATCGGTGGTCATTGTGGTGAAGGGGAAGATAGTGGCAAAGAGACTGGCAAAGAAAGGAACCAATGTATGGTACCAATCGAACTATTCAGAAGCGCGGCCCTGACGACATGCGTGAGCTGTGCTGCGGATGGGGGTGCATTGACTGCAAATGAAACATCATGCCCCAGTGTGGCTACTGCTCAGGGCCGCACCGGATGAACAACCACAAGTGCAACATTGTAGAGTGCACAGCAAGGGGGGGTAACTGTCACTATACGAACGATAATTTCCCTAATTGCGAAGGTAATCACATTGCCTTTAGCAAGAGATACTTAACGGAGAATAAAGCGATCCATGCTGCGCAGGAACGCAGGGGAGTAAGACCTCAAGACGCAGCACGGCGACAGGCACAAACACAAACACCGCGGCTATAAGCCCCAGCAGTGATGGCAACGGTCCAGACTGAGCAGGTTCTGAAACTTGGATTGGACTGGTCCGAACACTGGTGGCCCGGGCTTGCTCTAAATTCGGATGACATTTTGCGGTAAGACCGTGTTGTTGAAATAGTGATGCTAGAGATAATAGAGAAGCTTGATTGTGTCTATCTAGTCGAGGCCCGAAGGGCTGTACATGTACTGTAGTCCAAGTACGAATGCTTACGTACTCTCTACAGGTGAATACTATCAGTCCAGCATCAATCTCTGGACATGCGAGACATCATCTCCGACCATACGACGGCTGAGACCTATTCATGCAACAAGTGTTGTTGAAATACTGATTGCTAGAGAAGCTTGATTCTACTATCTAAGAGGGCCACAAGGCCATATATATATACGGTACGAGCACGTACGTACTCATCTAAATGTAGAGACGGCTGAGCTCCGTCAGCCCGTATCAGAGCCATCTCCGTCAGCCCGGATCAGAGCCAGCCCCGTCAGCCCGTATGAGAGCCAGCCTCGTCAGCCCGTATGAGAGCTATTTATGCAACAAGTGTGACTACCGTGATGCCGAGTGATTCTGAGTGATTTCCGAGTACCATCTCGATCAGATTCCCGCCTTCTTGGACCATCGCGCACTTCCACTCATTGGTAAACTAATCCCAACTCGGCCATTTTGATATAGTAGCTTATGTTTATTGGGTATCATATACCCCCATCAAAATCTAGTGTGGAATTTTCTCGTCCGGACAGAGTGGGTCCAAAACCAGTCCGGCACATTGGACTGGACTGGACAGGGCCATCTCCGGGTGCGGAGTGCACAAGGCCAAGCGCAGAGTGAGCTCATTGCCATCACTAATGAAGTTGGAAAAAGAAGCGCAGATAAAAGAGCTGTTGGCGGAGGAAACGGCTTTAGCGAAGACTTGAAAGGGTCGGGGGAGAAGCGCAGTAAGGAACTGCTGGGACGAAGGCTTCGAGCTACGAGAAGGCAAAGGTTGGAGGCTGGACTCCGTTCGCATCACGGTCAGTCTCTGATTAACAGACGCAGTTCTGAAGAAGGTCTCAATAGTTATTTTAGAGGTCGAGGGAGAGAATGAAGGTGACTTAAAGGATCCAAATTGGGACCACATCGATAACTTTATAGTATCTCACGACAATATGAGCTTTCGATCTGGAGGTTGAGAATGTAGGGTGATATTAATCTCTTGGGCTCAGTACTCCTTGAGCTGGTGAGGAGCATCTGGAGCAGAAGACTGACGGGCTACGCATGGAGAGAGGGTTTTGTGTTGTTCTTGAATCTACAGGAATACTGCATTTAATGTTGACACGAGAAGATGATGGAGAAGAAGAGAAGATGATGAATTGTCTGTCGATCCAAAGAGAAGGAACACTATTGACTTATATATGAAAGAGAGAGAAGGAAAACCCAATGCCGACTGCCAAAGCCGGAGCCCAATGCCGAGTACCAGTGCCGAGCCCTCCTCGTCGCCATGGGGGCAGGCGAGGCCGATGGGGGCAAGCGAGGCTGGTGGGGGCAAGCGAGGCTGGTGGGGGCAGGCGAGGCTGGTGGGGGCAGGCGAGGCCAATGGGGGCCGTAAGCCACCGGGCCAAATCCCTAGTCAACATTTAAGTTTAGTAGCAATTGGACTGCTTGTTGTCGCGATATGATTCTATGGTGGAAAGTGCGCAGCAGCGCGCACGGTGTCCGAAATTGTGCCGTACAAGATATCCATGTCTCAGAAGCTGGGCAAAGTTGGCAGAGAACAGGTGTAGGATAACACCGATATGACCAGCACATGGAACAGGATGAAGTATTCACAGTAGGAAGAGCAGCCAGAAAAATGCTTCAGCATACATATCAGCTTAATCATAGACAGATTGCCTACATATTAGATAAAAGGGAGACATCGTTTTAAACAACGGATTCGCAAGACGCAAGTAACTTTATTCGTATCCACCACATATCCGCTAATCCAAAACACCCACTAATCAAGCGTACAGTAACCAACTACCCACTAAACAACTAACCACTAACCAACTAACCACTGCTCTTGACGCGTTAATATAGGAGATGGACGCTATCAAAAAGCGACAGACCCCAGGTTAGTGACACAATTATCTAGTCACGGTAAATCAAGATTTGAAACTCACATGCTGTCATGTAAAAACACGCAACCCACATTAGCAGTTTATAACCGCGACGACCTAGACAGCTTTAGAAAACTTACGGGCTACCGCACGACATCATCAAACTCCAATTAGCACTACAACACTACAATGACAACACAATAATGAACTCACGGACTGCAACACCAAGCAACCGGGATAAAGTCAGTTGTACAGAATTGCAGCAATGGCCAAAGACGATCTCACAGACTAATTAACGAAGGCATTGTTCACAGGTAAGCAATTGACAACCGTTGAGAGGAACCGTCACAGAGAGACTCACGTGCTATCGAACCAAGCGATCAGACCAGATTAGTCACCATCAAGCTCAGAGCGGTCAGGGGGAAACTCACTTGCTGTCGAATCAATCCATTGGGCTCGGATTAGTCACAAACCAGCTCAGAGCAGTCAGGAATAAACTTACCAACTTTCCAATCAAGCAATCAGCATCAGGTTAGCCACAATCCAGCTCAGAGTGCACAGAGAGAATATCACCCGCTAGCGAATCAAGACATCGGGCTCAGATTAGCCACAAACTAACTCAACGGCCAGGGAGTCTCACAAGCTGTCAAATCAGGCCATTGGGATCAGATTAGTCACCATCAAGCTCATACCAGTCAGGAAGAATCTCACATGCTGTCACATCAAGCGATCAGAATTAGGATAGTCACCATCAAGCACACAGCGCTCAGGGAGAACTCACTAGCTGTCGAATCAAACCATGGGAATCCGATTAGTCATCAACCAGCTCAAGCGGTCAGGGAAAATCTCACGCGCTGTCCAATCAAGCCATAGGGCGCAGATTAGTCACAAACCAGCTCAGAGAGGTCAGGGAGCATCTCACAAGCTGTCAAATCCAGCCATTGGGTTCTGGTCAGTCGCTATCAAGGTCAGAGCAGTCAGGGAAAAACTCACCGGCTGTTGAATCAAGCCATATGGCTACGATTAGCTACTATCCAGCTCAAAGCAGCAGGGAGAATCTCACCCACTGTCCAATCAGGCCATCCGGCTCGGATTAGTCACCGTCCAGCTCAGAGCGGTCAGGAAGAAACTCACCGGCTGTCGAATCAAGTCATCGGGCTCAGATTAGTCACCATCCAGCTCAGAGAGGACTGGGAGAAATTCACCGGCTGTCGAATTAAGCCATCGGGCTCAGATTAGTTACTATGAGCTCAAAGCGGTCAGGGATTCACTCACTCGCTGTTGAATCAAACCATCAGGCTCAGATTAGTCACCATCCAGCTCAGAGAGGACTTGGAGAAACTCACTGGCTGTCGAATTAAGCCATCGCGCTCAGATTAGCTACTATGCAGCTCAGAGCGGTCAGGGATAAACTTACTCGCTGTCGAATCAAACCATCAGGCTCAGATTAATTACAAACCAGTTCAGAGTAGCCAGTGAGAAACTCACTAGCTGTCAAATCAAGCCACCGGGCTCAGATTAGTCATCATCCGTCTCAGAGTGGTCAGGAAAATATCACTAGCTGTCGAATCAAGCAATCGGGCTCAGATAAGTCACCATCCGGCCCAGAGCAGTCAGGAAGATGCTCACAGGCTGCGGAATCAAGTTATCGGGCTCAGATTAGTCACCATCTAGCTCAGAGAGGTCAGGGAGAATATCACATGCTGTCGAATCAAGCCATCAGACTCTAGTTAGTCACTATCAAGCACGAAGTGGTCAGGGAGAAGCTCACTAGCTGCCGAATCAAGCCATCGGGCTCAGATTAGCCACTATCAAACTAAGAGAGCGGTCGAGGAGAATCTCACATTCTGTCAAATCAAGCCATCGGACTCAGGTTAGTTACTATCGCTCAGAGCAGTTAGGGAGCAACTCACTCGCTTTCGAATCAAACCATCGGGCTCAGATTAGTCCTCATCCTGCTCAGAGCGGTCAGGGAGAAACTCACCGGCTGTCGAATTAAGCCATCGCGCTCAGATTAGTTACTATGAATCTCAGAGCAGTCAGGGAGAAGCCCACCGGCTGTCGAATTAAGACGTCGGGCCCAGATTAGTCACCATCAAGCTCAGAGCGGACAGGGAGAAACTTACTCGCTGTTGAATCAAGCCATCGGGCTCAGATTAGTCCTCATCTATCTCAGAGCGGTCAGGGACAAACTCACAGCCTGTCGAATCAAGCCATCGGGCTCATATTAGTATCATCCAGCCCAGAGCAGTCAGGAAGATGCTCACTCGCTATCGAATCAAGTCATCGGGTTCAGGTTAATCACCATCCAGCTCAGAGCGGTCAGGGGGAAACTCACAAGCTGTCAAATCAAACCATTGGACTCAGATTAGTCACTACCCAGCTTAGAGCACTCAAGCAGAATCTCACTTGCTGTCGAATCCAGCCACAGGGCTCAGATTAACCACAAACCAGCTCAGAGCGGTCAGGGAGAAACTCACTCCCTGTCAAATCAAGCCATTGGGCCCAGATTAGCGCCATCCATCTCAGAGCGGTCAGGGAGACACTCACTCGCTGTCGAATGAAGCCATCGGGCTCAGATTAGTCACCATCCAGCTTAGACCGGTCAGGGACAAACTCACAGGCTGCCGAATTAAGCAATCAGGCTCAGATCAGTTACCATCCAGCTCACAGCAGTCGAGGAGAAACTCACTGGCTGTTAAATTAATTCAGCGGTCTAAGTTAATCACGCATTATCCATGGCATAAATGACACTCACATCCTACCGTACCAAATGAGGGAATCCGCATTAGTTAAGTATGATCATAAAGCTGCAAGGTAGAGAGTAACCTTACTTTCTACTCGATCAAACCATGCAGCTCAGATTAGCCTTATATATCAGTATGGGAGGTCCTTCAGTGCTACCTACCGACTACACATTACGTCATTTGTTCCAATTGGCTTCACATTATCACGGCAGAGGAAGTATGTGAAATCTTACCCTCTTGCGACCCAAGCGAATGAGCTAGGTTAGCTATATTTTCGCTGCCACCGGGGTGAGCAGCTCATTTTACACAAAACTCACTTGCTATTAAACAAAGCCACAAATTCTAGTCAGGCATGCAATCCTAAGGCATCATATTCTCGTCGTGGAGAAACTTACGTGCTGTAGCGGCCAAGAAATATCCGTCAGTTAGTCACTTATTATCGTCATGTACTATAGTCGGTAACATACTCGCTGTAAAATCCAGCAGGCGGTCTCGGGTTAGTCAAGTATTCACTCCACATTGACAAACCGGTTCAAACTTACTATCTATGGAATCAGGTCATCAACCACTGGTTAATGGTTCATTGTCTGGGTTAGGACACAACTCACGGGCTAATGTATAAGATATCAGCCTTACTTCTACCATGTTCATATAACAGGAGATATTCCCCAAGGAGTAAACTCACAAATTCTTAATAGCTAGGTGCAGTGCTGTCTCCTTGGAATTGTCCCTTATTCTTTTATCCGCTCCCTGCTCTAGCAGCAGCCGAACAATGGCCTCGTGCCCATTTTCCACGGCATAGTGCAACGCCGTCCGGCCGGAGTCGTCCTTCGTATCCTTGTCCAGATCAAGGTCAACCAGTAGTTGCGTAGCTCCAGCGAGCGCTTTCTGTGCTGAAATAATCAAAGGCGTCTTCCGTTGGGCGTGAGGTGCATCCTCTGTACACGTAAGCAGCAACGCCTCCACTACATGAGGTAACTTAGGTTCGGCAGCCGCATTGAGGGTACAGTATTTCATGTTCTCAGACGTTTCATGATACTTCTTAAAAGGGAATGCATTTTCATAATTGTGTCCGATGCGGAAGGTGATGAAACTTCCGAAAAAGTATGAGGCTTGATGGTCGCCCAACTGCCGGACTAGTGTGATAACCTGTCGGGAAACGTCCTCATTCGGTCCACAGAGATCATGGTGGTCTTTGATATAGCGAAATGTATATTCGATTAGTGGCCACTCGTTTAGATATTCAGCATAGGCTCGAAAGTCTTCCAGACCTCGACACTCAATTTCTGAAAAAATATCTCTCATGTGGGGGGTTGTGAAACAAAGTGACAGATATCGGACACATGTTATAATCATCACTCTATGGGGCTCATCACCCTTAATCTGAAATCTGAAATTCGAACTATTTGGAATGGTTCGGATCAAGAACTCGCGAGAAGTTTGGTGCATAAATTGAACAATTCCGTTCGCTGTAGAATTAGTCAGATTTGTAATGCACCTCTTTCTCTTGAGGCACATACCCTTAATTTCCAAAAAATTGCCACCACAATGCTCAATTCGCCTTGCGATATCAGTTATTCGTTGGAAGTTTCCATAGGATTGATTATCTTCATCCGGCACGGCAAGAGCATCACGCAGTTCGATAATAGTGAGTGGGCGGCGCGCGAAAAGAACGAATCGGAAAAGCTTTAATCCGTCCCGTAGGTCCCGCTGGTTACCACTCTCCAGCCGGTCGAACATAAAGGTATAGAACGTTTCCAGCTCTTGAGGAAGACACTTCAGAAGATGTAAGATTTCGGTATTCGTACAGCCGGTTTCGACATATGCAAATAGTTCAGTCCTAACCAAGCTCACCCATATGAATACACCTTGAGCGTTTTTAGCGATATAATCTATGGCCTCATGAAGAATTTTCCCAGACAATCGGAGATCTGAGCTCAGAAAATCTCCAGCAAACCTGATAATGTCGCCCTGGTTTTGATCTTGCATAATTATAACATTATGATGTTTTCGGATGCGGTGATTGAGCTCGGCGACCGGTCGACTAGCGAGGAATACCTTTATGTTGCAGTGATTTTCGTTTGAGCAAAGCTTACATAGTAACTCTATAATGTCCCGTCTGTCACGTCCCTCGGATTCGTCCATGGCATCAAGTATGATGAAAAGTGGTCTTGATGAGGGATGCTTTGCAAACGAGGATAGGGCGATTTTGAGAGAGTTGTAAGGCCACTTTGAGAGATTGCGATGGAGTAATTTCCGGAACTCCTGTTGGAAATGAAAAAAAGTTGACTCGTCCTGCTCAAGAATGCTGCGGAGAATTGATCGCAACATATTCTCATGTGTACTCTCTAGTACAGTCCCGCGGAATGTGTAGAAGTAATAGACCACAGTACTTGAATGGGCATTCGGCACATTCTTGACAAGGTTTTCCAAGAAATACTTTGCAAGAGTGCTTTTCCCGCTTCCAGGCTTCCCCTCGATGAATAGAAGGCTGGAGGCTGCTGATGCTGACCACTGTAGGTATTGTGGCTGTTTCCAGAGCCACTCCAGCGAACCGTAATGCTCTGCTGAAATCTTGTCATAGCGTGTATCATCATACTGAATAGAACGAAGACACTCTGAATTAGCCAATTAGCGGAGATCGAGGCTAGCGAAACACAGAAGTGGAACCTTTTCTCTCTTTGTCATATTCAATGCAGAGCATTCCGTCAGGTAGCTCTCCTGGTGTGAGGCTTTGTCGGCTTGTAAACAAAGCTTTCAACTTTGGTACTGCTTCCATAAATTGATTGACTAGCTGATAATGAATATCCCCCCACAAGTCATCGACGATGATCGACAACTCTTGAGTCCCTGCAATCTTTATGGCTTTGGCTAAAGCCTCAATGAGTTCGTTATCCGGAGCATCTTGAATCATATTCAGTATCATATGCAGAGGATTGCTCTCCCCGAAAGCCTGTGAGGGTCGCCGCAAATGTCCGCCTAGCAAAGTATTGAGGAAAGTAGCAGCAATTGAGTCGGCGTTTCTGGGTGAGCAGCAGACAATCTGGCAGAGTAGGGTGTGGGTGAAGGCGGTCGAGCGCGTAGCTTCTGTTGCTGTCCAGCTGAAGAAATACAAAACGGAGCTGTTTGTCTGTGAGGCGGCCTTCTCTCTAGCAAGGTCAATGATGTGCGAACAAACTTCTGTTTTCCTGTAGCCACGTGGTGCAGATACTAATAGCGCTTGCGAGTCGTTGGCCGATTCCCAACGCGTGAAGTCGATGTTTCTGGTGATCCAAAAATTTTTCGGCTCGTCCCGGTTAAATGGTAAGATCTCGGATCGATGCTTGTCCTGCGCGATGACAGACAAATGGCGTGAGAGAGTATCCCAACTGATCGTCTGAACTAGAGCCGGTGTGGTCAGTTATATGTATCATAATGTATCTTCTTTCCACAAGTTTAGGTACCTAGGTTTTGAAAGTCTCGGTTCATTCGAGCGTTCATCGGAGGGCCCAGTTGCGAGGAGTGATAATGGGTATCTCCTAAATAGAATGCGTCAACTAAGAGTGTTGCCACATCGTAGCACAGGTTAGACTGGCATACCAATAATATTTACGGGCGCATGGAATGTGGAGTGTGTGATTTCGTTGTGCTTGGCTTGGTTGTATGTACGATTTTTGTCTACAGTGTTGTTGCTATTGGTGGTAGTTGTGTTCCCGCTTCGGCCTGTGTTGCTTCGGGCACTGGGAATGGTGCTGCGGCCTTCGGCTGTGTGACCGATACTTTGTCTGTCTGAGATATTTTGTGAGGCCCCTAACTCGATGTTATAATCTTCGGTAGATGCGGATGATGTTAGTACGAGAGGGAAAGTACCATCTCGCTCTTGTGCCAGCTATGCACATCATCGTTAGTCACCATCTAGGCATCAGTGAGGTAATGCCCACCGTCACAACCGATGCACTACCTCCCTGAAGGTCCCCGTGCTCGTTACCCTGCGGATGCTGCTGCTCATGTCGCGGCCGATTCCGCTGCCGATTCCGGTCCTTGTCTTTCTTTCCGTGTTGCCCCGAAGGAGGCATCTCGTGATAGTCAAAGGTCGATGAATCAAGTCAAAATCAGAAGGTAAACTGTGGTTAACGTGGTTGTAGGACCAAAGTATTTAGTAGATGTTGGGGCTGTTTAAAAATTCAGTTCAGGTTGCGGGGTGCGGTGGTCGAAAGAATGGTGGGATTGTTGAGACATGGATTCTGATTATTGGACATTCGGAAGTTAGTAAATGACGTGGACTGTTAAGGAGGTACCTTGTTTAAAAATGGTTTGGCATATTGGTGCACCCATGCTCCAATCTTAACTTTATCTTGCGGGCTTGGCGGCAAGATGTCACCGCATTTGGCCTCTTGCAGCACCAATGGGGAGGTACCTACACGTTTCAGGCATTATTCCGGTTTTAACTGCATATACATATGCATCCTGCAAGGCAGCGATGAAAACTCCAATGCTTGAATAGCACCTTCTGGTTTAAACTGCACATGCATATGCATCCAGCAATGCAACGTCATGCAGACTACTTCCAGGCTGAAAATTTTACATCCTTTGATTCCGACGTGGTAGGATGAATCGACAAATGTACTCTACTCTAAATCTAGGTCTGTACAGTTGAAATAGAGCGCCGCAGCCGGCAAGTGAAATATCAATGAAAGGATTTCGCTAAAGTTTTTTAGGTGTTCTCGGAGTGTTGCAACAGGCAACCGGTCACCAGGACACAAGAGATGTCTCCTAACTTCTCGCTGGAAATGTTTTCACCTAAGTTCTCAGCTTGCTAAAGCGAAATGATGCGGAGAATTTCAGGTCACAAACAAACAACTGTTGCAACCAATAATTCTTTCACCCCAAATTCCAGCGAAATCCCTCCAATAGCTCTCTTTTATTCGCAGCGAAGAATCTAGCGTCCTACGGTGTTACAAATAAACCAGATACAGCAATTACGGTAATCCGAGTCGAACAAACTTTATCCGCTTTGCACTGTGAAGTATTCCTTACTATTGGGTGGCTTAAAAATAGCAAGAAGCACTATCCTAGACGTCCTCTAATCATAAGGGCTCCACTCGGACGGCAAGTGCTAGGTGCATCGTCCTGCAGTGCCAAGCTCTTTGAAAGTATCTGGATACTTCCAATGTGCTTTGCACAGTAGTGTCACGATCAGCCGCAGTGTGTTGAGCCCAGTGAATAAACTACACCAGGGGTACGTGTGAGATTAATAGGGTGTTAAAACATGTTAAAAAAAAGTAAAACAAATCAAATACTACGGGGTGTAGTGATGCTCATGGGACGAGACGACCATGGCTCAATCGAGATCGAAACCCCGCACGACAGCTTGGGTGTTTATAATGTCACTGGCGTGGTTGATTCCGAGTTGCTGCTAGCGCAGGCCATGTGCGCAGGTCATGGAAGGAGGAAACAACGTGCTAAATGTGATGATTGGTTGTAAAAATCTAGAGAGTCCGTATATCTACGTTCTCTCATATGCAAATGCATACGTACTAAAATATCAGTGACGTTTCACCTTGTATGCAGAGTGTACGTTACCACGGAGACTAGGCCTTACACTTCTAGCAGCCTACATAGTATCCTGGACAAGCCCGTATCATCATACAAGCTGCATCCTCATACAAAATCATAATTAACTATCCTAGTAAGTATGCAACACATGGAACGAAGCTAACAGCATTCAGATATCATCACCAGTAAGAATTAATTCGCAATCACATTCAACAACCAGGGGTCAGGAAGGATCCCGACGAGCGGGAGTTGCAGATCGTGAAGACGAGAAAGATGATACTCAGCAAAAAATATCCAGATACAATGACCAGCTCCAGTAGGCCCGCCTCGAACCTGGGAATTCTTTGACCCAGCGCTTTTATATGTCTAGTGTTATGTCGTCGCACGCAAATAGCGTTTATCTATGGGGGTACGAGAGCGGATACTATCACCATCATCATACAATCTAAAACCATTACGCTGCTGACGCCACCTACGAAAATCTATGTTATCTAAAATTGCTTAAATGCCTTCTAAGCCCAAAACCCTTAAGCCAATGCGACTGAAGAAATTCTCGAAGCCTTCCCTGCCAATCTATTCCTTCATATAAAGTTCTCTATGGGGTGTTTCCGCAGCTGGTTCATTTACGCTAGCATGTCATTGTAAAGCATTGCGAAGGCTTGGGAATTCTGCTCGAAATTATGGTGGTTTTTATGATAATGTACCTACAGTGCCGGTTTGATCCGTGCTACAGATCCCCCGCACCAAGCAAACACGTCATGGATTCACCACGAGCTCGGACGCAGAGCCTCTGAACTTCCCTGCGGCTCTGCAGAAGTGAACATTTTAATACTATGTATTCACGAAAGCGAATCATCTTCAAAGTTAGACTGTCAGTTACCAGAATTTTCACATCAACAATTATGAAAAAATATATCCACATATGCAGTGTTCCTATTGGATTTGCAAAGCGTACGAATAGAACGTATTAGCGAGGTAGGTAGTTCTAGTCAAATCAGGTATAGTTCATGTTAACTGGAATTTGCAGATTTAGACTTTCTGCGGTTGGAGACAAAATAACATCTAGAGAATCCAATCATACAACTATCGCAGCACGAGATTCACTGGGTTCCGGGACACTCCGGTATCCCCGGGAACGAAGAAGCAGACCGCCAGGCGAACGTAGCCCGCGAGGCGAGGGGGGACACGGCGACAGAGCGGCCGTACACCTCGGCCGCGAATACGGTCAGACGGATCTCCGAGGGAAGGTCAGCAGCCAAAGCGAAGTGGGAAGCCGACAAGTGCGGCCAGCACTTCGGCTACAGACTCAAGGGCAAGGCGGGGACCAAGAGACCTATCCCAATGACAAGTGTGAAATCGCTGGCCGCCAGGTTCTACAGACTAAAGTCCGGGCATGCACCCACTGGAGTCTACCTAAAACGGTTCGGCCATCGTGAGGACGACAAATGCTGGTGGTGCGGCGGTGGAGGCAGGACGGCGGCCCAGACGCGGGAACACGTCTTCCGCCACTGCAGCTGGTGGAGAGACCAGCAGAAAGCACTGTGGAAAGCGGTGGGAAAGGCGACGGGCTGGAAAGCGGGCAGATGCCGACACGTGCAGATCTCTGAGCTGTTTTCCAGAGACGAATGTGATCAAGCGGTGGTGGACTTCCTGGCGGCGCCTGAAGTCGGGAAGTTCCCGCCCAAATGCAGGGAGGGATGGAGGAGCGGCGGCAGCGGGCATAGATCTCTGCGTTGTTCTTTTCTTTTCCTTTCTTTTCCTTTCTGTTCTGGTCTGTCTTTAAGCTTTCATTTGTCAGCGGGGATGAAGGGTAGCGGGGGGGGAGCTCCGCCATCTAGCCGGCTAGCCCGGAGGCGGAGGGGATATCAGGTCCTGTCATACTCTAATTAGAGTGCATACAGTATGAATAAAACAAACAAA
>Ga0307515_10014989_pt1 | contig 14319 bp, 5 predicted proteins | sample 17_EM_MG_FD_194513 | JGI IMG/M metagenome (GOLD analysis project Ga0307515, IMG submission 194513) | Populus trichocarpa ectomycorrhiza microbial communities from riparian zone in the Pacific Northwest, United States - 17_EM | ecosystem: Host-associated > Plants > Roots > Unclassified | place...
AGCAACTTAATAATAAAACCTCCTATAGTCTTTTTAGTATTTTAATAGGTTATAGCCCTCTATATGGCTTATGCCTCATTAGTTTATTCCTTTAGTAATCTAAACACTCTCTAGTGACCTTTCTGGCTATCCTCCAGATTCTATCAATAATGTACTCCTCCTAGAGTCTCGACACTAAGCCTATAGCTCCATTGTGTCCTTAAGTTAGTCCTTTATAGAATTCTTCTATAAATTACTCTACTATGCTTCTTGGGATATACTTTGTTTCTTAGTTCTTATATATATCTAACTATAGATCTTCTAGTTATGCTTTTAGAATTCTCTATACCTAAAAGCTTTTTAGTGTCTTGTAAACTTTATCTAATTTTTCCTAAGTTACTGCGATCTTTGGATAATTGTATCTAATCAATCCATCTATATCCTTTCGCAGTAAAGCCCCTAATAGCTTCTCGTCGTTTTGTAGTTTAGCCCTTTAACTTAAAGTATCTGCTCGTATATTATCTATACCCTTAGTATACTAAATCTTAAAATGGTATTCTATAAGCATCTCTACCCATCTAACCTGTCTTTAGTTAAGTTCCTTTATTATTAGGAATCCTATTAGGTTTTTATAATCCGTCTTAACTATAAATAGTTTTTCTATACCTTGCAAGAACGCTCTCTATTTTTTTAGTGCTATAACTATACCTAATAACTCCTTATTATAGATGTTATAGTTTAGTTCTAGTAGTATTATCTTCCTACTATAATATACCACTAGGTGCTATCCGTCTAGATACTTTTATATAAAATATACTCCTAGTACAAAGTTTAATACATTTATCTTAATAACCATTTCTAGTCTTAGTTAATAGATTTTAAGAACTGGCTCCTAGGTAAATAACCTTTTAACTTCCTTAAATAGTTCTTATTATTTCTTTCCCTATACCTATAGTTCTTCTTTCTTTATTAACCGCGTAAATAGCTTAATATCCTTTAACTATTGCGCTATAAACCTTCTATAGTAATTGCAAAACCCTAAAAACAATCTTAACTGCGTAACGTTTTCTAGTTCTTACCAATTTACTATAGCCTTGATCTTCTTTAGATCTATACTAAGTTAGCCTAGTTTAATAATAAATTTAACAAAATCTGTCTTCCTAGTAAAGAATTTATATTTCTTAATTACTACTAGCATCTATTCCTCTTATAGTCTCTTTAAAACCCATTTAATATATTCCCCGTATTCTTCCTTAGTTATTAAGTAGATAATAATATTATTAAGGTATACTATAATAAATTCATCCAAGTATTCTTCTAATATATTGTTAATTTACTTCTAGAACGTTGCTAGTGCGTTTATAAGCCTGAATTGTATAACTAATGGTTTATATAGTCTTTCCTTTAACCTAAAGGCTGCCTTCCATTTGTCGCCTTCCTTAATTCTAATTTAATGGTACGCCTATCTTAGATCTATCTTTGTAAAGATTTACGCGTTGCCTATCCTATCTTAGATTTCGCTAATTAAGGGTAAAGAATACCTATTCTTTTTAGTAATGCTGTTTAACTATCTATAGTTAATATACAGCCTTAGTTTACTATTTTTCTTTAGTACAAACAGTACCGGATAACCCGCTAATAACTACAATAGTCTAATATATCCCTTTTATAGATTTTCTTAGATAAACTCTTTTAATGCTCTACCTTCTTTTTTAGTAAGCTTATAGATTAGAAAAAACATTAGGCTTATTCCTAGTTCTAATTCTATTTTATAGTCCTATACTATATACTCTAACAGTTTTTTACTTTCCGGCGACTATAGTTTTTTGCCATACTTATAGTATCTCTTTAGTACATAATCTAACCCCTTCTTAGTTTCTTTATACGTCGCTCTAACTTAGTACTATACTATCTTGGTTTATTATTATATTTTACAGCATTAAGTATCTCTAATATTAACCTAACCTATAACCCAATTAATCTTTAGATTGTATTTCTGTAACTAAGGCATCCTTAGTATCGCCTCGTCCTTCCCTAATAGTAGGATATCGAAAAACATCTAAATTTATCTCCCTTTAATAGTTAACTAAATAGGTCCTGTTTTAAGATTAATAATACCATTCCCGTAGGCTATCGGATCTCTTAAAATTGTTACTAATAATTATGGGTACTCCTTTCTCCTATATGGTAGTCCTATTCTTTTAACTACTACTAGTAAAATATAGTTCCTTATTACTCTACTATCTATTAGTGCTTTAAACTGTTAATTTTACTATTTAACTTATAAATTTAGGTATTTTCCTTAAATTCCTTTAAGGGTTTAAGGCTCTACTACTAGTTCCCTCTGGTTCCGTAGGCCTCCACTTTTCCTAACTATTAGCTGCTAGATCTTATTCGTACTTGGTCCACTTTTAGCTAATACTTAGTTCGCTTTTTGTCTTCAATATACTATAGATAGGTGTTTTCTGGATATTCCCACCATTGTCGTCTATCTAGGCATTCTTCCGTAAGGAATCTTCCTAGTTAAAGTATTAAGTCCCCTTATTCTTAAACTTTTACTAGGTGCCAGCCATGTATATACTTAGCGTTTTAGTATTCCGCCTTATCCGTTATCTAATATATTCTTATTAGATACTTCTAATTTTTATCTTTTAGTATCCTATATATACTACACGTATTATCTACGCATGCTATTTATAATAGTATGTAATATACTTAGTGTTTTAGGTTAACTCTTAGCTTATTTTTATCCTTAAGTTTAAACCTTTTTTATATTAATCTAAGTATCGCAACTTTATTCGCAGGTATTAAGATTTATTTCTTACTTCTCTAGTCCTCTAATTACTCCTCTAGATCTTTTAACGTTATAATTAAGGCTCCTTTAATATAAGTTATAGCTTTTTCCGTAATTAGGTAGTTTTAGATAACTTTTTTATCTAACTATATATAGAAATCTTCCCACTTATTATTATGTCGCTGCCTATACCACTTTTAGTATAGCTGCTTAAGTATATACGCTCTGTCCGTAAGGAAGTATCTTTTTATTACTACGTCGTGACAGCCCTTTATATATCGTTCTTCGAATCTAGTTAGAATCCCTAGATCCTCTTCTTGTTCCAGTTTAATAAGCCACTTAGCTCTTAGTATGCCTACTCTTAGCCTATTAGTAATTCTCCGTATAGGTGCTCTATCCCTTATACGACCTAGTAGACTAGATCTCTTATCTAGTTTCTGCTCTTACTATAAGGTAATTCTCGCTCTAAATTCCTCTATAGTTTCCTTTTTTTCGCGTCTTATAAGTGGATCCTTAAAGCCTTTATACTTCTTAATCTTAGTATCAGTTTTTCGATCTTTAGACTAAACACTATATTTAACTAGTAAGTCTTTTAGGTCTATATGTCTGTCTCCTAGTCTAACCGCTGCTTATATCGCAGATTCTCTAATCTATAAAGAAGCCGCTTACCTCTTGCCTATAGGTATCCTTATTCGTTCTCTAAATTCTTAATCCCTTAAATTCTTTAATCCTGAGCTTGCTTCTAACTTAAGCCTAGCTCCTACCTTAGTCTAACTAGGCATCCGTAGTATTCTCATCTTATCTTAAGAGTCTTAAATCTTATCTATCTTACTTTAAGAATTTAATGCCTGTGGGAAACTCTATCCCAAGCTTATTCGTATATTCCTAAACTAAGCTATTACCCTACTCCATCGGTTTTTGTCCGTTGTGGGTCCTTAGGTGTACCTTATCTTATCTTAAAAATCTTAGTTATTTCTTATCTCGTCTTAAGAATCTTAAGCCTTTAGTCTTTTACCTTTATTAAGTGGTGAATTAGCACTAGCAGTTGTTTGCTTACTTAATCTTTATAAAATACTCTTCCTACTGTCTTATAAAGCAATAGATGCTATATCCAACGGTGTTATAATACCTGTTATTAAACCTTACTTTATGGCGGTCTCAGTCTCTGCTTCTAATGCTAATGTCTTAAGATCTCCTTTCTTAATATTGCTGAATGGATTTTTCCTAAAGTCCCTTTCTAAATACTGCCTTATTAATACTGTATTAAAAGTTACTGTTAGATCTTTATTATATTTATAGAGCCTATCTTACTCTTTATAGTTTTAGGTGGCTCTTAGTTTCTTTAAACTAGGTTCCTATAGCTAATAGCTTACGCCATACTTGGCGTCTTTATAAATTTAGCACGCGTTATTATAACAAAACGTAAAATAGTTAATTAAATAATCCTTTGTTCCTTATAGTGCATTATCGTCCCTTTATATATATATACCATCTGCTAGTCCGGTTCCCTTTATTATATAGTAACTCTAACCATCTTTATAATCTCTAGCAAAATAACCCTATTTTCCGTAATTTATATAAGCTCCCTCTTTAAACCATCTTTCTTACTATAGAGTCCGCCTAAATATCTTCTGCTACTAAGATCCCTAATTCGGCCTTTGCTCCTTAGACCTTTAATTACTTAATCCTTATCCTCTTAGTTTCTATAGTTTCTTACTCTATCTTTTATAGGTTTCTTTAGTACCGCTTAGGTCTATTAGCTCTACGCTATATTATAGTTTCTAACTTAGCTTTGGTTAATGCGTACTCTACGCCTTATACAACTATAGAACTCTATTCTAACCTCTCTTGGTCTGCTCCCTTTAGTAAATTCTATTATTAATCTTTATCGCTTAATCTATTAACTCCCTTAGGGTTTCCGTATCTTCTATTAGGATAATTACGTCCTAGACTTTAGCCTTAAGTCCCTGTTTATACTATACCATAAGCGCCTTATTATTCTACTTAACCTATATTACTAGCGTCTAAAACTATATTGTGTACTTAATTGCTAAGGTTCGCTGCGTAATATCTTAAAGCTTTCTTTCTGCCGTAATTGTTACCTCCGGATCTCTAAACATCTATATAAGTCGTTCCGCGAATCCCTCCTAACTTAAGAACATAAACCATACTTCTTGGTTTATAGTTGTTATTCCATTAGCTTATATCTCTATAAGGTAAGATTTAAACTATTTAAGTGCCCTTCCTATTAAGAATAGCCCTGCGTACGCTATTTAATCTACAGGTATTACTAGCTTTGCTCCTTTCTATATTACCTTAAAGTATATTTATATAAGGAATCCCTTAAGCTTTAATCGTTCTCCTAAGAATCGTTTAATTAATGGTAACTTAACCTTTACTGCGCCTATCCTGTTAACCCTATATTTTAGTGCCGCATTATTCGCCGTTAACTAGTCAATTATTTCCTATAACTATCTAACCGTTACGGGTTGTTGCGAGTTAGTGTCCGCTATACTAGTGTTCCCTCCTAACCTTAAAGTAGTTGCCGCCGTTAATAGCGTTATGGTAGCTGCTTTTGGTGGCATATTATTTGACTTTTAATACCATAACTAGGTAGTAATTGTGTAACGGAATCTTATAGTAAGTACTACAATAGGTCCTATTAATGGGCTAGGTATATAGGTAATACGTAAGTTAACAACGTAATAATAACTAGTGGAGTGGTTACCTAATAGATTAACTCTAATTATATTCTGAGAATTACTACAAGGAAGGAACTATCTAGGTAGGGACTAAGGGTCCTTAAATACACGCCCGTACTCCTATAAAATCCTTCTTATATATAATGTACGTAAGGTACGTAAGGTACGTACGTTCCGTTCGTTCTCTACGTTCCTTACGTAGCATATTATATAACTTATACTACCATTCCTCGTTATATGGTTCTATCGGTTCCATCCTAGACCGTGCTCTTATTAACCAACTAGCTTCCTCTAACTCCTCTCCAAGTAGTCGTAGCATCGTACTTAAAGCGTCCGTAACACTATAGTAAATTAGTAAGAACTAGAGAACATTACGCAGTTAAGATTATTTCTAGGGTTTTACAATTACTATAGAAGGTTTATAGCGCAATGGTTAAAGAATATAGAACCATTTATATAACTAATAAAAAAAGAAGAACTATAGGCATAGGGAAAAGAGTAATAAGAACTATTTAAGAAAGTTAAGAAATTATTTACCTAAGAGCTAGTTCTTAAAATCTATTAACTAAGTCTAAAGACGGTTGTAGAAATAAATACATTAGACTTTATACTAGGGGCGTATTTTATATAAAAGCATCTAAATAGATGGCACCTAGTAGCATACTATAGTCAGAAGATAACACTACTATAGTTAAACTATAATATCTATAATAAGGAGTTATTAGGTATAGTTACAGTATTAAAAAAATAAAGAGCATTCTTATAAGGCATAGAAAAACTATTTATAGTTAAAACAGATTATAAAAACCTAATAGGATTTTTAATAATAAAGAAACTTAACTAAAAATAGGTTAAATAGGTAGAAATACTTACAAAATACTATTTTAAGATTTAGTATACTAAGGGTACAGACAATATATAAGCTAATGCGTTAAGTTAAAAGGCTAAACTATAAAATGATAAAAAGCCATTAGGGGCTTTACTGCGAAAAGATATAAATAGGTTAATTAGATATAATTATCCCAAAATTATAATAACTTAGGAAAACGAGTTAAATAGAATTTATAAGTTACTAGAAAGCTTTTAGGTATAGAAAATTCTAAAAGCATAGCTAAAAGATCTATAAATGGATATATATAAAAACCAAGAAGTAAAGTATATCCTAAGAAGTATAGCAGAGCACTTTATAGAAGATTTTTATAAGGGATTAACTTAAGGACATAACGGAGCTATGGGATTAGTATTAAGACTTTAAGAGGAGTATATTATTAACGGAATCTAAAGGATAGCTAAAAAGGTTACTAAAGAGTATCTAAATTACTAAAGGAATAAACTAATAAGGTATAAGCTATATAAAGGGCTATAACCTATTAAAATACTAGAAAGACTATAGAAGGTTATATTATAGGACTTTATTATTAAGTTACTAAAATTAAGAGATCCTATTATAGGATAAGATTATAACATAATCTTAGTAATAGTAGATAAGCTTATAAAGTAGGGATACTTTATAGCATATACAGAAGAAATATTAGTAGAAGATATTACTAAAATCTATATTAAAGAAGTATTTATAAGACATAGAGTACTAAGTAAAATTATATTAGATAGAGATCTAAGATTTATAGTAGTATTTTAGGAGGTATTCTTAACAAAGTAAGGAGTTAGAGCAGTAACTTCTACCGCATATTATCCGCAGATAGATGGTTAAACGGAAAGACTAAATTAAATACTAGAGCAGTATCTAAAATACTATATTAATTACGCACAGAATAATTGGGTATTATTATTACTAGTTATATAGTTTATATATAATATAACACCATAAAAAGGAATAGGTACGTCACTATTTAAGGCAAATTACGGATATAAGCTAAGAACATCGTTATTGCTATATTAAGTAAAAAAGATAAGTAGTATAGCTAAATAAAAAATAGAGATATTAATAAATCTTTATAAGAACCTTACAGAAACAGCTAAAGTAGTATAGTAAAAAATAAAAAAGTACTATAATACTAAGAGATCTAAGGGACTAAATCTTAAGGAGGGAGATAAAGTATAACTACTATATAAAAATTTCAAGAGTTAACAACCAAGTAAGAAATTGGACTATATTAGACTAAGACATTTTAAAATTATAAAAAGGATTTTACTAGTTATATTTAAGTTAAACCTACTAGCTAAGATAAAAATCTACCCTATATAGCATATCGCAATGCTAGAGCCAGTATATAGGAATATTAAGCTACTAGTTTACAAAGCAGACACGTATAAAGAATAAGAAGAAGATAAATAGCAAGTTTTAAGGATCGTTAATTACAAGGACGTTAATAATAAAACATAGTATAAGGTTAAGTGAATAGGCTATAATAAAACTACCTAGGAGCCACTAAAAAATCTAAAGAACGTTATAGGAAAGGTACAGGAGTATCAGAAGAAATTAGGTTAGGTAATATTAACAAAGAAGGATTAAAAAAGGAGTTACTTAAGGGGGACCCAGGAGGAACAGCTACTAAGCTATTTAGACTTATTTCCTTTATAGGGGAGTTTGTCTTTTCGTTACTAAGTTCCTGCAGACCTTATTTTATAAGCTTCTACTCCTTAAAACGGACCTTTTTATAAACCCGTTTAAGACGCAGAAGATAAGTAAAGGCTAAGAGACAAGTTTTAAGGGCACGCTATTAAGCAGCTACAGCCTCTTATTCCGCCTTTTATAATTAACGCAATTTATTAAGGGCGCTTAAGAGCTTACTATTAAGCTTTATAGCAGTAGATTAAACATAAAACCCTATAATAAATTACTTAGGGAACTTAAAGACTATTAAGAGTTATAGGACGCATATATTTAGCGTTAAAAATAAAGTAAACGTTATAGAATAAATAAATATTTACTTTAGTATACTCTAAATAAAAGGAAGGTTGCTAAGATAAAGGACTTACTAGTATAACGCAAATTAACCCTTCTTTCGCATAATAAGAACACGGAGATAGTATTATTTTACCTAGTAATAGTATAGCAGTAATAGTGCGAGCACGTTAAACTATAGAAGAAAGAGAAATTGCTTTAGGTATAATAAGTAATAATATTAACTAAATTAATTAAATAGATATTATACCTCTAGTTAACAACTTAGAGATATTTAGAATCTTTAAGAATAAAGATAAAAAGGAGGGAGATAGTATTACGGACGCTTTAAGTATAATATTATAACTACTTAGAGAAGAGTTAGGGGAAGCTAGTTAGTTAATCTAGGTACGGTTTAGAATAGAGCCGATAGAGCTATATAATAAGGAATAGTAACTAAGGTTATATAACGTTGTATATAGTATATATAGTATATAAAGGGAACGTACGTATAATATATATAATACGTACCTTATATGTAAAGGGGATTTCTTAAAAGTACGGTAGTATATTTAAAGGACTACAGTCCCTACCTAAATAGTTCTCTCATTTATAGTAAATCTTAGAATATAATTAGAGTTAATCTATTAAGTAACTACTCTACTAGTTATATTTATGTTATTAACTATTCTATACCTATATACCTAGCCCATTAATAAGTTTACCGTAGTATTTCTTATAAGGCTTTATTATACTTATATAACCCTTATTTAAAAGGTAAGAGATAAGTTTATTCTTAATAAGGATATTATATAATAGGTTATTTAATCTATAATTACACGAATCTATCTTAGCATAAATATTTAGATATCTTTAAGTAATAACCTTTATCTTATGGTTTATAGCCACTTTATTAATATAGAAGAATATATTCGCAATATCTTACTTACTCTACCTTAGGTAGTAGGTGTTACGGACGCTTTAAGTACGATGTTATAACTACTTAGAGGAGAGTCGGAAGAAGCTAGTTGGTTAATACAGGTACGGTCTAGGATGGATCCGGTAGAACTATGTGACGAGGAATAGTAACCGAGTCACGTGATGTGATCTGTATAATCTGTGTAATCTATATAATCCGCAACAGAGTAAATAGAGTATACGTACCTTATGTATAAGGAGGTTTCCTAAGAGTATGGTTGTGTATTTAAAGGACCACAGTCCCTACTCTAGATAGTTCTTTCCTTATAGTGATTCTTAGAATATAATTAGAGTTAATCTATTAGGCAACTACTCTATTAGTTATTATTACGTTATTAACTTACTTGTAATACCTATACACCTAGCCTAATAATAAGCCCACTATAGTACTTACTATAAGGTTCCGTTATATAATTACTACTTAGTTATGGTTTTAATAAGTTGAATAATATGCCACTAAAAGCAGCCACCACGACGCCATTAACGGCGGCAACTACTTTAAGGTTAGAAGGTGATACTAATATGGCAGATACTGACTTATAGCAACCTATAACGGTCGGACAACTATAAGAGATAGTTGACCAGTTAATAGAGAATAATGCGACACTTAAATAAAGGATTAACGGAATAGGCGTAGCAAAGGTTAAGTTACTATTGATTAAAAGATTCTTAGGAGAAAGATTAAAGCTTAAAGGATTCCTTACGCAAATGTATTTTAAGGTTATGCAAGAAGGAGTAAAGCTGGTAACACCTATAGATCGGATAGCGTATATAGGGCTATTCTTATTAGGAAGGGCACTTAAATGGTTTAAACCTTACCTTATAGAGATATAGGCCAATGGAATAATAACTACTAATTAAGATGTACAATTTATATTCTTAAGTTGGGAAGGGTTTATAGAATGACTTATACAGATATTTGGAGACCTAGAGGCGACGACTACGGCGGAAAGAAAACTTTAAGATATTACGCAATAAACCTTAGTAATTGAGTATATAACGTAGTTCTAGACGCTAGTAATATAAGTTAAGTAGAATAATAGGGCGCTTATGGTACAGTATAAGTAAGGACTTAAGGCTAAAGTCTAGGACGTAATTATTCTGATAGAAGATGTGGATACCCTAAGGGAATTAATAGATTAAGTAATTAAGATTGACAATAGGATCTTCTAAAGGGAATAGGCTAAAAGAGGTTAGGATAGAGTTCTATAGTTATATAAGACGTAGAGTGCGTAATAACTAAAGCTAAGTTAGAAACTATAGTATAACACAGAGCTAATAGACCTAAGCAGTACTAAAGAAACCTATAAGAGATAGAGTAAGAAACTATAGAAACCTAAAGGTTAAGGATTTAGTGATTATAGGACTAAGGAGCAGAGGCTAAACTAGGGATCTTAGCAGCAGAAGACGTTTAGGCGGACTTTATAGCAAAGTTAGTAGTTTAGAGATAGAGCTTATATAAATTGCGGGAAATAGGGTTATTTTGCGAGGGATTATAAAGATAGTTAGAGTTATTATATAATAAAGGGAACCTAACTAGTAGGAAATATACACGTATAGAGGGATAATAGTGTACTGTGAGGAATAAAAGAGTATTTAATTAGAAGTTTTACGTTTTGTTATAATAACGCATGCCGAATTTATAAAGATGCTAAGTATAGCGTAAGCTATTGGCTATAAGAGCCAGAGTTAAAGGGACTTAGAGGAACTATAAAGTTAGATAAAGAATAAGATTAACTCTATAAGCTGGATTAAGATATTATAGTAATGTGCGGATAAAGATCAGTAGTAATAATAATGGAGTTAAAGTACTTATTAATTAATAGCGCTGAGGAAGAAAAAGGAACTAACTAGGGGTATTTAAACCTTGATAACGCAATAGAAGTAGAGACTAAAACCGCTATAGAGTAAGGTTTAGTAATGGGTATTATAACACCGTTGGATACGGCATCCATCACTTCATAAGATGGAAGGAGTAATATCTAAAGAGGATTAAGTAAGTAGACGACTGCTAGTGCTAGCTTACTACTTAATAAAGGCAAAAGGCCAAAGGCTTAAAATTCTTAAAAAGAGATAAAAGAGATCTAAGATTCCGCAGATAGGATAAGGATAGCTTAAGGACCTATAACGGACGAAAACCAATAGAGTAGAGTAGCAGCTTAGTTTAGAAATATATAAATAAGCTTGGGATAAGAGTTCCTAATGGCATCAGATTCTTAAGATAAAATAGATAAGATTTAAGACTTTTAAAACGAGATAAGAACACTACGGACGCCTAGTTAGACTAAGGCGGGAGCTAAGCTTAAGTTAGAAGCGAGCTTAGGATTAAAGAATCTAAGGGACTAGGAATTTAGAGTATAAATAAGGACACCTATAGACAAGAGGTAAGGAGCTTCGTTATAGATTAAAGAATCTATAATACAAATAGTAGTTAGACTGGGAGACAGATATATAGACTTAGAAGACTTACTAAGGGAATATAGTGTTCGGCCTAAAGATTAAAAGGTTAATATTAAGATTAAGAAGTATAACAACTTTAAGGATTCACTTGTAAGATGCGAAAGAAAAGAAACTATAGAGGAATTTAGAGCGAGAATTACCTTATAGTAAGAGCAGAAACTAGATAAGAGATCTAGTTTACTAAGTTATATAAGGGACAGAGCACCTATATAAAGAATTACTAATAGGCCGAGAGCAGGTATACTAAGAGCTAAGTAGCTTACTGAACTAGAATAAGAAGAGGATTTAGGGATTCTAACTAGGTTCGAAGAACAATATATAAAAGGATATTATAACGCAGTAATAAGAAGATACTTTTTTATGGACGAGCCGTATATACTTAAAGGGTTATATTAAAAGTGGTATAGACAACGACATAATGACGAGTGGGAAGATTTCTATATATAGTTGGATGAAAAAGTTGTCTAAGACCACCCAATTATAGAAAAAGCTATAATTTATATTAAAGGAGCCTTAATTATGACGTTAAAAGATTTAAAGGAGTAATTAGAGGACTAGAGGAGTAAAAGGCGAATCTTAGTACCTACAAATAAAGTTATAACGCTTAGATTAATATATAAAAGGTTTAAACTTAAGAATAAAGACGAGCTAAGAGTTAACCTAAGACACTAAGCATATTATACACTATTGTGGATAGTATGCGTAGATAATATTTGTAATATATATAGAGCACCTAAAGATAAAAATCGAAAGTATCTAATAAGAATATATTGGATGATAGATAAGGCGAAATATTAAAATGCTAAGTATATACATAGTTAGTACCCTATAGAAATTTAAAAACAAGGGGACTTAATACTTTAACTAGGAAGATTCTTTACGGAAGAATGCCTAGATAGATAATAGTGGTGGGAATGTTTAGATAATACTTGTCTATAGTATATTAAGAATAAAAAGCGAACTAAGTATTAGCTTAAGTTGGACTAAGTATAAATAGGATTAAGTAGCTAATAGTTAGGAAAAGTAGAGGCCTATAGGACTAGAGGGAACTAGTAATAGAGCCTTAGACCCTTAAAGGAATTTAAGGATAATACCTAAATTTATAAGTTAAGTGGTAAGATTAATAGTTTAAGGTATTAATAGATAGTGGAGCAATAAGGAACTATATCTTGCCAGCAGCAGTTAAAAGAATGGGGTTACTATATAGGAAAAAGGAATATCCTTACCTATTAGTGATAATTTTAGGAGATCCGATAGCCTATAGAGGAGGTATTATTAATCTTAAAACAGGACCTATTTAGTTAACTATTAAGGGGAGATAGATTAAGATGTCTTTTAATATATTACTATTAGGAAATAATAAGGCAGTATTAGGAATGCCTTAGTTATAGAAATATAATCTAAAGATTAATTAGGTTATAGGTTAAGTCAATATTAAGGATACTTAACGCCGTAAGATATAATAATAAGCCAAGATAGTATGGTACTAAGTAGGAGCGACCTATAAAGAAACAGAAAAAGGGCTAAGCTATATACTAAAGAGATATTATAAGTATAGCAAGAAACTATAGTTACTAGAGAGTAAAAAGCTATTAGAGTACGTAGTATAGGACTATAAGATAGAATTAGAACCAGGAATAAGTCTAAGGTTCTTTTTAATCTATAAGCTTACTAAAGAAGAAGGTAGAGCATTAAAAGAGTTTATTTAAGAAAACTTACGAAAAGGATATATTAGACTATCGCAGTTATTAGTGGGTTATCTAGTACTATTTGTACTAAAGAAGAATGGTAAACTAAGACTATATATTAACTATAGACAGTTAAACAGTATCACTAGAAAGGATAGGTATCCTTTACCCTTAATTAGCGAAATTTAAGATAGGATAGGTAATGCGCAAATCTTTATAAAGATAGATCTAAAATAGGCGTACTATTAGATTAGAATTAAGGAAGGCGATAAATAGAAGGCAGCCTTTAGGTTAAAGGAAGGACTATATAAACTATTAGTTATGCAATTTAGGCTTATAAACGTACTAGCAATATTCCAGAAGCGAATTAACAATATATTAAAAGAATACTTAGATGAATTTGTTATAGTATATCTTAATAATATTATTATCTACTTAATAACTAAGGAAGAATATGGAGAATATGGAGAATGGGTTTTAAAGAGACTATAAGAAGAATAGATGCTAGTAGCAATTAAGAAATACGAGTTCTTTACTAGGAAGACTAATTTCATTAAATTTATTATTAAACTAGGCCAACTTAGCATAGATTTAAAGAAGATTAAGGCTATAGTGAATTGGTAGGAACTAGAGAATATTATATAGTTAAGATTATTTCTAGGGTTTTGCAACTACTATAGAAGGTTTATAGCGTAATAGTTAAAGGATATTAAGCCATTTACGCGGTTAACAAAGAAAGAAGAACTATAGGTATAGAGAAAGGAATAATAAGAACTATTTAAAGAAGTTAAGAGGTTGTTTACCTAAGAGCTAGTTCTTAAGATCTATTAACTAGGACTAAAGACGGTTATAGAAATAAATATATTAGACTTT
>Ga0307515_10014990_pt1 | contig 14318 bp, 11 predicted proteins | sample 17_EM_MG_FD_194513 | JGI IMG/M metagenome (GOLD analysis project Ga0307515, IMG submission 194513) | Populus trichocarpa ectomycorrhiza microbial communities from riparian zone in the Pacific Northwest, United States - 17_EM | ecosystem: Host-associated > Plants > Roots > Unclassified | place...
TTTGAGTAAAACACAATAAAAAAAATTGAATTTTTTTTCCAGGTCGGACGTGGTTCAATGAACAGTGGAGTCACTATTCACGTGAATAGTGACCCGTGAATTAATTCACTTGGCACTGTTCACGTGAACAGTGTCAAGTGAATTAATCCACTTGGCAGTGTTCACTTCTTGAAGTGAACACTGTGCGGAGTGAATATTCACTTCTGCAAATTATGAACTCGGTTGGAGGATTCACCTCAATTAGATGTCTCAAAAGCTAGCTTAAAATCTGATTTGAAGGATGGAAGAACACCCTCCCAGTCTCAGATGATGATGATTGCCAAAGAAATATTAAAAATTCCTACTTGAGCAGAAGGAAGGAAGCAAACAACAAATTAGGTGGGCCCTTGAGTTTTTTCTTTCTCTTGGCAACAGGCGGGCAAAAAAGTGAAAATCAACAATTTTTTGCTTCACCAAAACCGGCGGTACAAACTCAATTTTTAGTGTGACCCATCTCTAAAATCTGTGTTCAAAATGTTTACCAAACGGCTGTAAATTGTGGTTAGAACAAATCACAGTTCCAACCACAATACCAAACAGTACCTAATTAGAGTGGTGAGTTGTTTATTTCTATATCTCTTCGGTTTTGTACATTTGAGTGGTGAGCAAAATCATTCATTTATGTGAGTGACCTGTTACTTTTTAATATTCATACCATTCTAGTACCAAGTTGGTATCAGAGCTTTTGGTTTACAACCATGGCTGTTCGTGGATGTCGTGTGCAAGAATTTAAGAGGGGCAACTGTACTCTTGAAATGGATAAAATAAGAAGGCAAATTCAGCAACTCCAAGAGCATCTTGAATGATATGAGAATCGAGGCGATGCTGATGATTAGAATAACATTGAAATTGGTTCTTCTAATAATAATAAGGATGTTAATCCTTTCCATCATAGACCATATCATATGATGTTAGTGATAGTTCTTCTTCTCATCATCATATAAGAAGGAATAAAAGACCTCAACAAGATTCTAATATAAGAGTTAATATTCCTAAATTTCATTGATTGGCTCCAAATTGTTAAGAGGATTTTTTATTTATTTCAAAGAGTATCCTGATGATAGAAAAGTTAAGTTAATGGCTTTTAAACTTAGAAAATATACTTCTTTATAGTGGGAGAATCTTAAGAAACAAAGGCTTGTGGGGGGTAAAAGCAAGATCAAGTTCTGAGAGAAGATGAAAATGAAGCTTGAGAGGAGGTTCTTGTTTGACCATTATCGGCAAGAGAATTTTTTGAAGTTTTATAATCTGAGGCAATCTAGACTGACCATAGAAGAGTATACGATGAAATCTGAATTGCTCATGCTAAAGTGTGATATTGATTAGCCTAAAAAACAAACAATAACCTAATACTTGGGTTGGGTTAAAAGAGGAAATTTCTAAAGTGGTTAAGTTACAACCTTATTAGACATTCAATGATGCGAGAAAACTTTTTTTGAATATGGAAAAGTAGTAGAAAAAGGTTAGAAAGACTAGTTGGAAATAAGCATCTAGGGAGAGTTATTCTAATAAGGGGAGCACTTCATTCTTTAAGAATACTACATCAACAAAGTCTTCCATTTTTAAGGCTTCTAAAAAGGGAAGTGTTGGGGCTGGTCCTAAAGTAGCTAGTTTCTCAAATTCTAATTCATAGAACTGTTTTAAGTGTCAAGGGCATGAACATATTGCTTTTAATTGTCCAAACCATAAAATTGTTGTTATTATAAAGGATAAGATAATTAGCAAAAATGACTTGCCGAATGAATCAGATCAATAAGATGAAGTGGCTTATGTTGATCAAGGTGAATTACTAATTATTCAATGAAGTTTAAGTGTTATTCATGGCGAGAGTAAAGATGGGTTTATTGCATCATTTTTTACACCTGTTGTAGTACAAATGAGAAAGTTTATGATGTGACCATTGATAGTGATGCTTATACTAATATTATATCTACTAATATGGTAAATAAATTATAACTCGAGATGGAAGCACACCTTCAACCCTACAAATTGAGGTGGCCGGAAAAGAAGCATGAATATAAGGTGACAAATAAAAGTCTTATTTTAATTTTCATTATGAAAAAGTATTCTGATTAGGTATGGTGTGATGTAATTCCTATGGATGCATGTCATTTATTGCTTGATCTTCCACGACAATATGATAGGAAAGTTTAGCATGATGACTTTAAGAATACTTATTCTTTTGTAAAAGATAGTGTAAATATTATTTTAGGTCCTTCAAAACCTGAACTTATTTCCAAACCTTTTAAAGGAGCAGAAAATCTTTTGGTTGTATGTTCTGAAATAGAATAACTTGTTGATGATGTGGATTTGGCTTATGCTCTTGTTTTTTTATATATAGGAAAATGTTGAAATAAAATAAATGACTTGCCTCTTGAAGTACAATCTTTTCTTGATGCCTTTTCTGATGTGATTCCTAAAGATATACCATATAGACTTCTTTCGATGGGGGATATTCAACATTACATTCATCTCATTCAGGGTGTTATGCTTCCTAATAAGATAGCCTATCAAATGAGTCCTATCGAACATGAGGAGTTACAAAGGTAAGTTGATGGGATGATTTCAAAGGGCTTAGTAAGGGAAAGTATGAGTCCGTATGTTGTGTCTTCTCTTCTTGTTCCAAAAAAGGATGGTTCATAGAGAATACGCATTAATAGTCGGGCAATGAACAAAATCACTATTGGCTATCAATTTTCTATTCCTCGAGTAAGTGACTTGTTATATCAATTTCATGGTGTTACCACCTTTTCAAAGATTGATCTTAGAAGCGACTTCCATTATATTCGAATAAGAGTTGGTGATGAATGGAAAATAGCCTTTAAAACATAGGATGTCCTTTTATAATAAATGGTTATGCCATTTGGCCTTTTTAATGCGTCTAGTACTTTCATACAAATGAATGATGTGTTTAAACCTTTTATTGACAAATTTGTTATTATTTACTTTGATGATATTATTGTATACAACAAGGATAAATAGGAGCATCTTAGTCACTTGTATGAAGTATTTCAGACTTTAAGTAGTTAGAAGTTTTATGCTAATTTGAAGAAGTGTGAATTCTTCTCTATCAATCTTGTTTTCTTGGGTTTTGTTGTTTCCAACAAAGGAGTAAAGATGGATCCTAGAAAGATTAAAGCAATTATTAGTTGACCACATCCTCAAACTCTTTATGATATTCAAAGTTTTCATGGTCTAGCATATTGTTATTGGCGTTTCATAAAACATTTCAGCATTATAATTGCTCCAATCACTAAATGCTTGAAAGGAGGTAGTTTCAAGTGGACTGACAAGGCATAAAAGAGTTTTGAAGTTATGAAGCAAAAGGTGATCATTGGGTTGATTATTTAACTACCTGATTTCCAAAGAGTTTTTTTTTTTAAGTTGAATGCAACATATATAAAGTTGGCATTGGTGTTATTCTTAGCCTAAAAGAAAACTATTTCTTTCTATATGAGAAGGTTAGTGATTTGCAAAGAAAATATTCAGTTTATGAGAAGGAGTTTTATGCCATTATCTTCGCTTTGGACCATTGGTGTCAATATTTGTGTCCAAAACCATTTATGCTATTTTCTAATTACAAGGCTTTGAATTTTTCTAATAGCCAACAGAAACTTAGTCGAAGACACGCTTCTTGGGTTGAATTTTAATAAACTATTAGTTTTTCTATGGGACACAAATCTAGAGTTCATAATGCTGTTGTTGATGTTTCAAGTCGAAGACATTTATTATTGACTAATATGCAAGTGGAAGTGATAGGTTTTAAAGTGTTAAAAGATCTTTACAAGCATGATGATGACTTCAGTAAGATATAGGTTGGATGCGAAAATGGTGTTTCCAAGACTTTTATTGTGCTAGAGGGTTTTATTTTCAAAAGAATTTGTTTGTGTATTCCTTAAGGTTCTTTGAGGAAAGCCAATATCTTTGAAGCTAACAACGGTGGACTTGGTAGACACTTTGTGAGAGACAAAACACATGTTATCTAGGATAATTTCTTCTGGCCAAAGATGAAAAGAGATATTACAAGGTTCATACAACATTGTAGGACATGCCATATTCCTAAATCACATAGCCAGAATTTGGGTTTATACACTCTACTTCTGGTAGCTAAAGCTCTTTAGGATGATGTTAGTATGGATTTTGTGTTAGACTTGCCTCGAGGTTTAAGGAATAAATATTCAATTATGGTGGTGGTTGATTGTTTTTCTAAAGTGACACATTTTGTTCCATATAGAAAAACACTTGATGCTATTAATATTGTTGATTTATACTTCAAGGAGATTATTAGACTTTATGGCTTTCCAGAAATAATAACTTCATATCAAGATTCTAAGTTCATTAGTCATTTTTGGCTTACATTTTAGAGGAAAATTGGTACTCATCTTCAATTCAACACTACTTGTCATCCATGAATGATGGGCAAACTAAAGTCATTAATTAGAGTTTAGAAAGTCTTTTAAGAAGTTTGGTGAAGAATAATATTCGAGATTGAGATCTTGTATTGCCATAAGTTGAATTCACTTACAACCATTCTACTAGCCAAAGTACCAGTTGTAATCCTTTTCAAGTTGTGTATGGTCAGAATCCATTGAGTTTGTTGGACTTAATTCCTCTTCCAATAAGTCAATATTTCAATGGTGATGCTGAAGAAAAGGCCAAACAGCTTAAAAAGTTGCATGAACAAGTTTGTGACAAGATTGAAAGGAAAAATCAAAAGTATCAAACTCAAGCTAATAAGCATTATAAGTATATAAAGTTCAAATAGGGTGATTTGGTTTGGGTGCATCTCGGTAAGTGAAGGTTTTGAAGCAGATCGGTGAAAATGCCTATAAGATTGAGCTACTTGCACATCTAGACATTTCAAACACTTTTAATGTGGCTAACATAGCTCCTTACTTTAGTAATGATAGTACATATGACTCGAGAACAAGTCCTTTTCCACCAGGGGAAAATAACAGATGAGTGTCTTCTAATGGCCCTATTGATATTGGGTTATTTGAGTTTGGGCTGGCAATGCAAGTCATTGAAGTCCTTGATGATGTTCACTATCAACCTATGGGCCAACTTTTAGCCTAAATTCTCATATTTTCATTGCATGAGAAAATAATCTTATCCTATATGGTTTTCAAGTATAGAATGTGATCTTTCCAAATTGTCTAACCATGCATACATTGAAGTTTACTATAAGAAGTTATGTCTGTTTTAATTTTTAAGCTTTCTAAGTGTTTGTTTGTGTTTCTATTGGGTAAAGAATGTGTGATAATTATTATTTATTTAGTTTTCTATCAAAGTCATTTATTTAGGTATTAATTATATCATTTTAGTGTTTCTCTAGACTTGGAGGGTTGTTCCAAGTATATAATGTTGAATTATTTTGGTGTTTCTCTAGACCATGTACTGAGATCTTTTAGCAAAACTTGAATTGAAAGTCCTTGACTTAGCCTTTTTGGCAATCTATCAAGTTCTGTATCTTCTTTGTGAGTAGTGTACTTCCCTTAACTATCTATCTCTAAAATGGTAATTTCATCTGTATCTTAAGTGATGAGTTGTTCGTTTTTGTATTCCTTCAGTTTTGTACCTTAGAGTGGCAAGCGAAATCATTCATTTGTGTGAGTGATATGTTACCTTTTGATAGTCATACCATCCTGATATCAAGACAAGTTAATTAGGTGATTATTTCTTGTGCTCTGCACCTATCATATATTTATAAGAGGTAGGAAGGGATGAAGGGGACCAACTTTTAATTATTTTTGAACCTTGAATAATTTAAGGCTCACACAGGTCTCAACATAGGGGGAAAGACATGTTCTTGTTGTCTTGTAGGACAATCTATGGCTTATATATAGAGCTTTTAAACACTTTCTCCAATTTAGTTCACACAAGTCCTGTTGTGCCATACAAGAGTGTTTATTTTTGCATTACGCACTACTTTTCAAAGTGTTTTTCAACTTGCTTTTCGCTTGAAAAAACATTAAATTATTTTTTAAAAAAACATCATATTGATATTTTTGGATGGTTCTGATGAGCTTATGTAAAAAACAAAACTGAAAAAAAATATTATTTTGATGTATTTTTAATTAAAAAACTCTTTTTAAAACACCTTGCACCATAATACCAAACACACAGTAATATGTATTGAAATTAGGTAAAACTTGGAAAATTATTTCAAGCATGGTTAAAAAGCATATTGAGGTAAAAAATAAAGACCACTCATTTTTGGCGTTAAAATCTTATTGGAATTATTCTCCAACATGAATTATTTAACATGAAACATTAACATAATTTAAAAAAATTATGGATGAATAAGAAATTGATCTAAAATAATTCTTAGTTGACATGTTTTGAAGAAACCCAAAACTCTCTAATTTTTTTATCCCACATAGAAAAGAAACAAGCTTTCCTAGTTAGTAGGAGTGTGAAAAGTTAAATTGGGCTAAAAAACACCTAAGTTTTTAGATGAGAGATGACCAAAACAAAGTGGGTTTTAGGCTTAAACCCATATACGTATAGCCCGGTCGGGCCTGAGCCTAGGTTTGATGTAAAATGAGTTTTTGCGCTATAATTTTTTTTTCGCAAGCTTAATTGTTTTGGGCATGGACGACCTAGTTTGGCTCGAGTTTTCGGGCTGAGCTTGGGCTTGAGTTTGAGTTTACTATAAAATAATGTTTTGGGCTATAAAAGATTTTTTTTTTGTCAACTTAATTATTTTAGGCTTAGGTCTGGTTTATAGAGGATTATTTTCTCTAGACCATGGATTAAGTCTAACCATTTTTCTAGTTTCCCCCCCAATTGACTCTTTATAACCTGGACAATTTTTAGATAGTTTCTGTAGCTCTTTAAAACCAAAACTATCAGGTTTGATTATGATTTTATGACGAATAATCAAAGTTGATTGTGAAGGGAGTTCATTTTAGTATTAATCAGAATTATTATTTATCTGTTTTGGTTTGAAATTAACTATACAAAGGATGCTATGGGAAGAGTTTTTTGCTTTTTAAAAAAAACATTTATACACTCTTTATCATCTCAGTCTTTTAGTCTTTTGTCTTCAGTTTTGAGCTTTGATTTCCCTCCCAATCTAAAGCTTAAGTTCAGTTTTATTTAAAGATACTCGAGTTACATTATCTTTTTATCATAGACCTTGTTTAGAAATGTATCTAAATAAAATGGTGGTGTTGGAATTTTGGGAGGTTTATTGCAAATATCCTTTGCACCAAGTGAGAAACAATAAAGTTTTAAGGACAATAAACCCATCCTTGATAACAACAAAGTGTGGTTAATTTAATGTGCTTCAACAAGTAAGTAACCCTTTTTTATTTTGTTTAATCTAATACCAGGACTGTATTTCAATCTCTTGTGTATTTTATATGTTTAAAATTGTTTGTGAATTTGCCATGACATAGATAATTACATGCTTATAGTTTTAAAATGTATGAACACTAGACTTTTCTTAAACATCTAATTTGTATATAATGCTCATGATAAATTAAACTTTCTCACAAATATAATTTATCACCTTTAGAGTATAATCTTAAGACTTTAACATTAATTAGACTTTTTTTAATTTATAATTCCTTGTTATAACTAGATTAATAGTTAAATAGGATATTAAAATCTCTAAGTTACAATTTCAAATTTATCTAGTTATTTATTTTCATGCTTTTAGATTGATGTATATAATATGTCCTCATGAACTAAACAATAAAAACTTGTTTATGTCTTCCATATATTTTTTACTAGTTATTTATTTAGCTTATACATGTAATTTTGCAATCTTGTATAACATGTTAATTGTTTAATTTGTTTATACAAATTTATATTGGTATGCTATTTTTTTTAAAAAAAGATTAAAATGGTACGATGAATGTTAATTGAATAATATTTTAAAATAATCTTGCTTAGTTGGGAATATTTGTTTTTCTAAGTTTTTTTTTTTATAATTGTTAAAAAACTTTATCAAACTTTGATTTGTTAAAAATTTGATTTTGTTTTATATATTTTTATACTTGTTGGAAAAACCAATTTTATTTGTATAACTATTGTTTTATAAAATTTAATCATGACATCAACTCGAGAATTGGTTATCCTAACTAATATTGCTTTAGTAACTACTACCATTACCTTTTGTGTTGAATGATGAGAAACCTGAAAAATTAAATGGATTGAACTTTAAGAGTTAGCAAAATAAAATATTGTTCTCTACAACCACCTTGAACTTTGATAAGTTTTTGTCAAGAAAAACATAAAAACTATAAGATAATGAAAATGATTTTATTATTGTGGTAGTTTTGGATGCACAAAGTCATAGTGATTTCATGTACAAGAACTATATCTTGAATCAATCAAGAGTGAAAGCCATTTTGAAAAGCTTTGGACAAAACATTTATGGCTAAAGACATCAATATATAAAAATTGAAATTTTTTTGAATTTCAAGATGGTTGACTCAATATGAGTTAAGTTTAAGAGTTTGAAAGCATCTTGCATGGTTTTTAAGCTAAAGGTATGGTTTTAAGTGAATTATTCCAAGTGGTTGTAATTATTGAAAAATTACCACCATCTTGGAAAGAATTAAAAAACTATCTTAAACATAAGAGCAACAGAATGAGAGTTAAAGATCTCATCTTGAGGCTAAAGGTATAAAAGGATAATAAGTTTTTCAAAAGAAGAGCTAACACTTTTGGTATAACCCCCCAAAAAAACTTTATGAAACAAGTGATGAAGTTTCATAATAAAAACCAAAAGTCAAAGCTTGCCAGGAAGGGGAAAAGTATTGCTAAAAGGTTTAATGGAAAATGTTTTATCTATAACAAGACAGGACACCTAGCTAAAGGTTGCAAAAACATAGCTCAATAAAATAACCCAAGAGAGGGAATGACTGCTAAAGACAATATCACCAAGGTTGATTACCTTACTGATATTGTTTTGAAAATGAACATGTCTGTTGTTATTTCTGAAGTTAACCCAATAAAAAATCTCGAGTGGTGATAGTTGACCCTGATGTAACAAAATATGCATGCATTGAGAAGAGGATGTTCTCCATTTATAAAGAAGTAGATGGTGAACACTTGTACATAAAGAATTCATTAGCCTCCAAAATACTAGGTGTTAGAAAAGTCATATTGAAGATGACTTTCAAAAAACTTTTGACCTTAACAATGTGCTACATATTACTGACATTAGGATAAACTTAATGTCTGATTCATTATTTAACAAAAATGATTTTAAATTAACCTTTGAGAGTGATAAATTTATACTTTCTAGAAATGGAATGTTTATTGAAGAAGGGTATTTTAATGATGGTCTCTTCAAAATGAATATTATGACCATTATAACCATGAATGAGAGGAATGAGTATAACAATGTCTATTCTTCTTATATGTTTGAGTCTTGTAACAAGTAGTATGACAAATTAGGTCATGTGAATTATAATTATATACAAAGGTTAAGATTTTTTAATTTATTACTAAGTATGAATTTTGAGAAAAAATCATAAGTATGAGGTTTATGTAGAATCAAAATTCACAAAATATTTGTTTTTTAAAAATATAATTGAAAGAAGTAGTGAACTTCTAGGTTTAATTCATTTGAATATATGGGATTTAAAGATTGTGCAATTTAGAGGTGAGAAAAAAAATATTTCTTTTTATAGATGATTGTATAATATTTAAACATTACAAGAATAAAGTCAAAAGTCAACTTGAAATGAAAATATAGGTAATAAGAAGTGATAGATGTGAAGATTATAAAGCATCATTTGGTGAATTTTGTTCTCAAAATGGTATTATCCACCGAACTATCATTTCTAATTCACCTCAACAAATGACATTGTGGAACACAAGAATCAAGCATTAAAAGAATTGATAAATGTTATGTTGATAAGTTTGAGTGAACCTCCTAACTTGTGGGGGAAGACAATTTTAATAGCCAATTATATATTTAACAAAGTACCCCATAAGAAGGTAGAAAAGACACCATATGAATTGTGAAAAGGTAGAAAATCTTTCTATAAATACCTCAAAGTGTGGAGGTGTCTTGCAAAGATGGTAGTACGTAATCCTAAAAAGGTCAAGATAAGATCTAAAATTATGAATTATGTATTTATCAAATATACTTACAATAGCACTGCATATTTATTTATTATACACAAGTCAAGTACTGGAGGTATTCCTTCTAATACTATAATAGAATCAAGAAATACTATATTTTTAAAGATGTGTTTTTATTTAAAGAAACACAAGAAAACTATTCACTTAAAATAACGATTCAGATCAACTTAAGTGATTATCATCTGTCAAAAGATAAAATTAAGCCTAGAAGGAGTAAAAAGGCAAATAAATCAAAATATTTAGTCCACCTTTTCTAACATGTTAGAAAATGAAACTCGAATATAATCCTATGAAATGTCCTATCATGAAGCTTCCTATTAGAATGAGACAATCAATAATAAAATTTGATTTATTATGAAAAATCATACATATAAACTAGTGGATCTTTAACCTAGAAGTAAACCATTAAAATATAAGTGAATCTTCAAAAGAAAGATAAAAGCTGATGGAACTATTGACAAATACATAAAATACATGTAAAAATAGCTTTCTTAAATGATGACCTTGATGAAGAGGTCTATATGGAATAACTCGAAGGGTTTATTGTTAATGAACAAGAAAAGAAAGTATTTAATTTTGTTAAATCATTATATGGTTTGAAACAATCACCTAAACAATGGCAAAAAAAAATCGACATTCAAGATCAATGTGTTTATATGAAAAACACATGTAAAGTTTATGTCATTGTATGTCTCTATATAGACTAGCATTAATGATTACATGATCAAGTTTACCAAGAAGATATTCACTAATAAATTTTACATGAAATACTTAGGTGTTGCAGGTGTCATACTAGGAATAAAAATTACTCAAACATCTAATAGATTGGTAATGTCCCAATCTTATTATGTTGAGAAGATTCTCAATAAATTTTATAAAGGTGACAATTGATATAGGTGTTCATCTATCTAAAAATAAAGATAAGTAAATAAATCAATTGGAATATTCTCTAATAATTAAGAGTCTGATGTATGTCATGAATTATTGGAAAGCAATAAAAAGGGTATTCAAATATTTCACATGCACCTTGATTATGAGCTACACTATACTAGTTACTCGATGACACTAGAAAGGTGCAATGAAGCCAATTGGATATCCAACACTAAGGATTCAAAATACACTAGTGGATATGTCTTTATACTCGGTAGAGCAACTGTATTATGAAAATCCTCTAAAAAAACATGTATTGTAAGATCCATGATGGAGTTATAGTTTATTGCTCTTAATAAAGCTAGAGAGGAAGTCGAATGACTTTGGAATTTCTTAAAGGATATTCCTTGTTTGCCAAAACTAATGCCAACAATTTATATCCATTGTGCTAGTTGATCTATAATTAAAAGGGCACAAAGTAGTATATATAATGATAAGTCTAGACATATATATCATAGATATAACACCATTAAATACTTACTCTCAAATAAAATTATTTTCTATTAGCTATGTAAATTTTTAAGGAAAATATTATAGGTTTGCTAACCAAAGGTTTATTAAGAGAGCTTGTGTATAGATCATCGAGGAGAATAGGATTAAAGCCTTTTAAAATGAAAAGATGCAATGATGATAACCATACCTAGTGATTTGAGATCCCAAGATCTAGGTTTAAATGGAAAACTAAGCCATATAACATTCTCAGTAGCACTCGAAAATTATAATTTCTTATTTATTTCTATGATGAAATAAGTGCTCGTTGCAGCATTATAAAAGATGAGTTGTGCTCTTAATGATTTTCATATATTGATATACCAAGTTAAGTATATAAGAATTCTCTTAATGAAAGATCATCTATATGAGTGAAAAATATGACTTTTTCTTTGATAATTTTGATATAGGCTAAATTCTTTAAAGCACTCATGAATTCAAGAGTTGTTCATGAACTAATGAACACAACAATGAGAACCAAAGGAAATCTTTAGATACATAATCATATGAATACTATTTTCTTGGTATGTACAAAAGACTAAATAGTTCAAGATATTAATTTTACTATTTAGCCAAGTAAATTCAATAGTATTTCACCAAGAAAAGTTCAAAGCCAAAAGTTTCATATATATAGCGATTCATTAAACTAGTATCTCTTTATGAATCTTTGAGTCATTTTTAAACTGATCAATTTTTTTTTGTTCATTTGGGGGATTAGTGGAACATTGTTTAAAACACGGTTAATATGCATAGTTGGGGCCAATTAAAAGTGAAGACCATTCACTTTTGAGGTTAAAACCTTGTTGGAATTTAATCTCCAATGTTAGCTCTTTAACATAAAATACTAACATGATTTAAATAAATTGTAGATGAAAATGAAATTGATCTTAAATAATTTTGGTTGACATATTTTGGAGAAACCCATAACCCTAAAAAAAATAATCCTATCCCTCATAGGAAAGAAACAAGCTTTCCTAGTGGTTTATTTAGGGGCATGTCACACCATACAAATACAAAAGTCTTTGAAATAAAAGGAGAATATTAGGAGAAAAGAAGTCGTCACCTAATAATTAAAAAAAACTAGAAATCCTAAAACAAGCAATAGTTTCAAAGATTAAGATTTAGGTAAGGGATTTGTTATGCTTAAGGAAAGATTGATGTCACTCTTCCTCATCCTTTCAAAGAAAAGTTACATTTGCTATATGTTTTCACCTAAATTATATTCTATAAATTGTCTGAATGATTTTTTGAAATTATTTTATTTCATTTAAAAAAGGATATCGATCCCTAAAAATAGGGAAATTGTTGATAGATTTGATGTTAATACATAAAAATAGTAGATTTCATTGATTTAGACCTTTTAACAAAAAAAATTGATGTTAATTCCTAAAATAAAAGATTTTATTGATTTAGGATTTTGAACAAAAAAGTATTTGAAATTAATCCTTAAAATACAAGATTTCACCGATTTAAGTTTCTGAATGAGACATTTTGATGTTAATCCTTAAAATAGAAGATTTCATTAATTTTAAAATTTTGAACAAAAAATCAACCATACTGCACATAAAAACATCATTGCATAAAAATCAAAACTTTCACATATAAAAATCAAAACATCCACTTTTAAGATTGATAACATTGCACCAATAATTCGCCATAAATAAACCAAAACAACACATTATTTAACACAAATAAATCAACTTGACAGAAGATGAAACACTAATCATTTAGAATAGATAAGTCAAAAGTAACCAAATTTCACTTCAATCTCTTTTTTTCTAGTTTTGATTTTCAACCATCAATCTTCTTTCTTTAATTTAATTTTTTATTTTCTACTTTTTTTGTGTTTTCGATTTTATTTTTTTAAAAGACATCAACAAGAGAGAAAAATTGTAAAAAATTAGAAAATGGGCACACAAATGGCTAAAAACATATTTATTCATTTTGTTTTGCCTTTTTTGGATTTTAAAAGAATATTTTAGAAATAAGGGTCAAAATTGGGTTATGATAGGGCACCCGATATTTTAGATGAGAGATGACCTCAACAGTGTAAGCTTTGGGCTTAAACTCACAAACACACATGTGCATGGCCTAACCCAGCCTGGCTAGTGCTTGGGCTTTGGGCCGAGCTTGGGCCTAGGCTTAAGTTTAGGTTTACCGTAAAATAATTTTTTAGGTTATAAAAGTTTTTTTTTTTTACCAATTTAATTTTGAGCTTGGTTCTAGTTCATGAAGGATTATTTTCTCCAACTCATAGATTAAGTTTAATCAACTTATTTAGTTTTTTTTTCTATAATTGATTATTCATAACCTAGACAGTTTTTGCAGTTTTTTAAAAACAAAATTATTAGGTTTAATTCTAGTTTTATGACGGGAAATCAAAGTTGATTATAGAGGGAATTTAATTTTGTACTAATCAGAATTAATTCATATCATTTTTTGTTCCAAAATTCACTATAAAAAAGAAGTTGTGAGAAGGGTTTTCTAAATTGTTTTTCTAAATTTTATACATTCTTCCTCTCTTTAGTTTTTTAATCTTTTCTTCTTAGTTGTGAGTTTTATTTCTCCTCCTAATCTAGAGTTTAGGTTTGGTCTTGTTGAGAGATACTTGAGGTGCATTATATTTAGTTCATAGATCTTGTTTAGAAGTGCATATATACAAGGTGGTGTTGTTGAAATCTTGAGAGACTTATTATAAACATCTTTTGTACCAATGATTCATTCTTGACAATAACAATGTTTTATCAATTTTA
>Ga0307515_10014991_pt1 | contig 14318 bp, 4 predicted proteins | sample 17_EM_MG_FD_194513 | JGI IMG/M metagenome (GOLD analysis project Ga0307515, IMG submission 194513) | Populus trichocarpa ectomycorrhiza microbial communities from riparian zone in the Pacific Northwest, United States - 17_EM | ecosystem: Host-associated > Plants > Roots > Unclassified | place...
GTCCCTACCTAGATAGTTCCTTCCTTATAGTAATTCTTAGAATATAATTAGAGTTAATCTATTAGGCAACTACTCTACTAGTTATTATTACGTTGTTAACTTTTATACTTATATTTCCTACACACCTAGCCTAATAATAAGCCCACCGTAGTTCCTGCTATAAGGTTCCGTTATAACGACCCTTTTTAAAGGGGGGGGTATTATTAGGCGAAACCTAAGTAGATAGTTATATAGCCGTAAGGTATAGGCGACCCTAGGGCAATCTAGGGGTGACTTACCTATAAGGTACGTACTCTACATATACCTAAGGAAAACCCTTCCTACCTCGTACACAGACTCCTCCTTTTTCCCTTAAGGATTTGTCTCTGTCTATATAATATACCTATTATTCTATCATTGGACTCCCTATCTACACCCTTACCTTATATAGGTATATTATATAAATAAAGACAAATCCTTAAGGGAAAAGGAGGAGTCTATATATAAGGTAGGAAGGGTTTTCTCTAGGTATATATAGAGTACGTACCTTATAGGCGAGTTACCCCTAGGTTGCCCTAGGGTCGCCTATACCTTATAGCTATATAACTATCTACTTAGGTTTTACCTAATAAAGTATATTAAGTACGTTAAGTAGGTATTATAATAGTTCTGCGCTTAGGGCCTATATGCTAAACTATTAAAATATATCTTATATACTAAGAACGTTAAGTTCCTAGGCTTTATTATTACTCCTAGGGGTATTATAATAGACCCTAACCGCGTAAAAGCTATTAAGGAATAGCCTAAGCCTAAGTTCTATAGGGATATTTAGGTCTTTCTTAGCTTCGCTAACTTCTATAGGTAATTTATCTAGAACTATTCGGATACTATATACCCCCTATACATATATCTTATATAGGTATATTACAACCTAATATTAGATAAAGAGAAGAAGTAAAAGTATAAGTTAAAAGGGCCTATTAAATAGTATTAATCTTAGTCCTAGCCTAATAACGCTTAGTAGGCGTTTTATAAGCTACGCGCTACATTTATATAGGCTTTACTACTTTACTACTTTAACCCTAATCTACCCTTAATAGTAATTATTAACGCTTCTAACTATACCTATAGCGGTATACTTCTATAGCCCTTAGGATAGGAAGATTAACTCCACTAGTACCTAATTACCTATTATAGTTAGAAGCTTACTAGCCTAAAAGTATAATATAATACGCACAATAAGGAACTACTCGCTATAGTGTAATACTTTAAGACGTGGCGCCACTACCTTAAATACACCGCGTATGTAACAAGCGTACTCTATAATTATAACAATTTTAAGTATTTTATAACTACTAAAAGCTTATTTACTTACTAAGCCTAATACGCTAAGGAACTAGCTAGGTTTAATTTTAAGATTAAATATAAGCTAGGTAAAGTAAATCCCGCTAATATATTATTTTAGCGCCTAGGTTATACTAAAGGCTTTAAAGATAGTAGTAAGAGGATATTCCTTAATACTATACTGCCTATATTATAGCAAAAGTTGCGGGTTATAGGCCTTACAGGCGGCCCTAGTACTATTATACTATACTAGCGAGTAGTATACGTATAGTATATAAGTAACCCTTATAAACTTAGCGCTAGCGAACTAAAGTGCTCTACTATTCTCTTTAAGACTACTTTAACTAGCCTAATAGCGCTTAACCCTAGGGAAGACTCCTTAGCCTAGGCTATAGTCCCTTATAATAACCTAGTAAGTTACCTATCCCTTACACAGATAAATACGTCCTATAAAATGTGCACCGTACGCACTAATTAATAAGCTGCACGCATAGGCGGTAAGTCATTCTGCTAGGTAACTAAAGATTTTAAATAAAGCTACGAATATATTTTATTTCTGGTGTAGATTATATATAGAGCCTTAATTAAGGGTATTAAGTTAATTAACGTGTTCCTGCCAACACGGACCGTCTTTATATAGCGGTATTTAACAAAGCCTATACCCGTAGGTTATTTTTAGCGCCCTTTAAGGCCTCTTAAAGTCCTAACTCTCTTATAATCGCTTTATTATATTTACTAATAGCTTGTATAAAGGCTTCCTTTTTAAAAGCTTCTTAATATAACTCTTCCTTTCGACTATAAAGCAGGCTACGCAAGCTTTCTGCTTCTCGTTAATTTTAATTACCTTATACCTGTAAATAACTACTAGGTACTACTTTATCTTATTTATAGTTATTCAACTATAATTGCTTTAAGGTTTGCGAGCGGAGGATTTAAATAGAGAGGTAATAAGGGCTTTAAGGAACTTCTTATGGCCACTACGTTTTAGCTACCTATTGGCGGCATAGGAAGATAACTTGTAGGCATTAGTAATAGTTATATTAAGGAAGTAAAAAAGAGGTTTCTAAGTACGGCGGTAGATCTTAAGGGAGGTGTAATAAGATCTTATTTGGTTAGCAGTATTAACGCCTTTTATAAAGTAATTGTATATATTAATAAACTCTAAAATAGGTAGCTACTTCCTAGCTACATTATTAAACACCTTGCGAGTTTAATATAAGTTACTAGAGGTAGTAGTAGGCCGTTATTGCTTACGTTTAATGAAGTTTAATTCTATAATATATAATATTATTACTAGTAGAGCCTTAAAGTTAAACTAAATTACAAACTATTGCTAATAGTACTTATAAATAGGACTATATTGGCATCCTTTTAGGCGAATTCTATTACTATTCCGTTCTCTAAAAGTCTCCTATATAGTATACCCTATTTAATTTAGCTTTAGTAGAGAAGTTTAAGGTTAATAAGCTATCGGTTAATCTGCTTAATAGGTAATATAAATTACCTATTTTCCTACCCCTTATATAACATCTTTTTTTTATCCAGCTCCTTATATTTTGTTTTAGTTGTTTATATAGTTCCTATACCCCTAATTCTAAGCTTCCGAAGTCACTAAAGTAGTTTAATAGAGGTAAAGAGGTTATCTAGCTAAACGGTATGCATATTTGGTTAATAAAGAGGCTGGCCTATTTTAGGATTATTTTAAGTTAAATGATCTAGTACTACTGCCTACGTCTTTAAAAAGCCTTGCTCTTCCACCTAAAACTTATCTAAATCTACTAGGCCTTTACCGTTACCTTTTATATAAAATATCTAATTAAGAATATAGCCTTAATTACCTAGGAGCTAGATCTTAAAGCCTTCGGGTATAGGTTTAGTGGGTATATTAACAGTCTTAGATGCACGGCCTATAAAGCGTTTAATAGTTTTATTAATAGTAAGATGTATTCTAGGCTTATAGTACCTTATTAAGGTAAGGCGGAGTTCCTTACTAAGTTTCTTAATTCTCTTAAATGTATTTTAAAAGGCCTTATCGTCTTCGGATCTTGGCTTAGTGTAGTAAAGGTAATAATTAATTTAACGCTAGCGATTTACTCCAATATATTTCTAAATAATATGCATTATGCTATAGCTAAAGTCCTTATGCTAATAGTCCTTAATACTGCTTTTTATGTGCAAGCCTATATAAATTACTACTGCTAAATATACATAAAGCTCCTGCCTTAATGTCGGTCTCTATACGCGTAAAAATCCCAGCTCCTCTAGAGGTGGGTATAGCTCTATATTCCTATTCGTATACTCTATAAGCTGGTTTACTACTTTATCCGTCTAAAATAGCTTAAAAAGCTGTATAGGGTCCTTGTTGTTAATATGGGGTAGAAGATTTGGCTGCCTATACTCGTTTGTATTGTATATTAGGAGAGGCTTAAAAGGAGGCAGTGGTTTAGGTCCTGGAGAAGGTTTTTTCGCAATCTAACCTTTAGGAATAGGATATTTAGTAGGCTGCACAAGATCTATGTTATTAGACACGTAGTTACGCACCATATTAGTAGTTGATTTAATTAGGGAAGTTATCTATTCCCATCTCTACGCGACTTTGTTAATGTTCTTGACGTCGTGCACGGGCCATAAAATATAGGACCCTATCCGTGCAAGGGATATATTATATATTACTTTACTAGTACTAAGTTTATATAGAGTCTCGTGCTATAATAAGAGGTAGTAGTAGCTGCCTTAGCCAAAATGGCGTTTATAAAATACCCCCCTAAGTTACTAGTTAATTTTATTTATAAAGTATAAAAAAAAATAGACGCCTTTATATACTCTATATATAATTAGTTAACCTAAAACGGGTTCCTGCTAGTAATAAGGACTATACCCTTAATAATTAAGGACTTCTAAGGTAAAATAATAAGGTCTAGGTACTAAATTACATATTACTATAATAGGAGATCCTTAAGCGGAATTATAATAATCCTATAGGTAGCTACTATAGTTTTAACTATACCTTTAAGGTAATCGCGCGAAAGTACGCTTAAAACGGCCTTACTAAGGACCTCTATAAATACCTAGATAAATATAATACCTACTAACGCTTTAAATCGCGCCGCTATAAACCCTATAGCGAGCTACAGCCTTTTTAGGTCCCTACCTAAGCCTAGTAGTATTATTTACTTAATTTTATTATAGATCTCCTAGAGTCTAAAACTCCTAATAGCGTAGAGTATAACTCCGTTCTTATCCTTATAGACTATTTTATAAAGCTAGTGCGCTACTATTTAGTATATAAGATAATTAATACTACGCAACTTGCAGAACTCTTATTTAAAGTCTTTACGTAAATAGGGCCTCTAAATAATATTATCTTTAATAGGGGTAGTATATTTATAAGTAAGTACTAAAGTACTATATACTACTATCTCCGCGTTTAATATAAGCTTAGTACTATATTCTACCTATAGATAGTGTTACGGCACTGACCTGACGCGTTGTTATAGCTCGTGTACGCGTATGTATGAGCACGGACCTAACCCCTAAGCGACACGTATATATACCGCCTCACCTCCTACATAGCTCCTCACACGACATCGTTTGTCAATCATATACAGTCACCTCGTACATCGTACCTTAACAGTCCGCACGTACTATGACAGTATGTCGTGTTATCTTATACGCCCCCGGTAGGGCTTTGTTTCCACCGTTCCAAAGCCAAAGCTACGACCCTACCCTAGGCGGGATTCTTACCCCCGTTCCACGTTAATGCCAACCCAGTAAAATCTCTGTCGAATCTATTCAAGTACCCGAGCCGATCTCTCTATCTACCTAAGTTTCCTAGGCCGGCTGCAGGGAGACACCCTGCGGGCTATGGTTCCTCTTCTTAGTCTCCACCCAAGTTTCCTAGGCCGGCTGCAGGGAGTTCACCCTACGGGCTATGGTTTCTCTGTCTCAGTCTCCGAGTCTCCGTATCTAGCCATGCTTCTGCTTCACGTCCCGAGTTTCTAAAGCCGGCTGCAGGGAGACACCCTACGGGCTATATTCCTCGTGTCTTGATTACAGTGTAAGACTATGGGTTACGATCTCGTCTCCGTCTCCGTCTCCGTCTCCGTCTCCGTCTCTATCTTCGTCTTCGACAACGATATACTTTAAGTTTACCGCGATAAGAATCTACGTCTTAACCTTAATCTCCGTACTCCGAGCCTTTCGAATCTATACCTTAACCTTGATCTCCGTACTCTGAGCCTGTCGAATCTATACCTTAACCTTAATCTCCGTAACCCCCGAGCCTTTTAAGTCTACGCCTTAACCTTAATCTCCGCAACTTTGAGCCTTTCGAGTGTTAATATCCGCCATACACCCCGTGGATAAATTTTTTCTCATCTCCTTCGTTTTACCCCTTTGCCTTCGGCTTTATTTAGTGCTTGAGACGAGCACTAGCGGAGAGCGATGTAGTAGGGATATAGGTAGGAGGGTCTGAGGACTGTAAGGACGAGGACCTTTAAGGACTGGAAGGACGAGAACCTTTGAGGACTGGAAGGATGAGGATATGTGTCTATTTTTTTACTTCTGTATTTTTACTGCCGTCACTTGGCTCACAGGAGCTCGCCTTGGAAGGGGGATGTACTGTCACGGCACTGACCTGACGCGTTGTTATGGCTACGCGTATGCATGAGCACGGACCTGACCCCTGAGCGACGTGTATATATACCACCTCACCTCCTACATAGATCCTCACACGACATCGTTTGTCAATCATATACAGTCACCTCGTACATCGTACCTTGACAGTCGGCACGTACTGTGACATAGAGCTTGGCATTGTAATAAGAACTGCGCAACAACTTGAGGTTATTTAAATTAACGATTATATATATATATAGCTATTTCCAGCTAGTCCTTAGAGTTAAGCTTTGCGAGATAATCGTCCCACCCTATATAAGCTAAGTCCCGTGACCCAGAAACCGTACAAAAGGGAATCCTATAAATTAAACAACCATACTAAGTTCTTGGAGCCCTCTAAGGTCGTTTCCAATCCTTACTATATAGCAATTTCCGTGTAGTATTAATAGAGAGGTCCGCTAGAGGCTTTCGAGCCGTAAAGTTCTTATTTATAACCTTTCTACCAGCTTTAACGCAGGCGGAACAGTTTAATGGCTTCTTCTATAGCTTAACGACCTTATGCTCCTTTATAGGCTTCCAAATTATCTCCTCTATCCCCTTCCTTATAGTCTTCTTTCCATGGGCCCTATTAGGGGCTTATAAAGCTATTAAAAGCGCATCACAGAGGTCCTTGCGGAACTAAAGATGTATTACGGACGCTTTAAGTACAATGTTACGACTACTTGGAGAAGAGTCGGAAGAAGCTAGTTGGTTAATAAGGGCACGGTCTAGGATGGAACCCGTGGAGCCATGTGACGAGGAATGGTAACTGAGGTCACATAACGTGCTACGTAGTGTACGAAGGGAATAAGAGGAACTTACGTACCTTACGTATAATACGTACATTACGTATAAGAAGGATTTCTTAGGAGTACGGTTGTGTATTTAAAGGACTATAGTCCCTACCTAGATAGTTCCTTCCTTATAGTAATTCTTAGAATATAATTAGAGTTAATCTATTAGGTAACCACTCTACTAGTTATTATTACATTATTAACTTTATTTGCATTACCTATACACCTAGCCTATTAATAGGACCTATTATAGTTCTTACTATAAGGTTCCGTTATATAATTACTACCTAGTTATAGTATTAATAGAAAGTTAAATAACATGCCACTAAAAGCAGCTACTATAACGCCATTAATGGCAGTAACTACTTTAGTAAACAACACTAGTATGGTAGATACTAACTCGCAATAACCTATAACGGTTAAATAGTTATAAGAGATAGTTAACTAATTAACGGAAAACAATGCGATACTTAAAAATAGGATTAATAGGATAGGAGCAGTAAAGGTTAAGTTACTATTAATTAAGAGATTCTTAGGAGAAAGATTAAAGCTTAAAGGATTCCTAATATAAATGCACTTTAAGGTTACGCAGGAAGGAGTAAAGCTAATAATACCTATGGATTAAGTAGTGTATATAGGACTGTTTCTATTAGGAAAGGCACTTAAATAGTCTAAGCCTTACCTTATAGAAATATAGGTAAATAGTATAATAACTACTAACTAAGAGGTATAGTTTATATTTTCTAGTTAAAGCGGATTTGCGGAGCGACTTATATAGATATTTGGAGACCTAGAGGTAATAACTATAGCGGAAAGAAAACTCTAAGATATTATATAGCGAACCTTAGTAATTAAGTATACTATATAATTCTAAATGCTAGTAATATAAGTAGAGTAGAATAATAAGGCGCTTATGGTATAGTATAAATAAGGACTTAAGGCTAAAGTTTAGGATATAATTATCCTAATAGAAGATGCGGATACCTTAAGGGAACTAATAGATTAAGTAATTAAGATTAATAATAGAATCTACTAAAGGGAATAAACTAAGAGAGGTTAGAATAGAGTTTTATAGTTATATAAGACGTAGAGTACGTAATAACTAAAGCTAAGTTATAAAATATAGTATAGCGCAGAGTTAATAGACCTAAGCGGTACTAAAGAAACCTATAAGAGATAGGCTAAGAAACTATAGAAACTTAGAGGTTAAGGATTAAGTAATTATAGGACTAAGAAGTAAAGGCTAAACTAAAGATCTTAATAGTAGAAGATGTTTAGGCGGACTCTATAACGTGGGTAATAGGGTTATGACGGCGATATAGTTATAACGGTCGGCTACTACCGCCTTCCTAATCAGGCTCACGAACACCAAAATACTGCCAAATGCCCGATTATAGGCAAAATACTAGTAAAATGCATCGCTTGGTATTATACCGTTGAGGTTTTATAAAGCCTTATTTCCATATAATAGAGGCTCTATATTAATATTTTTTGGTGTTTTTGGTACTGACTGCTACTTAATTGATACTGTAATGTTGCCTATATTAATACCCTCTATCCTTACTTTCATCCAACACCTTATCGTCTACTTCCTTATCGTCTACTTCCTCATCATCTACTTCCTTATCTGCCTGTATAGACTGCTAAGAGGCCTTCTTTGCCTTTTTTGCAGCGTCTTATAGAGCCTTAGAGCGAGCTATAGCCTCTATAGCTGCTGCGTAGGATTCCTCCTATTGTTCCTGCAGTATTGCTAAGGCTTCTACTTTAAGCTTAACCTCCTCTATTGCTTAACTAGCTGCCATATAAGCTTCTATAGTCTTCTTTCTTTTTACTATATTGCCCGTAGCTACTGACGCCTTCTACGCTCTTTTTGCTGCCCGATTTGCCCCCCCTAAGTCCCTTTTATATTGATCTGCAACCGCTTTAGCCTTTATAGCAGCAGCCCGAGCCTCCTTCCTTTCTTAGACTTGTGCCTTAGCAGTTATAGCTGTCTCTTTTCTCTCCTTTCTAAGCTGCTCTCTAGTATTCTTAGTCCTCTGCTTAGCCTCCTCTATAGCCTCCCTAGCGTTAATAAGTGCCTTAGCTGATTTAGTAGTAAGGACTGATTTGGTTAAAAGCACTACCCGTTTCTTTTTCTTCTTAGCTCTCCTGTCTACAGCGCCGTTGCGAAGCTCTATATTTTCTAGCTGGAGTATTTCTATGCTATTATCTATTAAATCTATATGGCTTATAAGCTTCCTAACAACTACGTTAATTGCTTTAGGAGTAGTATCTAAATAACGGATTGTATAGCTGTACCGAGCTCGATCGGAGTGGCTTTTTGAAGTCTTTGGATGTAGAGGTAAGGATAAAAGTGTTAGTTTGTTTGTGGGCTAAGGTATACATAGCCGCGTAAAGAAAGGTTAGCTTATAAGGCGCCGTAGGACCCAATCAGGGTTAAAAAGGAGAAGGCCTGCAGCTTTAAATGCACTATCGATTAGTTTAGGTATATATTTAAGGCCTAATCTCACCTAGGATCTGTAGAAAGTAGTCTCTATTAATACTAGTAACGCCACAAGCTACGTATTCGTTGACCTTGGCTAAATATAGGCGCTTAACTACTGAAAAAATAACAAGATCTAGAGGCTGTAGGAAGTGGGTTAAGTAAGGTAGAAGATATATAGGAATAATCTTATGCTTCTAGCAGAACTTTATAAACTTAATATTAGTATAAGAGCTATGCCTATCTATAATAAGCAATCGGTGGCCATAGTGTTCGATATTTAGAGCATTAATTTTAGAGGCCTCCTATGCCTCTGTTCGTCGAGTATGACGCTTAAAATATTAAAGCTACTTAAGGCCTATTTCTTTATTTAACTAGCCATTCTCCGTTATTCCAATTAAGCACTTGCCTATAGCTTCCTCTACTGTTTCCTATAGTAAATCTATATACTACTTCCCTTTAAAAATAATAAAAGGTGGAATTATCTGCCTATGCATGCCAATTGGGTTAATTTGGGTAACCCATTCCCTACTACCGTTAATTATCTTAAAGTTAATAATTCTGCCTCTTAATATAACTACTTTTACAGTAAAAGCTAGTCCTATTATATAGCCTATCTTATCTATATTCCACCTATTAAATTTACTAATATTATATTAAGTAATTGCATTAGTGTAGTTAGTAAAGAATTCCTAAATAAGGCCGGGATTGTTATTTGTAAGAGCTTATTCTTAATTAATTAAACGCACATAGCAGTAACGAAGCTTATTCTGCCGTCTTAGGAAGTTATATACCTACTTTATACCAAGAGGGTCGATATAAACGTATTAAGGAAGGTTGGCGTATTCCCGGCGGAGGATAACTGTGGCAATTAATCGAACGGTATGCTGCCGACATAGAAATCTAGCGTTTATAAGATATATGAGGTGTTAAACAATTACATCTTCGCTAGCAACAGTAATACGGTTCTAGTTGGTATGGGCGACTTTGTAGGGCTATTGCTTTCCATTAAGGCGGCGTCGCAATGTCTGTAGATCTACCCTATAAGCCTTTACGCAAGTTTCCCGGTCTTTATAGAGCCTAGAATTTTAGGCAATAATAGCGCTCTATATATTCTCTTCCCTATAAGGTTGTAGGGGCTAGCGGGGCATTATAGTGTTAGTAAAAGATTTTCTAATTTGGTTGCAAGCATTTAAAATAAAATAAAGTTCTACTATTTTGATTTTGGAACCGGCAATATGCTATATTAGGAAGACAGTAAACCCAATTAGGAAGGCGGTAGTAGCCGACCGTTATAACTATATCGCCGTTATAACCCTATTACCTACGTTAGTAAAGTTAGTGGTTTAGAGACGGAGCTTATATAAATTGCAGAAAATAAGGTTACTTTACTAGGGATTATAAAGATGGTTAGAGTTACTATGTAATAAAAGGAACTAGACTAGTAGATAACATATATATATAGAGGGATAATAGTATACTATAAGGGATAAAGGAATATTTAATTAACAGTTTTATATTTTGTTATAATAATATATACTAAATTTATAAAGACGCTAAGTACGGCGCAAGCTATTGGCTATAAGAGCTAGGATTAATATAGTTTAAAGGAACTAATAAACTATCGCGAAGACCGGATATTAAAGACGATAAGTTTAATATAGGCGAAATATTTAGCAATAATAAGGTAATAAGGGCAGCTTACTAGAAGTATATAGACCTTAAGGATATAATAATAGAAGTAGAGACTGAGACCGCTATAGAGTAAGGTTTAGTAATGGGAATTATAATACCGTTGGATACGGCATCTATCGCTTTATAAGATGGAAGGAAGAGTATCCTAAAAGAATTAAGCAAGCAAACGATTGCTAGTGCTAATTTACTACTTAGTAAAGGTAAGAAGCTAGAGGCTTAAGATTCTTAAGATAAGATAAGAGATGACTAAGATTCTTAAGATAAGATAAGATATACCTAAGGACCTATAACGGACAAAAACCGATGGAGTAGAGTAGTAGCTTAGTTTAAAGATATATAAATGAGCTTGGGATAGAGTTTCCTAAAGGCATAAGATTCTTAAGACGAGATAAGTAAGATTTAAGACTCTTAAGATAAGATAAGAATACCTAAGCCTAGTTAGACTAAGGTAGGAGCAAAGCTTAAGTTAAAAGTAAGCTTAGGATTAAGAATTCTATAGGATTAAGACTTTAATATATAAATAAGGACTATTTATAAGGGAATTAAGAAGTAAGAAGACTTTAAGGATCTACTTGTAAGACGTAAAAGGAAAGAATCTATAGCAGAATTTAGAGTAAGAATTACTGTATGGTAAGAATAGAAACTAGATAAGAGATTTAGTATATTGGGATATATAAAGGATAGAGCACTAGTATAAAGAATTATTAATAGGCTAAGAGTAGGCATACTAAGAGTTAAGTGGCTTACTAAACTAGAATAAGAAGAGAATCTAGGGATCCTAATTAGATTTAAAGAACGACACATAAAAGGCTGTTACGACGCAGTAATAAGAAGATATTTTCTTATAGACATACTATATATACTTAAAGGGTTATACTAAAAGTGGTATAGATAACGATATAATAATAAGTGTGAAGATTTCTATATATAGCTAGATAAAAAGGTTATCTAAAACCACTTAATTATAGAAAAGGCTATAACTTAAATTAAGGGAGCCTTAATTATAATATTAAAAGATTTAGAGGAGTAATTAGAGGACTAGAGAAGTAAAAGGTAAATATTAGTACTTGTAAATAAAGTTATAACGCTTAGATTAATACGAGAGAGGTTTAAACTTAAGGATAAAGATAAGCTAAGAGTTGACCTAAAACACTAAGTATATTATATATTAGTATGGATTATATATATAGATAATACGTATAATATATATAAAGTACTAAAAGATAAGAACTAAAAGTACTTAGTAAGGATATATTAGGCACTAGATAAGGTAAAATATAGAAATGCTAAATATATATATAGTTGGTACCCTATAGAAGTTTAAAGCTAAGGGGACTTAATATTTTAACTAGGAAGATTCCTTACGGAAGAATACCTAAATAGATAATAGTGGTGGGAATGTCTAAAGAATATATGTCTATAGTATATTAAAGAAAAGAAGTAAACTAAGTGTTAGTTACACAAGGTGATATCACGTAGCTACGGTTCGTAGATAGTATGATGATTGTTGTTTTTCTTTTTGTCTTTTTAAGGGAGGGCAAGGAGCTTAAGGCTCCTCGCTACGCTAGTGCCGCGGCGACACGTGACGGCAACTTGCCGCACGTAACGGCAACTTACCACACGTGACGGCAATATGCCTTAGATAGTAAGCGCTTACCTTTATTCCTAACACTAACAACTCTTTTTTTATAGTTGCCATCTATATATATATACCGCTTAACTAGCGGAACAAATATTAATCCTCCTTACTTACTATTGCCATTATAATATAAGTCTTACTGTCCTAAAATTTGCCTCTTAGCACGTAGTGCTTTCTTACTTATAAGTTATAGGTAGATATCTTATTAGTAGGGCCGCTAAGGCGCTAGCGGTAAGCGAGCTAATAGCGATTTTCCATCCCGGGGATAGAAAATCCTAATTAGCTGGGTTAAGTTAGGGTCTATAGAATGTCATACTCCTCCCTTTAAAAAGTTTTAACAAGAGAATCTAACTAATTAGATAACTTTAACCGCTGGTTAAAGTTCCTAGACATTTTAAGACCTTACGTAACTAAGAAATTTCTAGGGACTCCCTTTTAACCCAACCTTTAACTTATATACGTAGAGTATTTATATTAATAAACGTCTCTAGTGTCTTATTTAGGTTTACCTTTATTATTACATCTACTAGGTTATCTTAGCTATTAATCTATTAAATCTTAAAGAGTTCTTAACGCTTGTAGGATTGCTAAAGTGCTATAATATTAATTATAAGGCGCTTCTCCTTTATAATACCAAGTTTAACTAAACATTTATAGAGGAAATATAAGTTGGTGTATATAATTATAGGGATAATAAGAAGTTTGAGTTGATCTGTAATTATCTTTAGGGTAGTTCTAATTATAATTGCTATATTAACTCCGCCAACTATTCTATATATCTTTAACGCTAAAACACTTTAGGTAATGCGCTTACTCTTAGTTAAGCTCTAATAGATAAGATTGCTATAGATTATAAAGTCATTCTCTCTAGTAGATTTATTCGCAATAATAATCTTATATTCTAACTAGGAGCTAAAATCTTTATTATTTATAAACGATTTATTAATAAATACAAAGAGCTTAGCGGTGGGAAGATTAATAGGCATGTAGAGTAGTCCCTAATCAAGATAGTTCATTTACTAGGAAAGACGCTTATTTAGGGCAAGAACGTTATCCTTAGTTGGTTCCTAGTGTTAAGCGGCAACAGAGAGATTAAATAAAGCCTTGGGTTAATAGATAAAAGCAACATAAGCTCTACAAGCGCGTTACTCCATATATCCTTACTTTAGAGAATTAATGTTAATAACGTTAATCTTCTTGCCTTAACCCTTCTAGCATAAAGCAATAGAATCCTTATTTAGGGAGAGGATGCATCTATTAAAGAGTAATAGTGTTGTTAAATTAAGCTTTTCCTTTAGCTTTGCCATAAGGTTTACCTTTACTAGCTCGTCTTCTTTAAGAGCTAAGAATTGGTTATCTCCCAAGATAATTATATTATTAGTTTGTATACCAATAATTCTAAATAGAGTTCCCGTAGTTGTAATAAGGAAGTATAGATTAAATGTAGAAGTAGTTATTAAAAGCTTCTTATTACGGACGCTTTAAGTATAATATTACGACTACTAAGAGAGAAGTCGGAAGAAGCTAGTTAGTTAATATAGGCATAGTCTAGGATGGAGCCGATAGAACTATGTAATAAAGAATGGTAAGTAGGTTATATAATGTAACAGTCTACCGACACTATGCTGGGACACAGGCTTGCACCCTATATGGTGGCGTTAAGCCCACCCTCGTATATCTCGTATATGGGAAATAAGTCAAATCTTACGAGTCATAGACCCTATGGTCA